>Ga0310690_10010463_pt1 | contig 11543 bp, 8 predicted proteins | sample AusTroGonzalo_MG_2_FD_207661 | JGI IMG/M metagenome (GOLD analysis project Ga0310690, IMG submission 207661) | Bovine rumen microbial communities from tropical cattle in Woodstock, Queensland, Australia - Gonzalo_04 (v2) (version 2) | ecosystem: Host-associated > Mammals > Digestive system >...
GAAGCGGCCTTTGTCGGTCTTGAAGGCGACGCCGTCCGCCGTGCCTGCCCAGAGCCGGCCTTTCTTGCTGTAGAAGACGGCATTGACCTGGTTGTCCGGCAGGCCGAGGGTGTCGTCGGCGCAGAAATACTGGTGGTATTCGTGGATGCTGTATTTGTCCAGTCCCCGGCCGGTGGCGATCCAGATGTGGCCGTCGGCATCCTCGGTGAAGGCGTTCACCTGCTGGTTGGAAATACGGTCGTCGACCAGGAGGCTTCCGTCTCCGTCCGGAGCGGGAGCGGTCCGGTTTCCGCAGCCCGCCAGGGCAGCCAGGGCGAACAGGGTATATAACAGTCTGTATCTCATAGGTTATTCGCAGCGGTTGGAATTGTAAAGATAGTGATTTTTGAACAAATAGAAACAAGAATGAACAAAAGCCTCCGGGGAGGATACGGATGCGAAAACAATTGGAAAAGCGGGAAAAGGTTTTTGGTGGAAAAACAAGAACTTTGTATTGCGCTAAACCGATTACTATGACACTGAGACCAAATTTAGCTATCTTGTGCGTCGCGATGCTGGCTGTCTCCTGCGGACAACCGCACCGCCGGCAGGCGGAGTGCGTCGGAGCCTTGGAGACCTCCGCGAAGCTGACGACCGTCCAGACGGTGTCCGGTCCCGTCGCCGGTTATTTCGATGACGGCGTTTTCATCTACAAGGGGATTCCCTATGCGCGGGCGGAGCGTTTCCAGCCTGCCGTGGATCCCGAGCCGTGGACGGACGTCCGTCCCAGCCGGGCCTATGGCCCGACGGCCCCGGCCCCGGCCCGCGCCGGCTGGTGGTCCGACGACCAGGCCTTCGCGATGCATTGGGACGACGGTTTTCACGATGAGGACTGCCTCCGGGTGAACGTCTGGACCGGTGGCATCGCCGACGGCGGCAAGCGCCCCGTGATGGTCTGGCTGCATGGCGGCGGTTTCCGCGAGGGATCCGGCCAGGAGCTCATCTGCTACGACGGCACGAACCTGGCCCGCGACCACGGCGTGGTGGTGGTTTCCCTCAACCATCGGCTCAATGTCCTCGGCTTCCTGGATCTGTCCGCCTTCGGTGCCAAGTACGCCCACAGCGGCAACCTGGGCATGATGGATATCGTCAAGGCGCTGGAGTGGGTCCGCGACAACATCGCGAACTTCGGCGGCGATCCAGCCAACGTGACCATCTTCGGCCAGAGCGGCGGCGGCGGCAAAGTGTCCACCCTGATGGCGATGCCTTCCGCGAAGGGTCTCTTCTCCAAGGCCGTCGTCGAGAGCGGTTCCATCACCAACCTGCTGGATCCCAAGTATTCCCGCCGGATCGGCGCGGCCACGGTCGCGAACCTGGGCCTGAATCCCGCGCACATCGACGAAGTCGCCGACGTCCCGTATGACAGGCTCCTGGCGGCCTATGATGCCGCCATGAAGAAGGTCTCCGAGGAGGCCCGTGAGGACGGCGCATTCCCGACCAACGTCCTGGACGCCATCCTCTTCGGCCAGGTGCCCGTGGTGGACGGCGAGATCATCCCCGCCCAGCCCGGCACGGCCGAGGCCCTGGCCCTGTCGAAGGATGTCCCGGTCATCATCGGCACGGTCTTTCATGAATTCACGCGGGACCAGGAAGATTCCATCTTCAAGCCCCTGGCCCTCAAGCAGGCGCAGGATCGCGCTTCGGCAGGGTGCGCGCCGGTGTATTTCTACCAATTCACGTGGGAGACGCCCGTGCTGGACGGCTCCATGGGCAGCACGCACTGCATTGAAATTCCCTTCGTTTTCGACAACGTCCTCCTGCACCGCACTTTCACGGGCGGGGGAGACGATGCGGTCGAACTGGGGCATCGCGTGAGCCGCCTGTGGACTTCGTTCGCGAAGACCGGCCGGCCCGAAGCCGAAGGCATCCCCGCCTGGGAGCCCTGGCCGCGTCAGATGGAACTGAACCTGCATGCGAAATTGAAGTAGAAATGAAAAGAATCCTTCTTGCTTTCCTGGCGATGGCTGCCTTTTCCGCCTGCAATAAACCGGATCAGGAAGAAGACCCCATTCTGCCCGGAACCTATGCAAGCGGTGCCGTCAGCAGTGTCTATATGAACGGTACCATGAAGTTTACGGTGTGGCTTCCAGCCGGTTACGACGCTTCCAGGAGCTATCCGTTCCTGTATCTGCTCCATGGGGCAGGGGATGACGAGATGTCCTGGAATTCCAAGGGCGGCGCCTCGAAGATCGCCGACCGGTATATCCACGACGGGGGCGAGCCGATGGTGATCGTCATGCCGGATGCCCGATTGACGTTCTATATCGGAGACTATCTTCCGGACAAGGGCGAATACGCCTATGAGAGCTATTTCCACAAGGAGTTGATGGCCAAAGTGGAGGCCGAGTATCATGGTAACGGGAAACGGGCTGTCGCCGGCCTGTCGATGGGGGGCTATGGCACCTTGTACTATGTGTTGAAATATCCGGAGAAGTTTACATACGGCTATGCGATGAGCCCCGCGACGGACCTGAACGGATTCCAGGCGCTCATCGATGAGCAACCAGACAAGGGCGTATTCCCGCCGATTACGCTGGAATCCGGATTGAGCGACTGGACCATTCCGTTCAAGGATGTGGAGGCCTGCTACCAATTGCTCGATGGCAATGGCTTGGATTGCACGCTTGTCAAGCGCAGCGGCGGCCATGACTGGGGATTCTGGCCCGTGTGTCTGGAGAAAGCCCTCGTGCAGGTGGCCAAGACCTTCTGATCGATTATTCTTAACCCATTGATATGAAAAGAATCATCCTTTTTTCCGCAGCCGTGCTCTTTGGCGTTTCCGCCTTTGCGCAGCAGGCTCTGTACGGAGGCCCCCAGACGGAGTCTCCCGTGATCAATGCCGACGGTACAGTCACCTTCCGCCTCCAGGCCCCCAAGGCCGTCAAGGTGGAAGTCACCGGCGATTTCCTCCCCACCGAGAAGATGGAGGTGGAGTTCAACGGCCAGAAGATGACCTACGACGCCCCCGGCGTGGGCGTGTTCAAGGAAGGACGTGGCGGCGTGTGGGAGTACACCACCCCGTTCAAGGTGGCTCCTGAGCTCTACAACTATTCCTTCCGCGTGGACGGCCAGACTATCCTGGATCCGAACAACGTGTTCGTGAACCGCGACGTCGCCTCCCTGACGAGCCTCCTGCTTGTCGCCGAGCCTGGCGCCCGCAGCGACCTGTACGCCATCCACCGTGTCCCGCATGGCACCGTGTCCAAGGTGTGGTATCCGTCCGCCACGGCGGGCTTCGACCGTCGCCTGACGGTGTACACCCCGGCCGGCTACGAGACCTCCAAGGCCAAGTATCCCGTCCTGTACGTGCTCCACGGCATCGGCGGGGACGAAGACGCCTGGGTCACCCAGGGCCGCGCCACCCAGATCCTGGACAATCTCATCGCCCGCGGCGAGGCCAAGCCGATGATCGTGGTCTTCACGAACGGCAACATCTCCCAGGAGGCCGCCCCGCTCGAGAACTCCACCGGCTACACCCGTCCCACGATGTCCCTGCCGCAGACGATGGAAGGCACCTTCGAGACCGCGTTCCCGGAGATCGTCAAGTTCATCGACAGCCGCTACCGGACCGTCGCGAAGAAGCAGGGCCGCGCCATCTGCGGTCTGTCCATGGGCGGTTTCCACACCCTGTACATCACGCTGAACAACCCGGACATGTTCAATTACTCCGGCATGTTCTCCGCCGCCATCGGCACCGGTTCCGAGCAGCAGGCCACGCATAAGGAGGTCTATGAGGACATCGACGGCAAGCTCGCGACCTATTTCGCGAAAAAGCCCGCCCTCCTGTGGATCGGCATCGGCAGCACTGACTTCCTCATCCAGTCCAACAACGAGTTCCGTGCGAAACTGGACGCGGCCGGCTACCCGTACACCTACCTGGAGACCGACGGCGGTCACATCTGGCGCAACTGGCGGATCTACCTCTCCGAGTTCGTTCCGCTGATTTTCAAGTAGAAAGCACCAAAAAAACCGAGCCGCAAGGCCCGGGTTTATTGATTCATTTCCCGCCCCATTCCTGGCAGAGGGCCAGGACGGTTTGGATATCTTCCGGATTGATTCTCTTGTTGGCATTGAACCAGGCTTCGATGTCGGCCTTCCTGTCGGGGAAGCACTTGGTGAGGTTCCGCTTGTTCAGGGAGATGATGGATCCCTTCCGGTAGAGGGCGGCGGTTTCAGACATGCGGTACGGGATATCTTTCATGTCCGAAAGATCGAGCGTCCGTCCGGGCATGTTGAACGTGTCGATGTTCTGGACGGCGGTCGTGTTGGATTCCATCCCATACGAGGCGACCTTGCTGTCGTTCATGATGAGGACGTCGCGCTTCACGGCGACGAAGGCTTCGTCGGAGACCGGATACAGGCGGTAGAAGGTCCCGTCGCGGTGCAGGAAAGCGACGTCGTGGAAGACGACTTCCAGCATGGACTCATCGTCCTCCATGGCCAGTTCCTTGCCCTTGTCCATGAAACGGACGGTGTTGTCCACGGCGCAGATGTTGAACTTCCCGTTCACCGGGGATTTGTCCCGGAACAGGAGGGTGCCCTGCGTCATGTTGGGCATCAGATAGAAAACGTCGTTGGGGATGCCGACACTGTCCTGCGCGGACAGCAGGCCTATGGACAGCGGAAGGGCTGCGAAGAAGGCGATGATTCTTTTCATGGTTCGTGTACTTGACTGGCTTTTGCAAAGATAGCAACAGATTCTGCAAAAGATGGGCCCGCCTTGTACAAATTGTTTCCCGTTTGTAAAAAACGAAGTGCGCCGCTTTCATATGAGGGACTTAATCCGTATCTTTGATACTGGAAAAATCCAAACACACAATACCTTATGAAACGTTTTCCACTTTTGCTCGCCACCGTGGCGCTGGCCGCGTGCTCCGCGGCCCAGTCCCCGCAGGACAAGCTCACCGTCAATGACAAGAAAATCGACAAGATCATCGCCCAGATGACCCTGGAGGAGAAGGTCAACATGCTTCACTCGAAGACCAACATGTCCTCCGCCGGTGTCGAGCGGCTCGGCATCGCCGACATGAACTATGCCGACGGTCCGTTCGGCATCCGCGAGGAAGGCCAGCCGAACAGCTTCATGCCCGCCGGCTGGAAGCTGGATTCCGCCACCTACTTCCCGACCGGAAGCGCCCTCGCGGCGACCTGGTCCCGGGAGATGGCTTACCTGTACGGCACCGGCATGGGCACGGAAGCCCGCCTCCGCGGCAAGGATGTCATCCTGGGCCCGGCCGTGAACATCCAGCGCCTGCCTGTCGGCGGTCGCACCTATGAGTACCTGAGTGAGGATCCGATCCTCTCCGCCGCCCTCTCCCTGGAGTACACCAAGGGTGTGCAGGACAAGGGTACCGCCGTGTGCATCAAGCACTTCGCCGTCAATAACCAGGAGACCAACCGCGGCTCCGTGGACGCCCAGGTCGATGAGCGCACCCTCCGCGAGATCTATCTCAAGCCCTTCGAGAGCGCCATCGTCGAAGGCGGCGCCATGAGCGTCATGCCGGCCTACAACAAGGTCAACGGCGACTACTGCTCCGAGAACGAGCACCTGCTGAACGAGATCCTCCGCGGCGAGTGGGGCTTCAAGGGCTTCACCGTCTCCGACTGGGGCGGCACGCACAGCACCATGGGCGCCATGCTCCACGGTCTGAACGTCCAGATGACGGGCTCCAACTACCTGGGCCAGCCGGTCATCGACTCCATCGCCACCGGCGCCCTCACCGAGGCCCTGGTCGATGAGAAGGTCAAGCAGATCCTCCGCGTCCGCTACGCCGTCGAGGCCATCCCCGCCGACGTCGCCAATACCGAGATGACCTCCAAGCCCGAGCAGCAGCAGATTGCCCGGAAGGTCGCCGAGAAGTCCATCGTCCTCCTCAAGAACGAAGGGAAGCTCCCGATCGCGAAGGAAGTGAAGAAGATCGCCGTCATCGGCCAGAATGCCGTCCTGAAGACCCAGAGCGGCGGCATGGGCGCCGGTGTCAAGGCTCTTTACGAGGTTACCCCGCTCGAGGGTATCTGCAAGCGCGCCGCCGAGGCCGGCGTCGAGGTGGCCTACGCCCCCGGCTACAAGAACTTCCCGGGCCGCCGCTGGGGACCGGCTCCGGCCACCCCGAACCCGCTGGAGGCCGCTGCCATCAATGAGCCGGCCGATCCCGCCCTCCTGGAGGAGGCGGTTGCCCTCGCGAAGGACGCCGACCTCGTCATCTTCTTCGGCGGCACCAATAAGAGCATCGAGACCGAAGGCTCCGACCGCCAGAACATCGACCTGCCCACCGGCCAGAACGAAGTCGTGGCCGCTCTCTACGCCGCCAATCCGAACCTCGTGACCGTCCTCATCTCCGGCGGTCCCACCGACCTGCGCCAGCTCGAGCCCGTTTCCCCGGCCATCGTCCAGGGCTGGTGGAACGGCACCGAAGGCGGCACCGCCCTCGCTGAGGTGCTCTTCGGCGACATCGCCCCGTCCGGCAAGCTCCCGTTCACCTTCCCGGCCAAGCTCGAGGATTCCCCGGCCTATGCCATGGGCAACTTCCCCGACAAGACGCAGGGCGGCGACCTGTTCACCCTGATGTACCGCGAAGACGTGATGCGGATGAGCCGCGAGGAGCGCCAGAAGCTCATCGACGCCATGCCGAAACCCGTTTCAAAGTATACGGAAGGCTCCCTCGTGGGCTATCGCTGGTTCGACACTAAAAACGTGAAGCCGATGTATGCCTTCGGCCACGGCCTCTCCTATGTGGACTTCGAGTACGGCGCCGTCAAGGCGAAGGCCGGCAAGAAGGCCGTCACGGTGACCTTCACCCTGACGAACAAGGGCGGTATGGCCGCCGACGAGGTGGTCCAGGTGTATGTCGCCCGTCCGGAAGCCACCGTCGAGTGGCCGGCCAAGGAACTCAAGGCCTTCGACCGCGTGAGCCTCGCCGCCGGGGAGACCAAGACCGTCACCCTCGAGATTCCCGTGAAGGACCTCCGCTACTGGAACGTCGAAAAGAACGCCTGGGACCTGGAGCACGGCAAGCTCGTCCTCCTCGTGGGCAGCGCGTCCGACGACATCCGCCAGCAGGCTGAAGTGACTATTTAGGCTATGAGAAATGTCATGATCCTTGGGGCCGCCCTGCTTGCCGCAGCGTGCGGCCCCAGGCCTTCCGCCCAGGTGGAGAAGGTCGACCTGTGCACCGCCGTTGGCGACTACGGCCCCGAAGTGCGCGCCATCGAGATCACCGTGTCCAACCCCCGTTCCCTGAAGGGATTGACCGTGGCCGATTTCGACCTGGTGAACAACGTTCCCCCCGCCATGATCGACGCGGTGACGGGCCAAGCCCCGGCCGAGTATGAGGACGACGGCATTGTCCTGTCCGTGAAGAAGAACGTCCTCCGCATCGAGGCCAAGCCCTTCAACAAGGCCGGCAAGGCGGAAGGATGGTTCAATCGCATCCCGTGGGAGCTCCGCTGCGCCGTGGATTCCGCCCTCAATGTCGTCGGTACGCAGGAGATGGAAGAGCATATCGCCGTCCTGGACGACTGCGAGAAGGGTTCATTCACCTTCGGTGGCATCACGCGGGAGTACATGCTGCACCTGCCGAAGGACGCCAAGGGCAATGTGATTCCGAACGCGCCGCTTCTCGTCTGGCAGATCGGCGGCGGCGAGTACGACAAGGACCTGATGACGGCCGCGACGGCGAACCGTTGCCTCGTCTCCCTGCCCGAGGAAGGCATTCCCTGCGCCACGCTCGTGTTCGCGATTGCCAATCCCAACTACTCCTACAGCGCCTCGCTCTTCCCGGAGAAGGTCGAACTCATCGACCGCAACAACGCCCTCCAGATGGCCTTCATCGACCAGCTGATCGCTGAGGGAAAGGTCGATGGCAGCAAGCTCTTCTGTGCCGGCGCCTCCTCGGGCGGCGGCTGCACGATGCGCTTCATGATGCAGTTCGCGGACCGCTTCAAGGCCGCCATCCCGTGCTGCGCCATGGACCCGATCATCCCCATCCACCAGGTGGAGGAGAAGTATCCCGGCCAGTATGCGGACGACATCGAGAAGGTCTGGCGCGGCGACTGCGTCTACAAGTGGGACGGTGCCAATATGGTCCTCTCGCCGATGGACATCGAGGCTTTCACGAAGCTCCCGATGTACTTCGTCCACGCGGAGACCGACCGCACCTGCAAGGTCGCAAGCACCTACGCCTACACCGAGGCCCGCAAGCGCCTGGGCGCGGCCGATGACAAGATGCTCATTTACAGCGACGAAGACCTCGTCCGCTGGGGCGTCGCCCCGATGCTGGCCCACTTCTCCTGGGTCCCGCTCCTGGACGACTACGCCGAAGGCAGCCCGATGGACTGGCTGGTGAAGCAGTTTTAAGGCAGAACCCCGGCTTCTGGCCGGGGTTCCCTGTCTGTCATCGGGTCGTTTCCCTATTTGTCATCCCCGGCTCGACCGGGGATCTTTTTATCATTCAAGCATGGCGTCCTGGAAGGCTGTGACCATCGAATAGTTAATGCCTAGCGTATTCACAACAAAATTGATCGCCTTGGCCTGGAATGTGTCGCCGTAGATACTGACAAAGTTACCTCCGGACATTTTTGAGATATCGCCATATCCAATCGGATAATAGAACCAGCTGCTACTTGCGTTGTTCCGTTCGCGGTAGTCCCCGCCATCAATGGCCGAGCAGAAGGAAGTGAGTTCATAGTCGATGTCGCGGAGATCGTCCCGGACTCCCAGCATGGACTCCAGAAGCAGGCAGACGAAACCGGTACGGTCCGCGCCCACCTTACAATGGATGTATACTCCGACATCGTTCAAAACGGCATTCATGATACGAGTCAGTGTCGGTCCCATCTTTGAAGGGGATTCCAGTTCATTGATGCTATTGTAGGTCTCCTGTGTATGGCCTTGATAGATAGTCGAGTTATTATCGGGTATCTGCGCTAAACCCAGGGCATTGAACATATAACTGCCATCACTGCTCGCTGTTTGGACCGGATTATAGCGCAAATCCACATCCAGTTCAATCCCCATCTTTTTCAGAATAAAGTCCTTCTGGTCATTTGTCGAGGTCTTGTCCATGTTGGTCCCCCGGAAAATCTTACCGAATTTCAAGGTCCGTCCATCGGTCGTCATCAGCCCGCCAAAATCTCGACAGTTGTTGGCATACTGGTTCTTTTTTCCTTCGGGACTTGATCCCACCTTGATCATCCGGCGGCGGCCCGTTGTCTTGAAATGGCCCTCCGCGAGGGTCGTATTCCCACTCTTCACAACATAATAGCAGGTCCGCCCCGGAATCAGGTTATAGATCTCGGCCGAGTTGCCGGAGGAACTGATGTCCGCAATCGCCATTATTTCTTCATCCGTATGGTCAGCATTGTAATAGACAGCAATGGATGTATTTCCCGAAGAGGTGGTTGTCCAGCTCACCGGTACGGGTTTTGGCAAGTCATAACGCTCGGAGGTATTCGTCTTCTTGATACTCGCAAATTGTTGTACATAGGAGACGGATTTGAAGTTCTCGGGCGTATAAGGATGCAATTCCACATAATCGAAGTAGGCGGCAACCTGGTCATTCTCGACACTGAAGGCAAGTTCATCCATCACTGTCAGCGTGTAGGAGGCGGAGCCTTCCTTGAACAGGTCGTCTGCCTCGGCGGTGGCCGTTATGGTGGCCGTTCCGACGCTTTGGATGGTTACAGCTCCCGTGTTGGGGTTTACCGTCGCCACGGCGGTGTTGCTGGACGCGTAGGTGACTCGCGTCTGGGCGCCGGATAAGGTCGGGAGCCCCTCCGGATTGCTCACGGGAGGCGTCTGTCCGTCCAGGGCATACGTGAAGGAGGATGCACTGAACTGGAGGGTTTGTGCTTTCAGCACGGACTCGTCCAGCATAAAGAGGGCCAACTCTCTTGAACTGTTGTAGGTGCTTCCTTTGAAATAGTTTGAAGATGTCGAATACTTAAAATATTGGTTCGTGCCGGCTGTGATGTTCACGACCCCTCCGTTGTTGGTGATCGTGCAGGCGGTAGAAGCCGCAGTTCCGGCCGCGATATTCGAACCGGAGGGATAGAAATAATACCCCGGCGCCACCGCCTTCATGTAATATCCGGACTGGGCCGCTTTCTCCAATATAACCTGACAAGCGTCCACAGCATCCGTGGACCGGATACGTTTTCCGGATCCCCTGTTGTCAAACGTTACTCCATAGACATTGGCGGAGGAAGCCAGCAGGGCTGTATTGCCGTTCAGAATCGGTTTGAATGCCTTGCTTCCGGCCTCGTAGACAATAAGATACTTGCCCCCGTCCACCATTTCATCCACCGTATTGATCTTGACATACCAGGCTTCGCGCTCTACGTTGTCCAGGTTCAGGTTGAACCGCCGCATGCCATTGCGGTTGAATACCTTGTCTGTGAAGGGGAAGGTGTAGGTCGCTGCGTTGGTGACGACCGTGACCGTACCGGAATAGGTGCCGGGCGCGACGACCATGTACAGGTGGCCCTCCGCGGCCGCATCCTTGTTCCGAGCGACAGAGGCGGACTGGGACAGGGTGACGGAGGAAGGATTGGAACCGTCCTGCCACGAAAGCGCGAGGGAAGCCTCATTCCCCTGGGCCACATTGAGTAGGTTCAGCGAGGCTTCTCCGGATATGGGATGGTCACCGGATGTCGCCGTCATCCGGATGGAACGGATCCGTTCTCCGGCATAGCGGGTGGAAAAGACCCGGAAATCGATGAAGGAGCCCAGGTTCAAGGAATACACCTTCCCGTTGACATCGCCTTCCGTCGCTTCGAAGGGAATGCCCGCCATCGGCATGGCCGATACGGAAGCGCCCTGCTGGCTGGCCGGGAAAGGGACCTTGACGGAAGTCGGATCCGTGTTCGTGGCATCATACGGATAATAGGCATACACCATCCTGTTTGTGGAGACTTGCGCCGGATATGCGATGAGTTTCTTGCCATTTTCCTCGGTCACGCGGGCGCCGCCGTGGGTTGTCCCCATGAACACGCCGAGTTCGTCATCGATGTCCCAGAAGACCCCTTCTTCTCCCAGGGTCGCCTTCGTTTCGCCGTCAACCAGCTCGAACCGGAAAACATGTCCGGCAGGGTCGGTCATTTCCACTTCTTCCCGGTTGCAGGATATCAGGGCCGCCGCTGAGGCCGCCAAGGCCATGATGAATCTCGTTTTCATAGTTCGGGTAGATTAGAAGGTTTCCTCGAAAGGATCCTGGTTGAACATCTCATTGTCGTTGCCGTTGAACGAACTGCCTTGCAGGAAGTCATTCTTGACGCAAAACGTCAGGAGTCTCGTCTCCGGTTTGCAATAATGACACTTCCGAGGAACCATAAGGCAAGATATAAGGGTGGTTGCTGCAAATATAGGATTTTTCAACAAAAAAATGAAGGATACCGGTGATTCCCGATATCCTTCGTTGGTTGGAATGGAAAACGCTACTTGAACAGCAGCTGCGCGAAGGTGTTCAGGTACAGGCGCCAGTTCTTCCACACGTGGGCGTCGTCGC
>Ga0310690_10010464_pt1 | contig 11542 bp, 8 predicted proteins | sample AusTroGonzalo_MG_2_FD_207661 | JGI IMG/M metagenome (GOLD analysis project Ga0310690, IMG submission 207661) | Bovine rumen microbial communities from tropical cattle in Woodstock, Queensland, Australia - Gonzalo_04 (v2) (version 2) | ecosystem: Host-associated > Mammals > Digestive system >...
GCTTGGTGCCTGTCGCCGGAGCTGTCACTCTATTTCCACAGCGGGAAGACGGTGATTCCCAAACAATTGATTGTGCGCTGCGAGAACGGAACAAACAACATCCTGCAACTGCCTTTCGGGACTTCGCTTGTGGACATCAAAGCAAGCCTTCCGCCAGAGGTGATACGGGAGCCGCGTTATGGTGTGCGCTTGTACCCCATGGAATATGCCTTGTTGATGGTGGGACCGGATTATTATCGCCGTGATGCGTTGGAGGCAAGGACTTGTCTGGCCAGCTTGCGTGATGTCTCGCCTATCGTCTTGGCGGCCATCGACGGGGGACATACCACCCGAGCAGGTCGCGTGGCAGGTGCGTTGCGCTCCATCGGACGCGAGGAGATGGCTGATGAGCTGTTGCGTATGATGCGCCAAGTGGGGTATATGGTGACAGAGGAGAATCCATTTGAGGAAAATGTACGGATGGCGACATTCGCGGAATCGCCATACGCCTCACGCATCCGCTTGATGTGGATGCAGATGCGGAATGTGGTAATTGACACGTTGCAAGTCCAGCCAGTGCAGCAAGATGCGGCATCGGTGCTGGCGATGATGGATGCGACGTATGTAAAGGACAGTTACAACTCTTTGTCGATTGAGGGCTATAAGATTACGGAGCGCTTATTAGAGCGTGTGCGGAGTGGCAACTGGAATCCTGAGAACGACGAGGAAGACAAGGATCGCAGGAATGCCTTGGCTGCCCGCGGGTATTATCAGGCGTACGAATTGCTGAAGCAAGGCGTGAAGGACTGTTTTTCGGGCAAGGCACCTGCACAGTTGTATGTGAAAGGGCATCAGGACTGGCACTTTCAGTTGTTTGAGCCATGCATCAGGGCGGGTATAGTGAAGGCCTCGGATTTGATAGGGTATCGTAGGCATCAGGTGTATATCAAGAATTCAATGCACACCCCTTTGAATCCAGATGCCGTGTTGGATGCGATGAGTGCTTTGTCGGATTTGATGATAGAAGAAGATAATGCGTTAGTGCGTGCCGTTTTAGGGCATTTCTTCTTCGTTTATATCCATCCCTACATGGACGGCAACGGACGCACGGCGCGTTTCGTGATGAACAGCCAATTGGTGACGGCTGGTTACCCTTGGGTGGTGATTCCCGTGGAACGCCGACAGGAGTATATGGCCGCCTTGGAGCAGGCCAGTGTGGAGGGGAACATTGAGGCGTTTGTGCGGTTTATTGGGAGGGTGATGGAAAGCCAGCTATTTTCATAACGGTTTTTTTGTTGGATGAGGAAAGATTTGTATTTTTGCAGTGATAAATATTCGTTCTTGAAGGTTGCATTATGAAGAATGTTGTAGAAATACCAAAGGCACAAGTGATTATGACTTTCGTGGCCACTTGTGTCGAGACCACTGCCCGACGGCTGAACACTTCATACAAAGAGGTGTATCAACGGATGAAGCGCGTGGGACTGATAGAGCGGTTTATACTTCCGCACTATGAAACGCTTCATAGTGAGAGCCGAGAAAACCTTGCGGGAGTTATAGTGGAATGTCTGGACAATTGGGAGGGTAAGAAATGAGTGAAATCATTGTCTATCATGGTGGGACGGAAAAGGTGGAGTTTCCCATCTGTAAATTCGGCCGTCGCAACTTGGACTTTGGCCAAGGTTTTTATGTTACAGACCTGCGCAAACAGGCTGTTGACTGGGCCATTCAGGTGGCTGACCGCAGGAAGGCACCGCCAATCATAAACAGATACCGTTTAAACCGTGATGCCATATTATCTGAAGCGCGCTGCAAGGTTTTCACGGCATACGACAAGGAGTGGCTGCATTTTATTGTGGATAGCCGTCGTGGTGAACCTGTGGCCGACAACTACGATTATATCGAAGGCGGTGTGGCCAATGACCGAGTGATTGACACCGTTAACCTCTATATGGCAGGTCTGATGGACGAGGACACTGCTTTGCTTCGCCTGTCGGAGCATCGGCCCAACAACCAAATGTGCCTGCTTTCACAAGAATTAATTGACAAATACCTGATTTTCGATGGAACAGAAGCAATCTGAAGACCCCGTTAAGTCGCCTGTCATACAGGAGATTATCATGAGCAACCGCATTGGTGCCATATCAATGGAGTTGTCCAAACGACTAAATATTGAACCCGTGAAAGCGTTGCAACTGTTTTACGAAAGCCAAACTTGCGCCGATTTGCATGACAAGTCCACTGGCCTTTACCTTTATGGAGACTTGTATGTGGCGGATGAGTTTATGAGGGAAATGGAGTATGGGATGTAGGGTGTTTGGCGGATGAGTTGATAATAAATGAATGATTATGTAATGATTTACAAAATATAGCCCGATGTTAGATCAGTCATTCTCCGCACATAATCTTGAGGTTATCTTTGACCTTGAGAACCGAAAAGGCAACGTTGACATCAATTGGATGCCAGAGGGGTATCGTGTTGCAGCTGCGGAAATGAAAGAACTACGTCGTCAAATAGGTGAATTGAAAAGCAAAGGGCGTAGAAAGACTGAGGAAGATGTTGAAAGAATCAACGCATTAGAGCAAATATACAAGAAACAGAAAGACAAGAAAGAGGAATTTCGTCAAGCCTTTTTAAAAGATTGCGAAGGTAAAATTAATTCGAAGGACTTCAAATTCACAATGACGAAGTACCTAGATGAGGAGGCAGACAAAGAGGTTTTCAAACTGAATGCTGACGAACCGGCTGTGTTTTTTGCGATGAAACAGTTGCAATATAACATTCAGAAGACTTTCAAGGTAAAACAGGCAAATCGCCATGCTATACTGTGTGATGTGAAGACTCTTTTACATACTATGATGCCACTCCGCATTATACGGACCGACATCAGCAGTTTTTATGAATCAATTCCACAGACGATACTATTGGAAAAAGTCGAAGGGAATACATTGCTGAGCTACAAATCGAAAGCCTTCATACGAGCGTTACTCAAAATTTATGACGATTGTAAGGATGAAACAAAGGTGGCCAAGGGTGTAGGTGTGCCAAGAGGGGTGGGAATAAGTCCATTGTTAAGTGAGATTTATGTGCGGGATCTTGATTCACGTATTAAGTCTTTTATAGGAACACAGTTCTATGCTCGCTATGTGGATGACATCTTCATTATTCTAACAACATTGCCTGAAGGGCAAAAGGATGCCAAGGATTGTTTTGTAAGACTTCAAAATATGTTTGGCTTCTATGGCCTAACATTGAAGGATGAGACTGACCCTAAGAAGAAGTGCAAATTGCTGGAGGTTATCCATGAAGACGATTCTTTTAATCCTTTCGATTATTTGGGTTATAGCATTACCATATCGCGGAATAACAAACAGACTACAGCTACATTTGGTCTTTCGGAGAACAAGATTAAACACTTCAAGGAAAAGGTCGACAACATTGTTGCACATTTTGAAAACAAGAGCAAGGAAAACATTAAAGAAGCTTATAAAGACTTGTTCGACTTGCTTAATTACATTACTGGAAACACCAAACTTTTTAAGAGCAAGGCAGGTGTAAAGGTTGGGCTATTTTACAACAATGACCTTCTGGACAAGAAAGAGGATTTGGATGATCTACAACAATACTTGAGAACTAAAGAGATAGAGCCCAGCCATAACGCTACGGGGTGGGCAATTTGCAAGATAAAGATTGCAAAAAAAATTCAGGCTATTAGTTTCCGAGATCGCTGGGAACAGAAGAAAATGTTTCATTTCTCTTTGGCAAGAATACAGGAAATGGAGGCGTGGTTATGAGAAGGAAGAAAATTAAACTTAGGTACAAGAAAGAGCGTGTGGTATTCTCTGACGTACTGCCGTATGAATTGCCATTTATTTTCACCAACCGCTATTTCTATCGGTTTTTGGTAAAAAACGAAATCACAATAGAGGGTTCAAAGGTGTTACATTGGAAAGAAGGAATACACAAAGGCGCATTGGCTATTCTTGCTTTACTTTCCCAGTACGAAGGAAGACAGCTGAAGGGCAAAACTGAGATAGAACTCCAGAAACGTCTTGTCACTATACCATTCAATTATGCCATTAAGCATAAGGAAACGAGTAATAGACGATTGTCAATTGTTCATCCACTGAATCAGATTCAGATGGTGGACTTTTATAACCAATACAAGAATACGCTCTTGTATATGTGTGGTAAGAGCCATTTTTCCATCCGTTATCCTAACAAGGTGGCATGTTATTTTTATTACAAAGATAGGCTCCACAGCACACTGCTCGGTAGGAAATCGGATAAGCTGGAGATTTACTTCAGTGAGTATGAGAACATGAAGACTTTCTTTAGTTACAAAAAGTATCCGAATATATACAAGTTCTACGAAGATTATAGATATCAACGTGCGGAAAAGAAGTATCAGCATTTATTGAAATTTGATATACAAGGCTGTTTTGACAACATCTATACACATAGCATCGCTTGGGCTGTGAATGGGGGAATGAATGCATATAAAGACCATTTTGAGGGTGAGGACGATTCATTCGCTTTCAGGTGGGATAAGATTATGCAATACCTTAATTATAATGAGACTAATGGTATTGTAATTGGGCCAGAGTTTTCGCGCATTTTCGCAGAAGCAATTTTGCAACACATAGACCTCAGGGCAGAGACGGATTTGGGGAAAGCCGGGTTTATTAATAAGGTGGATTACGAGTGTTATAGGTATGTTGATGACTTTTTTCTATTCTATAATGACCCGGATTTGAAAGACAAGGCACTGCGGATTTTTGATGAAATTCTTAGGGAATTCAAAATGACCATCAGTCATGAAAAAACCATTTCGTATGAAAGACCATTCATTACTGACATTACACGCGCCAAAAATTTAATAGACATACTTATTCGAGATACTTTCTCTTTTTCCGCTACAGAGAAAGAATTTGAGAAAGAAGATGATGATGACAGAGATGAACATGATGTTGGCGATGAAGAGGTTGCAATTAATGAAGAGAATTTGAAAAAAGCGCTTGCTAAAGAACCGCATTTCCATCTAAGAGCAACTCACTTCAACAAAAAATATAAAGATATTCTCTCATCTACAAACGTCGTTCCCAAGGATGTTGCCAACTATACGCTTGCTATTGCAAATATTCATTTGCCAAGGCTTTTAAAGAAATATGACAAGATTTTCAAGGCATTGAAAAAAGGACTGGATAATTCAGGATTGGAGGCATATCATAATGACTGTACACAACGAATTGCTCAACTTGAGACAAGGTTGTCGAACTATTTATTAGAATTGGTAGACACAGTGTTTTTTATCTTTTCAGAAAATGAGCGAATCAATACGACGCTGAAGCTTTCGCAGGTGCTTAATGAGATTATTATCTATCTGGATAACGACTATAAGATTTCTAAGACCAAGACCATCAAACGTTTTACAGATAAGATAAGGGCATTGGTGTTTAAGAAAATAAGGGATGAGATCTGTCTTGTGATGCAGAGGACTCCTATGAATCCTGACACACAATTAGAAACTCTCTATCTTTTACCCGTCTTTCGCCAGATGCGTGCCAAATACAGGTTGACATCCGTAGAAATAGAGCGATATCTTGGCATAAAACACAACGAAGATGGTACGATGGGAAACTTTCCTAAGTTGAACGCAATTGCCATTATCATTCTTCTTTACTACATGGGTTCTTCAACTGAGTATGACAAGTTGAGGGAAGCTTTGAAGATTGAGATAAACAGAAAGTTTGAAGAGATGCCTAATGTTAGAAAACACCGCTCTGCTGAGATGGCAATTCTGGCCTTAGACTTGGCAGCATGCCCTTATTTAGGAAAGAATCCAGTTTCATATAAAAGGAAGATACTTCAGTCAATGGGAATATCAAAAGCAGATGCTGATGCTATAGCTGAGTATATGAAGACTCAAAAATATATGTTCACCAAATGGACAGGAGTGAACGTGACAAAAGAATTAAATGCCAAGATTAGTCAGGAGGTATACTCTTGACCTACTTGGCGGGGGAGCAAGTCGGTACAAAGTGCTCAATACCTTTCACACACATAACCGGCTTGTGGCTTTATGAAAGCCAATCATGGGGCTTAGGGCACTGGGCCCCATTTTCCTTAAATATAGTTTTTTTTCGTTATAGGTTGAGAAATGTTGATATTATGTAGATGCATAATAATTTTGCTCTCTTTCAAAAAAAACCTATCTTTGCACCCATAAACCAACAAAAACATACAAACATCGAATAAATAGAATAGAAAAAGGATAAATAAAAGATAAATAACATATTATAAAGCGTTTTCGCTCTAATTGTCCACTTGAAGTTCCACAAACAAGCCTGACATAGTTTAGCGGTAACGCCTACGAGTAATCGTGGGCTTTACTTAATTGTCAGGCGGGTCGTGGAACACCTAAGTGGACTTAAGCAAAGTTCCACGATTTTTTATGCCTGACAACGAAAACACAAAACAAATCAAAAGCCGCCAAAGGGTGGCTGACCATGGCGAGGTGTTCACCAATCCACGCGAGGTGAATGCCATGCTCGACCTTGTGCGCGATGAATCATTTAGGCTCGACAGCCGTTTCCTCGAACCCGCCTGCGGTGATGGCAATTTCCTTGCCGAGATTCTGCGACGCAAACTGTCGCTGATAGAAAACTTGAAGTCTCAAAACGAATGGGAGTTCCAAAGTCTGATCGCCGTTAGTTCTTGCTATGGAATAGAATTGCTTCCCGATAACACCGAAGCATGTCGCCATAGATTGGAAGAGATAGTGCTAACAGACTATTATATGGTCTTTATGAAAACTAGTTTTTCAGGTGCTGAAGTGCCTCTTCGTTTAGATAATTCTTATGATTCCTATCCTCTTACCGACTATCGCAAAAGTCTCCAATACATTCTGCAAAAGAATATCGTTTGCGGCGATGCGCTGACCTATCGCACTGCAGAGGGCAAGCCCATCACCTTCTGCGAGTGGACACCCATCGCTGGCAGCATGCAGTTCTCGCGGCGTGACTTCCAATTTGACTTCCTTGTCACCCAAAGCCACCAATACAGCCTCTTCGATGAGCAAGGCGAAGTGCAAAGTTTCGACGAGCCTGTGCGTACCTATCCACCATTGCATTATACCCAACTTTACCGATATGAAGAACAACTATAGCCCCGACATCCTCAATTGCTTGGCCAATCTGAGCAGCGATGAGGTCTTCACCTCGCCCGAGTTGGCCAACCGAATGCTCGACTTGCTGCCACAGGAGTTGTTCCGTTCCAGCAAGACGCGTTTTCTTGACCCTTGCAGCAAAAGCGGTGTTTTCCTGCGCGAGATTGCCAAACGGCTGTTGGCAGGGCTGGAAGAGCAGATTCCCGACTTGCAACAACGCATCGACCATATTATGACCAAGCAGGTCTTCGGCATTGCCTGCACCGACCTCACCGCCGAGATGAGTCGTCGCACACTTTATTGTACCAAGCAGGCCAATGGTGAGTATAGTGTGGCCACCTGTTTCGACGATGCACAAGGCAACTTGCGCTATATGCGCTGCCAACACACTTGGGAGAATGGCAAGTGTAAGCATTGTGGTGCCAACCGTGCCCAATATGACCGTGTGGAAACCATCGAGTCCTACGCTTATCCTTTTATCCATAAATCAATCAAAGAAATACTCAAAAAAGATATGCAATTTGATGTAATCATAGGCAACCCGCCATACCAAATGAGTGATGGAAGTGGTGCTTCTACAGATGCAGCAATGCCAATCTACAATAGATTTGTTGAACAATCCATAAAAATGAAACCAAATTATTTAATCATGATTATCCCGTCTAAATGGATGGTTGGTGGTCGTGGGCTGCAATCATTCCGCAGTAATATGCTTGCAGATAGACATATTAAGAAATTGTTTGATTTTGAAGATGCTGGGGAATGTTTTGCTGGAATGCACATTGATGGAGGGGTCTGTTATTTCCTATGGGACAATAAATATAATGGAGATGTGGAATATACATTCAAATCTAATGATGGGTATGTATCAACTGCCAAAGGGAAATTGCAAAATGACTATTTTGACTTTGTCATTCGAGACCAACGAATAGTCCCAATTATAAACAAGACAGCATTTAAACATAGTTTTTCCGAGATAGTATCAGCCACAAAACCGTATGGCATACGCAAGTATTTGTTCAATGAGCCAGAAAGATATCCTGAGGCAAATTTATCCGAACAACCTTTTACAAATAGCGTAAAGATTCATGGTGTCAAAGGCATAAAAGGAGGTGCTCGTAGACAAGTAGGATATATAACACGAAAAACAGTAACAACAGGACTAGAAAGCATTGATAAACATAAACTGTTTTTCACAACAAGTTATTCTACAAATGCTATTCAACCACCAGAAATAATTGTTGGTGATAAAGGTGATGTTTGTACAGAAACATTTCTAGTAATCGGTCCCTTTGAAACAAAAGAAGAGCAGATGAATTGCAAAACATACATGGAAACCAACTTTTTTAAGGTGCTACTGTATTTTGGAAAAGGAACAATGCAAGTTACACGAAGTGTGTTTGGACTTATTCCTCTCCAAGACTTCTCCCACCCATGGACAGACGAGATGCTGTACAAGAAATACGACTTGGACGAAGACGAGATAGCCTTTATTGAGAGCATGATTCGCCCAATGGAATAACGACAAAAGACTTTGATTATGCAGACGATAGACCAGATACTTCCCAACGGGCGGCGCGTGGTGCCACAAATCTACATGTACGACGATGTTGCTTTCCCTGGTTGGATAAAGATAGGACAGACAGGCCGTCACGATGTGAACGAACGTATCGACGAACAACACCCCATCACTGAACCCTATAAAACCTACCACCTTTTGTGGCACGACAATGCTTTCTATGCCGACGGCAGCGGCGAGAGTTTCAGCGACCACGACCTGCACGAGTGCTTGCGCCGCATGGGCAAGGAACTCATCGGTGAGTGGTGCCGTTGCTCGCTACGCGAAGCACAGGCAGCATACGTGGCCGTGCGCCACCGCGACACACAGGTGAAGACGGATCGTGACCTTGACTACAAGATGCGCGACGAACAAGCACAGGCGGTAAAACAAACCGCCGACTACTTCGCCAAAATGGACATAGAGGAACCTAACCGCCCCAGCCACTATTTATGGAACGCTAAGATGCGTTTCGGCAAGACCTTCGCTACCTATCAACTTGCCAAACGGATGGGCGCCAAACGTGTATTGGTGCTCACTTTCAAGCCCGCCGTGGAAGATTCGTGGCGTGATGACCTATTGCGTCACCGCGATTTCGAAGGCTGGCGGTATTACAGCAGTCGCATGGACGAAGAGTTTCCTTCATTGTCCTCGCCCAAACCATTGGTGGTGTTTGGTTCGTTTCAAGACTATCTCGGCAGAGACCGTTACGGTAACATCAAGCCCAAAAACGAGTGGGTGCATTGTGTCAATTGGGATTTGATTGTGCTGGATGAGTATCATTTTGGTGCTTGGAACGACAACGCCAAGAGCCTTCTCGACCTCGGGGATGCTGATGCCAAAAAACGACAAACAGAAGAGGACGAGGTGATGACAGAAAGCGGCATCGATGTGGAAAGTGGTCGCGCTTGGGACGACGAGGATGTGCCCATCACTAGTAACCATTACCTTTACCTCAGCGGTACGCCGTTCCGAGCATTGGCCACAGGCGAGTTTATGGAAAGCCAAATCTTCAACTGGACTTATCAAGACGAGCAGGCACGGAAAGAAGCCGTCGGTGGTCCCTATCTGGAGATGCCCACCATGGTGATGATGACCTACCAGATGCCGCAGGACCTTGGAGCCATGATTGAGCAATGGGACATGGACGGCTTTGATCTCAACGAGTTTTTCCGCGCAGAAGGTAAGAAATTTATCCATGAAAAAGCCGTGCAGAAATGGCTCGACATCATCCGTGGCAAAGCCTCCATCTTCGGTGATGGCAGTTCACCGCTCAATGTGCGACCTGCTCTGCCCTTCGAGGACACCCGTCTGCTCGACCTCTGCGCCCACACGATGTGGTTCCTGCCCAATGTGGCTTCTTGCGATGCGATGGAAGCATTGCTGCATCGTCCTACCAACGGATTCTATCAGAACTACACCATCATCAACTGTAGCGGCACCAAGGCTGGCATTGGAATCGATGCCCTTGGGCCAGTGCGTGAGGCTATGGGCGACAACCCTTTGAAAACACGCACCATCACGCTGACCTGCGGCAAACTGACCACAGGTGTAACGCTGCGTCCGTTGGGAGGACTGCTGATGCTGCGCAACTGCTCAAGTCCCGAAACCTACTTCCAGACCGCTTTCCGTGTGCAAAGCCCATGGACGGCCACCGACAAGGACGACCCCACCAAGCATACCATTCTAAAGCCCACATGCTATGTGTTCGACTTCGCCCCCAACCGTGCCCTGCGTGAAGTGGTGACTTACGCTAACCAGTTGGACGTGGACAGCAACCGTCGCATCACGGACAAAGTGGATGAGTTCATCAACTTCCTACCCATCTTGCAATTCGATGGCAGCTCCATGAAACGGGTGGATGCCACAGAGATACTTGACTTTGTCGATAACGGCACCAGTGGAACTTTACTTGCCCGTCGTTGGAACAGCGCACAATTGGTCAATGTCGATAACGCCACCCTTCAACGAGTGCTTGACAATCCCGAGGCATTGGCTACCATCATGAAGATTGAGGGCTTCCGCGCCTTGGGCAGCGACATCATCGAAAACATTGTCAACCGAGCAGAGAAGATCAAGAAGTTGAAACGAGAGATGGGCGATGATAACAATCAAAAGAAGAAAAAGGAACTCACCGCCGAGGAGAAAGAATACCGTTCCAAGCGGCGAGAGGTACAAGAAAAACTGATGAAATTTGCCACCAGAATCCCCATTTTCATGTACCTCACGGATTATCGTGAAGAAAGTCTGGAAGATGTCATTCGAAAGTTGGAGCCTAAACTTTTCGAGCGCGTCACAGGCCTTACCATCGACGATTTCGACTTGCTTTTGCGTGTCGGCGTCTTCAACCGTGCCCAAATGAACGATGCCATCCTGAAGTTCCGCCGCTACGAGGATGCCTCATTGGAATACACTGGCGTAAACCGTCACGCCTCCGACACCCGCATCGGCTTGATGGACAGCACCGTGCCTATTGAGGCGATGCTAGAGCATTGATTGGTTCCGAAAACATACAACATCGGTTCACTTTTATACACCTTAAGCACGGTCACAAGGTCTATTTTTGTCTTTTCTTAAAGACAAGATGTTATGACCGTCAAAACCTTTATAGACAGACCCTTACTCTCCATCGTCATCAGCGTGTTCATAGTGGCGTTGGGCGTGATTGCGCTTACTTCGCTGCCCGTAGAGAGATATCCCGACATCGCGCCGCCAGCCATCAATGTGTGGGCATCGTATCCGGGTGCGAGTGCGGAAACGGTGCAGAAGAGCGTGGTGACGCCCTTGGAGGAGGCCATCAACGGCGTGGAGGGCATGACTTACATGAAGTCGTCGG
>Ga0310690_10010465_pt1 | contig 11542 bp, 9 predicted proteins | sample AusTroGonzalo_MG_2_FD_207661 | JGI IMG/M metagenome (GOLD analysis project Ga0310690, IMG submission 207661) | Bovine rumen microbial communities from tropical cattle in Woodstock, Queensland, Australia - Gonzalo_04 (v2) (version 2) | ecosystem: Host-associated > Mammals > Digestive system >...
ACGAATATAATCGCTTGAAGATCACGGGTCGTATCAAGAGCTTGTTCAAGACCTCAGGTGGCAAGTACATCAACCCCGATGTCATCGAAGCCAAGTTCTGCGCTTCCAAGTTGATTGAAAATATTCTCGTAGTGGGTGAAAACCAGAAGTTTGCTGGTGCGCTCATTATCCCAAGTTTTGCCGACCTCAAGGCTTGGTGTGCTGAAGAGAAGATTCCTTATACCAATAATGAGGAGATGATTAAGCATCCCGAGGTGCTGAAACTTTATGCCAAGGAAGTCAACGAGCTGAACAAGGGCTTGGGCGAGACCGAGAAAATCAAGAAGCATGTGCTGCTCGCTGACGAGTGGAGCATTGCCAACGGCCTCTTGACCCCGACGCTCAAAGTCAAGCGAAAGGTCATCATTGCCAAGTACAAGGATGTTATTGATAAGATGTTCGCCTAATCGCAGTGGCTTATATAACGACAAAGACCGCCTCAACATAAAAGTTGGGCGGTCTTTGTGTTAGGGTGGAATCACAGTTGTTCGATATACTTGATGATGCCATTGACGTGTGCGTCACAGAGCATTTGCATGCCCTCAGCTGACAAGAGGAATTCAATATCCTGTTTGTTGTCCATAAACATGTTCTCGGTAAGGACAGCTGGACACCTTGTACCTGTGCATATCATGAATTCTCCTGTCCTGTAGCCTTCTGTGGGAACCCATCTGTTGCCTTTGAGTCCCATTTTGTATACTTCGTCCGAGATTGCCTTTGCAAGGATTCTTGAGTTTTTGGAAGCTGCTGCGCAAATGAATGCCAAAAAGCCATTGGCATCGTGCCATTGTGTTCCATTACCTGCTGCATTGACGTGTACACTTACGGCTAATACCCTATTATTTCCATTTTCTTTGCATACAGCATTGATTCTTTTGCATCTTTCTGGAACACTGATGTCGATGTCTTCAGGGGTTACCAAAATAACTTGATAACCTTCTTTTGTCAGTGCCTCATTGATCATGGCGACCATTTCTCTGGCCCATTTCCATTCCCTGAGCCTTTTGTCAGGACTTGATTTGCCACTTGTTTCTTTCCCATGCCCATTATCAAGCATGATTGTAATCTTGCTCTTATCCATGTTGCTTTTTTGTGTTGTGTTTATCTCTATTTTTATTATTGGGTTCTTCCACATTTTATTCCAAGTATGTATATCCATAAAGTCCTGATCTATAGTTGGAAAGGAATTCCTTTCCTTCTTCCAGCGTAATCTTACCTTCTTTCACGCACTTTGTGACCCACGTCTCCACAGTGCGGACGAGTTTCTTCGGACTGTACTGCACATATTCCAATACATCGGCAACAGTCTCGCCGTCAATGACTTGGTCGATGTAGTAACCGTTTTTGTCCACAGAGACATGCACGGCATTGGTATCGCCGAACAGGTTGTGAAGGTCTCCTAAGATTTCTTGATAAGCTCCTACCAAGAACACACCAATATAGTAATGCTCCTTCTCATTAAAGCTGTGCAGCGGGATGGTGTGTGGCGTGGCTTTGCCCACGAAACTGGTAATTTTGCCGTCGCTGTCGCAGGTGATATCCTGCAAAGTAGCCAAATGGGTCGGGTTTTCATCCAATCTTTGAATGGGGATGATGGGGAAGAGTTGGTCGATGCTCCACAGGTCGGGCAATGATTGGAAGAGTGAGAAGTTGCAGAAGTATTTGTCAGCCAATAGTTTAGGTAGCGAAGTAAAATCTTCTGGAACGCGTTTCAAACTATTGGCGATGTGGTTCACTTCGCGGGCAATGCTCCAGTACAGCCTTTCAATTTTAGCGCGCGATTTGAGATCGAGCAGACCAAGGCTGAATAGGTTGAGGGCTTCCTCTCGGATTTCTTGGGCGTCGTGCCAAATCTCCAATGATGAATTCTTGGTGAGTTCTTCCCACGATTCGTAGAGCTCCTTGATGAGTTCGTGGTCGTTCTCCTCGGGTTCCTCATTGTCGTCCCATTCGGGCAATGAAGTCTTTTCCAGCACCTCGAAAATCAGGACGGAGTGGTGCGCGGTGAGGGCGCGACCCGACTCGCAAATGACGTTGGGGTGGGGAAGTTCATTCTTGTCGCAAGCATCGACGAGGGTGTAAATGGCGTTGTTGGCGTATTCCTGTATGCTGTAGTTCACAGAACTGGCGCTGCTGGAATTGGTGCCGTCGTAGTCCACGCCGAGACCGCCACCCATATCGACATATTCGATGCAGTAGCCCATCTTGTAGAGTTGCACGTAAAACTGTGCCGCCTCTTTCAAGGCCACGTTGATTTTCTTAATTTTGCTAACTTGGCTGCCAATGTGGTAGTGCACGAGTTTCAGACATTCCTTCATGTCATGCTCCTCAAGGAAGTCCAAAGCTTCGAGGAGTTCCGACGAGTTAAGACCAAACTTGCTGCCGTCGCCACCCGACTCTTCCCACTTGCCTGAGCCGGAGCTGGCCAACTTGATGCGTACACCTAAGTTGGGCGTAACCTTCAGTCTTTTGGCAATCTTGGCAGTGATTCTCAGCTCGTTGAGTTTCTCGATAACGATAATGATTTTGCGACCCATCTTTTGCGCCAACAAAGCAAGTTCGATGAATTCCTCGTCCTTGTAGCCGTTGCAAATGATGAGTGAGTCGGAATCGGTACCGAGGGCAATGATGGCATGAAGCTCGGGCTTGGAACCTGCTTCAAGGCCGATGTTGAACTTCTTGCCGTGGCTGACAATTTCCTCAACTACGGGACGCATTTGGTTTACCTTAATAGGCAGAACCACAGTGTTTTGCCCTTTGTATTCATACTCTTTGGCGGCCTCCTTGAAGCAGGAGTCGATCATGTTGATGCGGTCGTCGAGGATGTCGGGGAAACGCACCAAAATGGGAGCTGAAACATCCCTTAGTGCCAGTTCGTCAACAAGTTCTGGAAGGTCAACCGATGCGCAGCCTTCTTTAGGTGTCACAACCATGTGGCCTTTTTCGTTGATGGAAAAATAATGTCCGCCCCAACCTTTCACATTGTAAAGGTCCTCGGAGTCTTCAATGCGCCATTTTCTCATTTTGTTATCTGTATTAGGTTATTGAGCCTGTTGGGCTAGTGAACATTGCTTGAAACTCATTGCAATCTGCAATGGGACTGCAAAACTAATAAAAAGTATTGGTTTTGCGCGGTTTTCCTTATTTTTGCGGAAAATTATTTGCAATGAAGCTGATCATTGACAGCGGTTCAACCAAAATGGACTGGATTTTCTTGGATGGTAAGACAGTTGTGAAACGTTTTTCTACCGAAGGGTTTAATCCAAATTATTCTGACATTCAGGATTTTGAAAACATATTATCCTCCGTAGAGACGTGCCATGGCGCGTCTCTACATGATGAAATCCAATCTATTCATTATTACGGCACGGGCTGCGGTAACGTAAAGAACTGTCAATTAATAAATGAGGTGTTCCAACTGCATTTTTCGAAGGCGGAAATTACTGTCACCCATGACTTGATGGCGGCGTGCCATGCGTTGTTCGGTCACGAAAAAGGAATTGCTTGCATCCTTGGAACAGGTTCAAATGCTTGTGTTTACGATAGCGAAAACATCACGGAAAGAGCCGTTTCTTTGGGCTATCTCGTTGGTGACGAAGGTAGCGGAATGCATATTGGAAGGGAAGTGGTCAGAGCGTATTTCTATGGCGTTATGCCCAAGGAACTGCGGCAGCAATTCGACGAAACCTATCATTTGGAATTGAAAGATTTTATCCAGCAGCTGTATCATAACGAACAGCCGTCCAGATACTTGGCCACATTTGCCAAGTTTGCTGGTGAGCATCAAAGAGAGCCTTTTATGCATGAATTAATAAAATGTTGTTTCGATGAATTCATTGAGGCTTTTATTCTTCGGTTTGAAGATTGCAAATTGTTGAAAATTAGCTTTATCGGTTCTGTGGCTTTCCATTTTCAAGACACCTTGAAGGAGTGCATGAAAAACCATGACCTCACTATGGGCGAGGTCATGACATCTCCTGCGGCAGGTTTAGTGCGCTATTATTCCGAATGAAACAATGATGGTTTGACCCTTATTGCGCTATCTTGATGATGCGATGTGTACTACTGCTGTCGCCATAATCCAGTTGGAGCAGATAAGTACCATCATTCAAGTCGCTCAAATTGAGGTCGATAACCGTATCGGAAACTTTTTGCTCTTTCACCAAGCGACCGTAAACATCATAAATGCTGACGCTCTTGATGGTTTTCTCAGCCCTAATGTTCACCTTTGACGCAAACGGGTTGGGGAAGATTTGGCTTGCGGTTAGGTCTTCATCAACGTTGTCATAATAACTGAAATGTGCCACAAGGTCGCGGTTACTTTCCACGGTGAAAGTATAGCTGACATTTGAGGACACCACATTGTCATTCTCCGTCCAATTGGTGAACGTGTAGCCCGTGTTGGCCGTGGCTGATACGGTACAAGATGCGCCTTGGCTGTATGTGCCGCTGCCTGTAACGGTGCCGCCTTCGGTAGGATTGGCTGTTGTAGCAATGTTATATGTCGGGCCACTGATGGATACCGTTTGAATGTTTTGTCCAATCATGGGATAGTTGGTGGAAATCACACGGATTTGGTACTGGCCGTCAGACACATTAGGGATTTGTGCGGTGATACTACCGCTGGTGTTGGTGGTGACGCGACCTAATTCAGTGGGGTTGCTGAAGCTACCATTGGCATTAGAGAGTTGGGCGATAACCTCATTGGCTGAGGCATTGAGGTTTTCGGGCGACATTGTTCCCGTCAAAGTGAAAGGAATGGTGATGGCATCGTTGGGGGAGAGGTTGGTGGAGGCCAGTTGTCCCATGGTAAGCGTAGGATTATAGACAAGTAGCACGTCATCGACAAACAAATCGTCGTTGGTGCTACCAGTGCCAGGATTTTCATTGGTGGTGGCCATGAAGAGGATATATCGCACATCGGTGCAGGGACCGTTGTTGACGAAGGGTATGCTTAATCTGGTCCAGTTGTAGGCTCCTCCATTGGTAGCCGTGCGGGTAAACCTTTGTTCAGCCGTAGCCACATGCATGTTGGCGGGTTCTTCAGTGCCGTTGGCAATGATCTTATAGTCGGCATCACCGTGGACGACAGCCTTCACCTGAGCTTTGTGGGAAGTGCTTTGGCTACGGAAACACACCCAAATAGTGAGCGAGTCGGGGAGTTGTGTGATAGGTGTGTTAAATACATTCTCTGCACGTTGTGTATAGTTATAGTTGCCGCTGCCACTGGCAGACATGCTGCCAGCGTTAATGCGTCCGTTAGTGACGGTGCCATTGGCTGTGATGCCCAATACGCTGCGAGGGATTATGCGAAGGCTCTTGGTGCCCGTTGATCCTGGACGAACCTGTGTTGAAGACTCAATTTGAGGGTCATTAGGGAGCCAACTCGCAAAAGACCCAGTCGCCGTGCCGGTCGAATGCCAATGTACTGGCTCACTGACGGTTTCTGTCACGCGAGTAGTCCAATTCTCAAAACCATTGTTGTCGAACTGCAATCCATACTGGGCAAAAAGTATGGTGGTGGAAATGCTGAAAGCGAACAACAAAAAAAGACTTTTGGAAAAATTATTCATTTTTGGATTTTTTGAAAAAGGTTGCACAAAAGTAGTGAAAAAGTGGACTCAGAGGATAAAATCTCAATCAAACTGTTTTTTTCCGTAATTTTGCGCCTCAATTTTATAACCATGAAAAGAGCATTAATCACGTTTACATTGCTGTTTTTTTTCGCTTTCACTGCGAAAGCGCAATGGACGCTACAAACCTACGCCGAGTACGACTACACGCGTACTGAGGGTGGCAATGGAGCCTTTGTTTTGAAAGGCAACTGCCAACTGGCCAAATTTGTCAATATTGGCCTTGGCTATCAAGGCACTACGTTGAACCGTCATGCAGTCTGTCTGCAAGGACAATTCAATCTTTTGCAGGCTAAGAGTGGCACGCTGTATTTGGAGAACCGTTATCTACATCGGTTGTATCCTAACTACAATTTACAGGAATTCAACGCTTTGTTGGAATTCGGCTGGCGCAATCGTCATTTCAATTTTGAGTTGGGTTTGACGAATCGCTTCACGGCTCCCATTCCTTTGCGTGCGAATGGCGGCATGGATGTCAACTTCGAGCCTATGAATCCTACGTTTTGCATCGAAGGGCATCTGTTCGACCAAGAGCATCCATGGAATGTAGGCGCACGCATTTCCAACTATCGTGATTTCGTCATCGAGCGTTTTACACTGTTTTTCTACAGCATCGACGGTTATTATGACTTCGGCAACGGTCTGCGCTTGACTGCCGAAGCGGGTTTGCATCCTTGCGGCGTGCTGAATCTTTCGGCGCAATACAATGGATGGTTTGGTAACATAGGACTGATTTGGAAACCTAAAAAATGAATGCCATGAAAAAACTACATCTTATACTATGTGCCGCAGCCGCGATTTTTGCCACTGGCTGCAACCGATTGGATATTGCCGGTATGGTCGTCAATCGCAGCGATACCGAAGAGCGCGTTGCCGACTGGCTTGACTATAATGCCCAAAATGAGCCGCGCGTCATTGAGAATGTTCCCGACGAGTATAGAGTCTATTCCTGCTCCGACTCACACTATTCCGAGCGCGACAGCATCGTGCCTCAAGGTGTGAACGACCGCCTATATCATTACATCACTGCTGAGCGCAATGACCCGAAAGCTGTTTTTGCCATTCACGCTGGCGATATGGTGAATGAGAGCGGAGAGGCAGGTTTCAGAATGAGTGAGGCGGCCATCCGATACAATGCCGAGACCCAAGCGAAAAATGACCCATGTTTCCTTGTTATCGGCAACCACGATGTCTATTTCGACTGCGCCGACTACTTCAAGCAGTATTTCCACACTTCGACCTATACCGTGACGGTGAAGACAGAAGGCGGTCATCAGGATTTGTTCATTTTCTTGGATTCGGGCAATGGCACACACGGTAAGCGTCAGTTGGAGTGGCTTGAGGAACAGCTTTCGCATCGCGCTGATTACCGCCATTGCTTCGTCATCAGCCACAATTGGTTGTTCCGCACCTCGTACAACTACACTACCACGCCGGCGGCCAACCTACCGCAGGATGAACAATATGCTTTCATGGATTTGATGAGTCAAAGCAATGTGGAGATGGTCATCATGGGTCACTTCCACATGCGCGAACAACGCCAGTTCGGCGGCGTGCAATACGTGATGACGGACAACCTCAATGAGGAAAAGATTACGCCGAGTTATCTTGTGGTCAATGTGGGGGAGAAGATCACATATTTTTACGAGAAGCTTGAGATGGAGTGATGTTCCTCGTGTTACGAAACGAAAAACCCTGCCGAAAGTTGTGTTTCGGCAGGGTTTATTTTTAGATCCTATTAGGGATTATTTCTTTTCGGGCTCGTGCTTGTATTTGAAGAGTATCGCAAACAAAATGCCTACCACAAGAGCAAAAGCTGCAAAAATGTACCATGCCGTTGACCAACCACTCATTAAGTTGAAGTTGGGGTCGGCTTCGGCAGGATTGAACACGAAATGGTTCACAATGGCTTGTGCGCACAGCGAGCCGATGGTGGCACCCAGACCGTTGGTCATCATCATGAACACGCCTTGGGCGCTACTACGGATGCTGACATCGGTGTTCTGGTCAACGAACAGCGAGCCGCTGATGTTGAAGAAATCAAAGGCCACACCATAGACAATCATGGAGAGAATCAGCAGCACAAGGCCAAATCCCGTCGGACTACCTGCACCAAGTAGGAAGAAACGCAAGGCCCATGCGACAAAGGCAATGAGCATCACCTTCTTGATGCCAAACCTCTTCAGGAAGAAGGGGATAAGTAGGATACACAGCGTTTCTGATACCTGTGAGATGGACGACAGGAACACGTTGTTCTTCACAGCGAACGCATTGGCATATTCCGGAATCTTGCCGAAATCGTCGAGGTAAGGTGTAGCAAAACCATTAGTCACTTGCAGACACATGCCCAAGAGGAACGAGAAGATGAAAAACACGCACATCTTCGAATCCTTGAACAGCGAGAAGGCGCGAAGTCCAAAGGTATCGACAAAAGATTTGCTTTCCACATTTTTATTGACGGGGCAATTGGGCAAGGTGAAAGAATAAACGGCGAGGATCAATCCCCAAGCCGCCGAAACGAACATCTGCTGATAGCTGTCTTTAAACCCAGTGAAATTCACAATCCACATGGAAAGGATGAAACCGATGGTGCCAAAAACGCGGATGGGTGGGAAGGCCTTCACCGTGTCCAATCCGGCTTGGTTCAAGGCGTTATACGATACGGAATTGCCCAAGGCGATAGTTGGCATGAAAAAAGCCACACTTAAAGCGTAGAACGGGAATAGCTGTCCGAAGGTGACACCATTGCCGTATTTCATGCCCATGTAACCTGCAAGAGCCATGAAAACAGCAGCAAAGAAGTGACAAATGCCGAGCAGCTTTTGGGCGGGAATCCAGCGGTCGGCCACGATACCCATCAGCGCGGGCATGAAAAGGGAAACGATGCCTTGGATGGCAAAGAATTTCCCGATGTTGGCACCCATGCCGATGCGGCCCAAATAGATGCCCAACGAGCAAAGATAAGCTCCCCACACCGCAAAGATGAGGAAGTTCATCACGATAAGTCTGAATTTGATTGCTTTCATATAGGTTAATTTAATAATTTGATATTCAAAGATTTAAAATTTAAGATTTCAAAATTTTTCATTTCAAGATTTCAACTGAATAACTAAATAACTGAACAACTGAATAACTGAACAACTCCAAACTGCTAACTTTCAACTATTATCTCTCCCGTTAATCTCATCCCTGATTCGTGCTGCCCGCTCATAGTCTTCATTGTCAATCGCTTCTTGCAGCATGTCTTCCAATTCGTTCACTGTTAACAGGTCAAAATTGGTTTCGCCTTGCACCTTATTAATATGTTTTTCGTTGTCTTCGGGTTCGTCTTCTTCGCTAGTCTCTTCGATGTCGTCCATGATGATACCCGCTTCTTCCATAACACTCTCGAAAGCAGAGATGTTGCAGCCCAAGCGCACGGCAAGAGCGATGGCATCTGAAGGTCGCGCGTCAATCGTAATGAAGTCGTCGCCATGTTTGCAGACGAGGACGGCATAAAACACTCCATCGCGGAAACGGTTGATGACGACTTCCAAAATCCTGACATTGAACTCTTTCGCGAAATTCAGCAGCAGGTCGTGGGTGAGGGGACGGTTGCTTTTTGTACCCTCAATTCCAATGGCGATGGCATCGGCTTCGGGACCTCCAATGACGATGGGCAGACGGCGTTGTCCGTTAAGCTCGCCCAAAATCAGGACATACGCCCCCGATGAGGACTCGCTGTAGGTCATGCCGAGGATTTCCAGTTTTATTTTTTCCATATTCTCTTCTCTGGAAGTTTTAAGTGGTCTTGCGGAGTTAAAAAACTGATTATTAAGCCCCTTTTCCCCGCCATAGCCTTCTTCCTTCAATCGTCAAAGATATGGATTTTTTTTTGATATGAGGCAAAAAAGTTTTTTTTCGGAGTTATGTTTAACTAATCGTTAATTTCTATACTTTTGTGGCAATTAATTTTAATAACTTTATTATTAAACAACTTAAATTCCTAATAATCATGGTAATTGGAATCATTTTGCTAACCGTTCTTATTATTGTTGTAACGGCTATTGTCGCAAATTTACGAAAAAACAAATCGACCACAAACCCTAATCCTGCTTCTAATACAAATTCTAATCCTACTCCTATTTCCAATCCAAACTTCACTCCCAGTCAAATAAGCGAATTGAATGGAGTTACTGAGCTTATCGCACAGGGCAATTGCTGGGGTGCCGAATCGAAATATTTGGCTTTTGTCCAAAGTCATGGTACTTATAACGCCATGATGGAAAAATCTTTAGGTGATTGCTTCTTGCACAAAAACGATTTTCCGAAGGCCATTGAATGGTATCGCATTTCGGCTGAGCATGGTAATGCATCGGCACAAAACAGTTTGGGGCAAGCCTATCAAAATGGGAGAGGCGTGGAACGTGATGTGGCCGAGGCCATTAAATGGTATCGCATGGCTGCTGAGCAGAACAATGCTGCCGCCCTTTTCAATTTAGGCTACCTCTATGATTTTGCCGATGGTGTAGCCCAAGACTATGCTGAAGCCGCACGATGGTATCAGAAAGCGGCAGATTTGGGGTTGAAAGAAGCCCAAGCTAATCTGGGCTATCTGTATGAGCAAGGCCTTGGTGTGGAACAGGACTATCAGATGGCGGCAAAATACTATCTGGCTGCGGCTGAACAAGGGCACTTGATGGCTCAAAACCAGTTGGGTATGTTGTATCACTACGGCCATGGCGTGAAGCAGAATGATCCAGAAGCTACAAAATGGTGGTTGAAGGCCGCCAATGGTGGTTACGCTCCGTCGCAAACTACCATGGGAACACTATATTATTATTCATTCCACTGCCCTTGGTTTTTTCCGTGCTGCGGCTAAACAAGGAAATCCTACAGCCCAGTTCTTCATGGGTTTGATGTATGAGAACGGCACTGGGGTCGGACAAGATATGGCAGAGGCCATTAATTGGTATAGGATGGCGGCTCAGCAAGGAAATCAAGATGCCAAGAAAAAGCTGGCAGAATTGTCGAGATAACGATTTTGGCGTCCATTTTATCGCACCCAATACCAGAGGATTGCGCCTAAAATTTAAGGCAGCTGAAAAAAAACTATGCACAAATTTGTTGTTTCGATTGGATTTGTCCTTATTTTTGTCCCGTCAAAAACACCGACATTAAGGGAAAATTAAGTTTAACTAAATTATAACCTTATGAGTAACAGTATTGTTTACATTGTGTTATGTGCCTCCATTCTGGCGCTGACATTCGCTTTCATCTTCTACAAACAGATGATGAAAGAAGACGAAGGTACGGACTTGATGAAGAAAATCGCTGCACATGTCCGTAAGGGAGCTATGGCTTACCTGAAGCAGCAGTACAAGGTGGTGATCATTGTGTTCGCTGTCTTGGCCGCCATCTTCGGCATTATGGCCTACTTCAAATTGCAGAACGGCATCGTGTGGTTCGCATTCCTCACGGGCGGTTTCTTCTCGGGCTTGGCGGGCTTCTTCGGCATGAAGACAGCCACCTACGCTTCGGCGCGTACAGCCAATGCTGCTCGCAAGTCGTTGAACAGTGGCCTTCAAGTGGCCTTCCGTTCGGGTGCCGTCATGGGTCTCGTCGTGGTGGGCCTCGCCCTTTTGGACGTGTCCGTGTGGTTCCTCGTGCTGAACGAGACAGGTTTGCTTAAGGCTGTCGGAGCCAACAACGACCTGATTACCATCACCACTACCATGCTGACCTTCGGTATGGGTGCTTCCACGCAGGCCTTGTTTGCTCGTGTGGGTGGTGGTATCTACACCAAGGCTGCTGACGTCGGTGCCGACCTCGTTGGTAAGACTGAGTACAACATCCCCGAGGATGACCCGCGTAACCCCGCCACCATCGCC
>Ga0310690_10010466_pt1 | contig 11541 bp, 9 predicted proteins | sample AusTroGonzalo_MG_2_FD_207661 | JGI IMG/M metagenome (GOLD analysis project Ga0310690, IMG submission 207661) | Bovine rumen microbial communities from tropical cattle in Woodstock, Queensland, Australia - Gonzalo_04 (v2) (version 2) | ecosystem: Host-associated > Mammals > Digestive system >...
GGTACAAGACTATCTTGAGCATCATCGCGACCATCCCAACGGTGAAGATTCGTGGATATTGGAGTAGGAAATTTCATTTCCGAGGTATCTTAAAAACCTCTGGACTTGCAGTCCAGAGTGGTTTAGTCTTACCTTAAAGCTAATCATATACAGCGTTTTGTCGTCCTGCATGGAAAAGTGCAGCTCATTTTTCCCATTATTCAGTTCTTTCTTGAGTTCACTAGCTTTTTCCGTCAATTTCAACTCCACTATCTTCTTATCTGGCGAAATCCACTGCATAAAAATGGACTCTTTGCATTTAACCGAATCGGGATTAAGTTTCGGGAATGTGGTGTTCCCCATAGTAATGGCTTTGCCTTCCGAATCATAGATTTGGGTATAAAAACTTTCAAAATGAATAGTCAACAACTCTTTCTGGTCGGCATTGATATTGATTTCACCAACATTCACTGTTTCTTTGCGCAATTCCATAACCTTAACCTCCACTGGCTTTATGCTGTCTTCAGTCGGTGTTGGTTCGGGGTCGGGCGTGGTGTGATGCTTAAGCAATGTCCAAGCCGCAATTCCGAGAATCAACACGGTAGCAGCAACTGCTCCGATGATGAATGGTCTTTTTTTCCAAAACGGCACATTTCCTAAGATTCCTGGCTTGGCGGAAAACTCCACCAAGGCACAAGTGATGTTGTCTAGGCCTCCGTTATCGTTGGCTCTTTGAACGAGGGTATTGGCGCGTTGTTGCGTTGTCATTTCAAAATTGCTTGCAATATGGGCAATATGCTTGTCATCCACCATGTTGCTCAAACCATCTGAACACAACAGGAACACATCGCCTGCTTCAGGTGAAATCGGTTCTTCGCGAACCGTTGCGGGCTTCATGTTCGGTATGCCCAAAGCGTTGGTGATTTCGTTTTTACGTGGATGATGTTCTGCTTCATCCTTTGTGATGGCTCCAGCATCAACTAACTCTTGCACAAAAGAATGGTCCACCGTAAGTTGCCTAATGGTTTTCGAACGCACAAGGTAGATTCGGCTATCGCCTACATGGCCAATATACACCTTACCATTTCGGACTATCAACAACACGCAGGTAGAACCCATTCCAGTAAGCTCTGGATGGGTTCTTGCATGGTTCAAAATAGCTTGGTTGGCGGCATCAATCGCTTCGCCGATGGCTTCCCTTGGGTCGTTTCTGAAATTCTCTCGCAGGAAATTAAGTATCGTCTCAACAGCAATGTGCGAAGCTGTAGCACCACCTACATGGCCACCCATACCATCGCACACCACAACGACACGACCATTAGGCGTATCGGCCTTGCCAAGATAATCCTCGTTGGCGGCACGTTTTTTCCCGACATCGGTAGCACCAACAACAAAGCAGTATTGGCTATAGTTTTCTGTATTATTCTCCATGTTAGTTTTGGTTTAGGTAAAGCGGAGGAATGGCAAGGAATACGAACTTTGTCCGTCCAAGAACAATGATGTCGTTGTTTTTCAGCTCAAATGGTGTAAGAATGTTGTAAGCTTTCCCGTTGATGTATGTACCGCCCGAAGATCCCCTGTCTTGTGCCGCAAACTGACCTGTTGCTGAAATGTATTGAATCATAAGATGCTCTCGCGACATGGTATCGTCATTAAGTACTTTGATTGTACTATTTCCTCCACGGCCAATAAGATTGGCACCTTCGTAAATCTTATACACCTCTCCTTGCGGATTATGGCTGTAAGAAATGAGAAGTCCAACCAAAAAGCCACCTCCAAAATCGTTGATGCCCGTTTGACCTTCTTCTCCAAGGATACGGATGCGAGTCCTTTGCCCATCGTTATCGACATCTTCATTCAACGGAACGGTAGGCCTGGTTGGGTCTGTTGGATTGTTTTGCCCAAATGAACTATTGGGAATAGTGGGGTCATCAAAGCCATTGCCACTATTCACCTTTGTTTTTTCAGAGCCATCCTCTTGGGGACAGAAAGGGCAGTTTTGCCCATAGATGGACGCATCGTATGCGTGACCGTTTTTACAAGTTTTTGTTGCCATAATGATATGAAATTTAATTGTTATTGATGATTGTTGTTTATTTTGTAAAATCAGCAGCCTTTTGTGGCTGAACTGCTTGGTTGTAGCCTTGTGAGATACCAAGGTAACCTGAAACGATGATTCCAGCAAAGCGTCCGTGGCAGTCAAACACGGGTGAACCACTTGCTCCTTGGTGGATGGTAATATTGTGTCCGTATGTATATTCGCCACGTTCTTGAGTGATTTCACCGCTTTGGTTGTTGGCTTCCAGCCCAACATCCGTGGTTCCAAGAGTGAACCCTTTAGGGAATCCGATTGTATAAACCTTATCGCCAAGTTCCATGTCGCTTTCTCGCGCTATGTCATTGAGGTCAACTACATGAGTCACCACATCAGGTGTTCTCTTGTCATGGGTTTGTATGATGGCGACATCTAAGGCATCGTCTTGGCTTGTTTTCAAAACGGAACACGAAACGAATTCTCGTTTCAGGTCTTCTATTGTCCTTGCAGTGACATGGGTGTCATTCATGCCTATTCCAATCCAAAGGATGTCATAGTTCACATCAACGTTTTCAGCCCATCCAACAATGTAATTTGCCTCTTTTTTCTGCTCTACGGCGCGGTATCTCCTTGCCAAATCCAACAAATAGTTCTGGATGGCATCCTTGATTTGTTCAGCTTCTTTTTCTTGTTCGCTTTTGGTAGGACCGATCACGTGTCTATTGGTCATAATTTTTCCATCACTTGAGATAAAGAAACCTGTTCCAGTACTAAACATAGCACCAGGTGACACATCGCCATCGCCATCAATTGAGCAATAATTAAGGGCTTCCAGATCGCTTAAGTAGTAGCTTAAAGGTCTGTTATTTATGGTAACTCTGTATCCCGATTGTTCGTAAATCATCACAACGGTTTTTTTGTACATGGCATAGATTTCCGAAGCAGGGAGTTCCTTATCAGGTTCTGGTTCTGGTTTCGGGATAAGATACCACAATCCCACGACAAGAGCTATGGTGGCAGCAATACCAGCCACCCATTTCCAAATCGGTGAAGGATTAGGCTTCTGATGGAATACTTTTTCCCATTCCAATGGATACTTATGGGCAATCAGCACTTTGTCTCCCGATCGAAGCACTTTTTCTCCACTGATGGGAAAACCATTTACAAATGTGCCGTTTGTTGAATCACAATCCACAATACTAATGCTGCCATTTTGTTTTTTGCACAGCAATGCATGGCGACGAGAAACATCGGGATTGGGAAGGCGTATATCATTATCCAGCTCCTTTCCGATTTTTTTGACCTCGATGGCATCCGTTGGACGGTAATTTTTAGGTTTAGTTGTAATAAGTTTTTGCCAATCAAGAATCACACCTTGGCTCTGGCCTCCCAAACGAACAACTTGCCCAGACTTGAGCGGCTCTGTGTCGGTAATTCGTTTTCCATCCACAAAAGTGCCATTTGTTGAATTCAGGTCTTTGATAGTCACTTCTCCCGTATCATAAACGGTGAGAATGGCATGTTGTCTTGAAACGATGTCGTTATTGATTACGAAATCATTCGATGAACTTTTGCCGATTTTGATGGTTTTTACAATTTGCATATACAATGTTCTTTTGTTGATATTACTCTTTGTTTTCTTTTTTGCATTATTTGAGACAATGTTCACGGTTCGTATTATAAAAAAAGCGTGAAACCTAACTGTTTCGCGCTATCCAAGGTATTTGGCGTAACCTGTTTCTCCCGTGAAAAAGTCTAGCTTCACGCTATGCGTGGGCATTTTGACTAATTCTTGGAGAAAATACTTCATCGGAAAATCGCCAAATTTTTGGATAGAAGCAATTCGTCTCTATGCTTGTTTATTATTTAGTCTAAGTTTATTTCTGCTTTTAATTCTTTGTTTTTATCAGATATTCCGTTAATTCAGTCTGCAAATATACATTTTATTATACACAAAATAACAATGCAACAAAAAAAGTTCAATAATTGATAAATTCTCGTTGCAGAAAAGCCACAGTTCTCCAAACTCTTTTGGTTTTTGTTCTCGCTTCCCAAAAATATGAAAATCTTTAGTTGAGGCAACGATGTAAACCATCGGCCTCTAATCATTGTCATTTCAGCTCGTCAATGATGCGCTCGATGCCGATGCCTTCGGCTTCGGCGGTATAGTTGCGGATGATGCGGTGGCGCAAAATCGGCACGGCGACACGCTGAACGTCTTCAATGTCAGGCGAATACTTTCCCGAAAGCAAGGCGTTGGCCTTGGCTCCGATGATGAGGTACTGCGAGGCCCGCGGTCCGGCACCCCAACTCAAGTAACGGGTGGCCCAGTCGTGGGCTTTTTCGGTATGGGGGCGAGTTTTGGAAACCAAATTTACCGCATATTCATAGACATTGTCGGGCACGGGGACGCGGCGCACAAGTTGCTGGAAATAAACGATCTCCTCAGGCGAAAGCACAGCGTTCACTTCCACATCTTTCCCAACGGTGGTATTTTTCACGATGTCGATTTCCTCCTCATACGAAGGATAATCGAGCATGAGGTTGAACATGAAGCGGTCTAATTGGGCTTCGGGTAGGGGATAGGTGCCTTCTTGCTCGATGGGGTTTTGTGTGGCCAGCACGAAGAAAGGCTCCTGCAACTTGTATGTCTTTCCCGAAACCGTGACACTCTTTTCCTGCATGGCCTCAAGCAAAGCGGCTTGTGTCTTGGGCGGTGTACGGTTGATTTCGTCTGCCAAAATAATGTTGGCAAAAACGGGGCCTTTGATGAACTTGAACTGCCGCGACTCATCCAAAATTTCCGTTCCTACGATGTCAGAAGGCATCAGGTCAGGGGTGAATTGGATACGGCTGAAAGTTAGACCCAAAGCCTTGCCGATGGTGTTCACCAACAGGGTTTTGGCCAAGCCAGGTACGCCTACCAAAAGCACGTGTCCTTGGCAAAAGATGGAAAGCAGGGTGTCGTGGATGATGTCCTGCTGCCCCACGATGACCTTGGCGGTCTCCTTGCGCAGGGCTTCATATTTTTCGACCAATGCCTTGGCACCGTCGATGTCAGATGCAAATAAATTCGTCATTGCTCAATGTTCCAATCGTAATAAAACTCGCACTTGCAGAAGTTGTCGGCGATGCGGATATAAGCTTTGGAAGCCTTGTCGGTAATCCATTTGCCGAGGGCTTCGCGTTTTTTCATGTTCAATGCCCAGCCTTGGATGAGGCTGTAGTCGTCCTTGATGTTGGCCTGATGGGCTTCGGTCTTTTTCTTTACCACCACGAGGCGGAAAGCATCCTTGTTGTCTTCTGTGGTCATTGGGACGGGGTCGCTGATTTCACCCACGTTGAGGCGACTGATGACGAAAGAAAGGTTTTTGAACTCGGGAAACTCGTTCTCCAATTCTGCCATGTCGCTCATGCTGATGCCGTTACTGCCCGAAACAGGGTTGGTCAAATAGCCACCGTTGTTTTTGGTGTCGTCGTCGCTGAACTTGAGGCATGCTTCTTCAAAAGTCATGTCGCCGTTGCGCACCAATTGTGCCACCGAATCCAGCTCGTTTTGGGCTTTCTCCAAAGCCTCCACAGGCACTTTGGCCGTCAGCAGGATGTGGCGGCAGTTGATGGTTTCGCCTTTGCGCTCAATCAATTGGATGATGTGGAAGCCAAATTCGGTCTCCACCACGTCTGAAATTTCGCCGTCACGAAGGTTGAAAGCCACGTTCTCAAACTCGGTGGCATATACACCTTTGCCCGCAAAACCAAGTTCACCGCCGCTACTGGCAGAGCCTGGGTCTTGGGAATAAAGCACGGCCATGGTGGCAAAGCTGCTCTCGCCATCAAGGATGCGCTTGCGGATTTGGTAGAGGCGTTCTTTCACTTGCAGTTTCTCATCGAGGCTGACAGGGGGACGCTTCACGATTTGTGCAATTTCGTAACTCGTTTCGACCATCGGGACACTGTCTGCCGGGATGTCGCGGAAAAAGCTGCGCACTTCCTTGGGTGTCACGACGACATTCTCCATGATGCCGACTTGCACCATTTCTTGAAGCATGTGGTCCTTCTCGGCCTTGCGCAGTTCTTCCTTGATTTCAGAGATGCTTTTGTTGAAATAGGCCTCCAACTTTTCCTGCGAACCCATGCGGCTGATGAAATAGCGCAATTTTTGGTTCATGCTAGCCTCCACTTTGTCGTCGGTCACGGTGATACTGTCCATTTCGGCCTGGTTGAGCATTAGCTTCTGGAGCAGCAAGTCTTCCAAAATTTGGCAGCGCATGGCTTGTGCCGAACCTGCCATGCCGTTGAGACGGTATTGCAAATACTGGTTTTCGATGTCGGATTGCAGGACGATGTTCTTACCCACCACGGCCACCACTTTGTCAACGACTTGTGGCTGACGGTTTTGTGCCATCATAGGCAAGGTAATAAACAAAAGTCCAAAAAGCGGTAGTTTCTTCATTAGTTCTGATTTCCTTATTTCAAGATTGGCTTTCAGCTTTCAGCTATGCGGCAACCAAGCTGATTGCTGACGGCTGAGAGCTGATAGCTTTATTATTCAACATTACATTTCAAGATTTCTCATTCAAAATTCAATTATCGGATTCAAGGACAGGTGGCCCCACATATTTCGTGAAGGCATGTTCTTTTTGTGCGGTTTTGTAGGTGGCCTCCTTCATTCGTTCAATCAGTTCTTTCTTCCTGTGTGTGAGGATGATACTTCGGATATGGTCGCGTTCCATGGCCAAAGGCGAAATGCTTTCCTCCAAGAGATAATCCTCAAAACGCACCATGTAGGTGAAATCGTCGGCATCGAAGGTGACGAAACGGTTCTTCTTGAGGAAACGTTCGGCGTTGAGGATTTCAATGGGGATGATACGAGTCAATTCGTCCAAACGCAGCCAACTGTCCACATCGAGGAAGCTCTTTTCGGCGTAGTAAGTCGCCAAAACATCAAGGTTTTGCAGCAACAACGTGTCGGGGTCGTTCATCAGTTTCTCAATGGCTTGCTTTTGCTTGCAGTCTTCTTTCAAAATCACGTAAACGGCTCTGACCATGGTGTTGCGCAGCTGGAAATCTTCCTTGTTTTGCTCATAATATTCCGCGATTTCGTCCTCGCTTACCACGGTATCCAACTTTTGATTGATGAGTTGGGTTTCGTAGGCATACAGCACGAGCGAATTGCGGTACTCTTCGAGTTGTTTCTTCAGGTCAAGTTCTTCCTTGTTGAGGTTGTTCTCCGCCTGATGGATGAGGATGCGGCGCATGATCCACGAGTCAATGAAATCATTGACGCGCTGCAAACTATCGTAAGGGTTGGTGCCTTCTGGAACAATGCCTTGCAGGTCGGAGGCATAAAGATAGGTGCCGTAGCATTCGGCCACTACGACTTCCTTCGAGTTCTTTTCGAAGAAGTCGCAGCTGCCAAGCAACAGCAAGGCCAGCAATGCCGAAAAAACACCTAATTTTCTCATTTATAGAGATGTCTGACTTTTTCCAATACTTTCTCATTCACCTTGACGGGATATTTCTCGTGCAAGGCCTGTACCCATTTCTGCTCCAATTCCACTTGATAGTCGGAAGTGACCAGACCGCGGGCTTCTTTCAAGGTCTTGGGTTCGGGTTCACGCAATTCGCGGATGTAAACGATGACGGTGGATTCATCGACGGTAGAGGGGATCTCATTAGTGGTGCCGACTTTCCATTCTGTTTGGTCAACATATTGGTTGTCACCTCTTTGGTAGTAGCCCTTGCGAACATAAACATAGTTGATGGAATCGCGGGTGAGGGCATTGCGGAGGCTGTCGAGTGGCGTGCCGTTTTCGATAAGGTTTTTCACCTTGGGCAGGGACTCTTGACGCGTGCAGGTGATGATGGTGGCATACACGCGGTCGCTCCACATGTATTTGGAGGCGTTGCGGTTATGGAACTCTTGCAAGCCGAGGGTGTCTTTCACGGCCTTGTCCCAAACTTCCTTGTCCATCAGGTCGAAGAGGAGGATGCCGTCGCGGTATTCCTGGACTTGCGCTGCAAACTCAGGATACTTCTCTTCGAGATGTGCATCGGCATAGTCCATCATGGTCTGGTTGGCAAAGGTTTCGTAAAGTTGGTAGGCGTAGGTGGCTGGCGTGACATACTTCTGCGGGGTCATGTTCTTCTTGATGTAGGTCACGAAATCGCTCACCTTGGTCGGCTTGCCTTCGATGGTAAACAGAGTGGCGTTCAAATTGGCATCAGTGGAAGGTTCATAGGCGTTGCGCAAAATGCTGCTGTCGATGGTCGCCATGAAAGCCTCGATGTTCTTGTTATTGGCCTTGAACTTGTATTCATTGCGGATTTGTCTCAACACCACTTCCTCCGATTTCTTGGAACGCATGTCCTTCTCGATGCGTTCGGCCAGGGCCTTGGATTCTTTCTCAAACGAACTCACGCCTGACTTGCTGATGAGCTTGATGATATGGTAGCCGTACATCGTGCGTACAGGCTTGGCGATTTGGCCTTCCTCAAGGGTTTTGCAAACTTCGATGAACTCGGGAACAATGCGGCTCACGGTGAAGGGCGACAAGGTGCCATTGCGGGCCACGGTGCCACGGTCGTCGGTGTATTGTTTCACGGCTTCGTTCCAGTTCTTGCCGTCTTGGGCCATTAGTTCGTTGTAGATGTTGTCGGCTTTCTGTTTCATGGCGGCTTCCTCATCGGCGGGCGCGTCGAAAGGCAGCTGGAGGAAAATGTGGGCGGCTTGAATGCTACCCATTGCGTCAGTCACGCTTTGCACTTTGATGAGGTGGTAGCCGAAGTCGCTGCGCACGGGCATCGAAATCTCGCCTTCCTTGGTATTGTAAGCACCCGTCTCAAAAGGATAGACCATATCGAATACGGTGAAATAGCCGAGGTCGCCGTGGTTGCCGGGACGGGCGGGATTTTGGTCAGTGGCTGCCATTCCCTTGGCCGACGGGTCGTCAGAATAGCGGTCAGCCAATTGACCGAAGTCTTCGCCTTTCAGGGCTTTCTTGCGGATGTCTATCGCCTTGTTGTAAGCTTTCAGCGTGTCGGATGGCAGGGCGTGCTTGTCGCAACGGATAAGGATGTGCGAGGCGCGGATGTCCTTCAGCTTACGCTGGTAGGCTTCTTCAAGGAGCTCGTCGCTGATGTTATCGCTGCTCATAAAAGGCTTGGCCAATTGCTTGCGATAGCCCGCCAACTCCTTTTGGAACTTGGCGCTGGTGTCCAACTGTTGCTCTTCGGCTTCCATCACCTTCATGCGGAAGGTGGCGAATAAGTCGAGGTATTCATCGACGGTTTTCTTCTCAATAACCTCGCTCTTGAGGTTGTTCTTGGCGTAAACGTCGGTAAACTCTTTCACTGTTACATTACGCTTGCCAATGGTCATCAGGACCTGATTGTCCAATGCTGATTGCGCGTTTGCAAAGATAGCGGGCGTCAAAATCAACGCCAACGTTACGGCCTTCAAAAGATTGAATTTCTTCATTGTTATACTTCTGTTTTATTTGTTTTCAATAACGGGAATTGTTAGTCAATATTATGCTGTCAGCTTCAAGACGCTATCGACTTCGATACCGTCGCCAATGACTTGGATGTTGTTTACTTGGATCTTCTCAAAAACGGTTTTCAGCTGCTCGATTTCACCCAGATGTATCAATAGTTGGCTGTCGGGATATTTTTCGATTACTCCCTCTGGTATCTTGTCGTTCAATAGGCTTAGGACAGTGTTCAGCATGGTGTCGGTACCCATACCCGCCGACAATTGTACGAGCAGATTGGTGCCCACCAGCTCCTTGATAATCAGGTTGACGGATATATCCTTCTTGATGAAACCTAACTTGAGCGGATAAGTTGCTCTAATGGTTCTTCTATCTACGAAAGCCAAGTTTATGTTTTGATGGGCTTTTTCGGCGATGATGTCTTGTAATTCGAGGAAAGATATTGATGCCTTCATTATTAGCTGCGTTTACTATAGTTAGGTGCTTCCTGTGTGATAGTCACATCGTGCGGATGGCTTTCAAGGATGCCCGAGTTGGTGATGCGGATGAACTTGGCCTTTTTCAGTTCTTCAATGGTATGCGAACCCGTGTAGCCCATGCCGGAACGCAGTCCACCGACCATCTGATAGATGACTTCGGAGAGCGTGCCTTTGTAGGGAACGCGACCTGCAATGCCTTCGGGGACGAGTTTCTTCACGTCTTCCACATTGTCTTGGAAATAGCGGTCTTTTGAGCCTTGTTGCATGGCTTCCAATGAACCCATGCCTCTGTAGGTCTTGAACTTGCGGCCTTCGTAGATGATGGTGTCGCCTGGCGACTCATCTACACCCGCGAAGAGCGAACCTGCCATGATGGATGATGCGCCAGCGGCTAAAGCCTTCACGATGTCGCCCGTATAACGGATACCACCGTCGGCGATAACAGGAATGCCAGTGCCTTCAAGGGCTTTGGTGACATCCATCACTGCGGTGAGCTGTGGAACACCAATGCCCGCCACTACGCGCGTTGTGCAGATTGAACCGGGACCGATACCCACCTTAATGGCGTCGGCACCTGCTTCGGCCAAGGCTCTGGCGGCCTCGCCTGTAGCGATATTACCTGCCACGATGTCGATTTCGGGATAGTTGGCTTTCAGGTTGCGCACCATGTCGATGACGCCTTGCGAGTGGCCGTGGGCGGTATCGACGACTAAAGCATCCACGCCAGCATCCACTAAAGCGGCGGCACGTTCCAGGGTGTTGGTGGCAATGCCTACAGCGGCAGCCACGCGCAGACGGCCACGTGAGTCCTTACATGCATTGGGACGCTCTTTCACCTTGATAATGTCCTTATAAGTGATGAGGCCGATGAGATGGTTTTTCTCATCCACCACAGGCAGTTTCTCGATTTTATATTGTTGGAGGATGTCGGCGGCATGTTCAAACGAGACCTCGGTAGTCGTGATGAGGTTCTCTTTGGTCATCACCTCAGAGATGGGGCGGTCGAGGCTGCGCTCGAAACGCAGGTCACGGTTGGTGACGATGCCGACCAACACATTGCAGCTATCGACAACAGGAATGCCGCCAATGTGGTATTCGCTCATCAGGCTGAGGGCGTCGCGCACGGTGGCATCCACGTGGATGGTCACAGGATCGCTGATCATGCCGTTTTCAGCGCGTTTCACCTTGCGCACTTCAGCGGCTTGCTTGCCGATAGTCATGTTCTTGTGTAGCACGCCAATGCCGCCTTCTTGGGCGATGGCGATGGCCATGCGGCTCTCCGTCACGGTGTCCATGCCGGCGGAAACGACGGGGATGTTGAGGTCGATATGGCGCGAGAACTTGGTCTTTAGGCTTGTTTCGCGCGGAAGCACATTACTATAAGAAGGGACCAACAGTACATCGTCGTAGGTCAGGCCTTCACCAACAAATTTTTCATTATCAAGTGACATAGCGTTTAGGATTTATTAAATGTGCAAAAATACGGGTTTTTCCGATAGGTTGCGCGGAAAGGGCGAAAAAAAAGAAAAAGCCATCGAATTGATGACTTTTTCAT
>Ga0310690_10010467_pt1 | contig 11541 bp, 9 predicted proteins | sample AusTroGonzalo_MG_2_FD_207661 | JGI IMG/M metagenome (GOLD analysis project Ga0310690, IMG submission 207661) | Bovine rumen microbial communities from tropical cattle in Woodstock, Queensland, Australia - Gonzalo_04 (v2) (version 2) | ecosystem: Host-associated > Mammals > Digestive system >...
TGCCCTGGCCGCCGAAGAAATCGACCAGGACCTCGGGCTGGCCGCCCGCGGCAGGAATCATCCGGAGCTGGACGTTGAGGTCGGCGATGTGGGAATCCGGGGCGACCTCATAGTCGTGGTAGGCGATATAGACGACCTTCTGGTTGTCCGGGGAGATGTGCGGGAACCAGGAGTTCATATCCTCGTCGAAGGTCATCTGGGTCTGCTGCTTGCCATTGGCCCGCATCTTCCAGACCTGCATCCGGCCGGTGCGCGTGCTGTTGAACCAGATGTGCTTCCCGTCGGGGCTGAACTCGGGGCCGTCGTCCAGGCCGGGGGCGTCCGTCAGCCGGACTTCCTTCCCGCCCTTGACGGGAATCGCCCAGACGTCCTGCTCCTGGTCCGGCCCGCGGAAGGCGCAATAGACCGCCGTCTTCCCGTCCGGGCTGATGCCGTGCAGGTAGCTGGGGCCTTCGGGCGTGATCCGGCGCGGCTCGCCGCCCTCGAACGGGACCACGTACACGTAGGAGTTGTACTGCCGGTTGGCGGGATCGTTGCTGCTCAGGCCGATCCACTTGCCGTCGGCCGTGACCACGTGGTCGTTGTTGCACTGGGTGATGGCGCCGGTAGGAATCTCGATGAGGTCGGAAGACCCGTCGGGGGCGAGCTTGTACAGCTTCCCGCGGACATTGATCACGAGCCATTTTCCGTCGGGGGTCCAGTTGGGGGCCTCGATGACGTAGGGGAACTCCTTGATCACCCGGTGCGTCCGGGTAGCCAGGTCGTAGACTTCCAGATAGCTGTGTTCCGGCAGGGGATGCTGCGCCCACGCCGCAAACCCGGCGGCGAGTAGGGCCATGAGAACGAGGAATCTTTTCATAACAATACAAAGTAAGTGAATATTAAGGGATTATGCAAGAGGTCCGGAATCTCGGAAAGGATTCGTATCTTTGTAGAGGAAAGGCTTCATTTTTATGAATCCCGTGTCGATGCGTTTGCTGAGCCAGCAGTTGGCGAGTCCGCAGTTCAAGGAACCGGCGGAAGTCGTGTCGTGGTTCGGGGCAATGCAGGGACAGGAGTACAAGGCTATGCGGTGGGCGGTGGCGATGCGGACGAAAAAACCGTCCTACAAGGCCTTCGAGAAGGCGTTCAATGCGGGGGAAATCGTGCGTACGCATCTGTTCAGGACCACCTGGCAGCTCCTGGCGGGGGAGGATTTGGGGTGGATGTTGGCTTTGTGCCGCGACAAGGCGCGGGCGGGACTTCGCGGATGGATGCATACGAACGGGGTGGACATTTCCCAAGAGGAAGAAGATCGGATCAGTGGAATTTTTACGGAGGCAGCCGCGGGGAAGCGGAGCGTTTTGAAGGAGGAACTGGCCGAGGCGCTCCGGGAGCGGGACATCGACATGGACGAGCAGCATTTTTCCTATCATCTGCGGCTGGCGGAACTCTCGGGCGTACTGTGCTCCGGGGACCTGCATCCCACCAAGCGGACGCTGGCCCTGGTCTCCGAAAAAGTGAAGCATTTCCTGACGCCGGACTACGACGAAGCGCTCGCCCTGCTCGCGCGCAAATACTTCCGCAGTCACGCCCCTGCGACCCTGGAAGACTTCGTCTGGTGGTCGGGCCTGAATGTCAATGACTGCCGCCGCGCCTTGGCTGTTCTGGGGGACGAACTTGTGCCCGTCCGTCTCCAGCGGCGTACGTTCTATGTCCTTCGGGACGCCCGCGTCCGGGGATTCCGGAGCGGAAGCGTCCTGCTTCTGCCGGCCTTCGACGAGTACCTCATCGGCTATAAGAGCCGGTATGTGGTCCTGCCGCCGGAGCAGGCCCACCGGGCCCACAACCAGAGCGGCATCTTCTATCACGTGGTGGCGCTGGACGGGCGCATCGTGGGCAACTGGTCGCCGGCGGCCCGGGACGGCGGCATCGACCTTTTCCAGGAGGGTCTCTGCCTCCCCGAGCCGGCCCTTTCGCGCCAGTTCGCCGCCTACCGGGCCGCCGTGACGCCCGGCAAATAGGACCGGTCCGGAGTAAAGAAGCAGAAAAAAGGGGATTTATTCGGAAATACTTTCTATCTTTACAAATACGAACCAACGTTTTTTATCGTGCGTAAACTTTTGACTATCAGCGTAGCTGCCCTTTCGGCCCTCTTCCTGGCGTTCAGCCAGGCGCCTGCATCGGCCCAGACCCAGGCCTTGTCCCTCAACGACCTCGGCTATTTCGAGGCGCGGGGCACGAATGTCCTGGTGTACAACAATCTTTACAACGGCGCCTTCTATGACGAGAAATTCGCCGGCGTGGAAATCATCCAGCGTGGCGAGCGCATCGCCACCGGCGGCGGCATCCGCCTGATGAACACTCCGGAACAGTGGGACATCTTCGGCGATGTGTCGGACCGCATCGTGGACCGCGACGGCAATGCCGTCCAGGTGACGCTCACCTATACGGATTACGATTTCGTGTCCAAGGTCCGGGTCACCCCGAGCGGCGGCGGCTGCCTGGTCCAGGTGATCCTGGACAAGCCGGTGCCGGCGTCCCTTGTGGGCAAGGCGGGCCTGAACCTGGAGTTCTTCCCGGCCTCCTATTTCGGCAAGAACTACCTGGTGGACGGGAAGGGACGCATCCTCCCCAAGTATCCGATGCATGATACCGAGGTCCATCCGGTCTCGGAGAAGATCCCGCAGTACTTCGGCGAGAGCACCTTCGACGACCGCGGCCGCGGCGACTTCCTCGTGGCGAAGCCCATGTCCACGGGTCACCACATCGTGCTCGCTCCGGAGGACGAGGCGCTCCGCGTGGGCGTCCGGTCCGATGCCGAAATCGGCATCTACGACGGCCGCCACCTCGCGCAGAACGGCATGTTCGTCCTCCGCTCGCTCCTCCCCGGCGGCAAGACCGGCGTGGTGCTGGAGTGGTACCTGGAGCCGAGCGTGTCCAAGGATTGGATCCGTCCGGCCAACATCGGCTTCTCGCAGGTGGGTTATACCCCGGCGCAGAAGAAGGTCGCCGTGGCGGAGCTGGACAAGAATGCCACGCCCGCGCCCACGGCCCGCATCCTGAAGGTAAACCCGGACGGCACCCAGTCGGTCGCGAAGACGGTCAATGTCCATTTCTGGGGTGAGTACCACCACCGCTACAACTATGTGCAGATCGACTTCTCCGACATCAAGGAGCCGGGCCTGTACTGCATCGATTATCAGGGCGTGGTGACGAACGCCTTCCCTATCGACAAGGACATCTACAAGGACAAGTGGCATCCGTCCATGGACGTCTCCCTGGTCGTGAACATGGACCATATGGAGGTGAACGAAGCCTACCGGATCTGGCACGGCCGCGCGAACATGGACGACGCCCTCCAGGCGCCGGCCAACGTCCGCCTGCACGACGGCTACTTCCAGGGCGACCAGACGAATGACAAGTACCAGCCCCTGGAGCACATCCCGGGCCTGGCGGTGGGCGGCTGGTACGATGCCGGCGACTTCGACATCCAGGCCAATTCCGTCCTGAACACGACGCAGGACCTGGCCTACATCTGGCGTGAGTTCAAGCCGATGCGCGACCAGACGCTCATCGACCAGAAGACGCAGTATGCCGACATCCACGTCCCGGACGGCGTTCCGGACAACGTGGAACTGATCATGCACGGTACGTTGAACATCAACGCGCAGGTGGAGAACATCGGCTTCGTGGCGCAGGTCATCGGCCAGCCGGACATGCACCACTACCACCACCTGGGCGACGCCATGACGCTCACCGACGGCAAGGTCTACGATCCGAGCCTGAAGCCGTACGAGGTGAAGGGCGACCGTTCCGGTACGCCGGACGACCGCTTCGTGTTCACGAGCCGTTTCAGCGCCGCGGGTACGATGCAGGACATCGTCTCGCTCGCGGCGGCCTACCCGGCCCTCAAGGACTACTATCCGGAGGAGGCCGAGCGATCGCTGAAGAATGCCATCATGCTGTGGGACAAGTACTTTGACGATGCCGACCCGGCGAAGAACCCGGTCCAGGGCCGCTGGGGCGGCTTCGGCTTCGGCGGCGGTGACCCGCGCCTGAACGCTGCCATCGAGCTGTGGATCGCCACCGGCGACAAGAAGTACAAGGACTTCTTCCTCCCGCTCGTGGAGAAGCAACTGGAGGCCCGGCCTACGGGCCCGCGCGACATGGGCAACGTGCAGAACGGCATGTTCTCCACCCAGTTCATGGGCGGCCCGAACCTCACCGCGGCGCTCAAGATCTATCCGTATATGGACAAGAAGTTCCAGGCCAAGGTCAAGGCGCTCGTGCCCGCCTACGTGGAGGTCCTCACCCGGGGTGGCAAGGACAATCCTTACGGGGTGTCCATCGGCGGTTCCGGCTGGGCCGGCAACGCTTCCATCATCACCAGCGCCTACAACTGCTACCGCATCTGGAAGCTGTTCCCGGACCTGATCGATCCCGAGTATGTCTTCGCCGGGCTCAACTTCATCTTCGGCTGCCATCCCTACACGAACGTGTCCTTCGTAACCGCCGTGGGCGTGAACACGAAGAAGGTGGCCTACGGGAACAACCGCGCGGATTATACCGTCATCCCCGGCGGCATCGTCCCGGGCCTCCTGGTGAAGGAGGATTTCTTCGAGAACAAGGACGACTACCCGTTCCACTGGGGCGAGAACGAATGCTGCATCAACACCGCTCCGCAGTACGTCCTCCTGTGCCTCGCGGCCGATGAGATCGCGCAGGCGATCAACAAATAACCGTCATTCAGCCATTCCGGGCTTGACCCGGAATCCCGTCCAAGTACAGCGCCCCGCCCGGGCGCTGTACTTCGTTTTTGTCCCCGCCCGCGACTCTATCTATAGTCCGTTGACCGCAAGCCTTCGAGGCGATATCTTTGCCGCATGGAGAAGACAAAAGTCAACATCCTGTTCGGGAAGCATATCGCCGCTCTCCGGAAATCAGCGGGCATCACGCAAGATGAGCTCGCTTCCCGTTGTCAACTGGACCGGACCTACATCGGGACCATCGAGCGCGGCGAGAAGAGTCCGACCCTCAATACGGTCGCCAGGCTGGCTGAGGGCCTCCATGTGACCATGGGGGATGTGCTCGGAGTCTTCATCGGCGAGGCCCCGGGGAAGCCTTCCTGGACCTGCACGTTCGACTTGGTTCTCACCGATGTCCCGCTTGAAACGTCCGACGATTTGTTCCAGGTGGAAATCCCTTTGTCAGAGGAAGACCACGCCAAGCTTCTCGAGGCCTATGCCTTGTGGTTCTGGGACGACGTCGACCGGGTCGACCTGTTCCGGGATTATCTCCCGGAAATGAAAGAGAGAATCTGCACCCTGGCGGAGCCCAGCGCCGTCGCGAAGTGGGGGGACAAGGCCCGGCTGGACCAGGGCGCCCGGTATGAGATCCTTCCGCCCGATCAAATTGCGGAGGAGTACTTTGCCACGGAAGAATACCTGTCCCACCCCCGTTGACCATCGATCTTTTAAATCCCATAAAACTATGAAAAGCAAGCTTTTGACGCTGTTCCTGTGCCCGCTGGTCTGCCTGATCGGCGCCTCGCTGGTTTTCTCCGAGGGCGGGAAGAAGGATGACAAGAAGGACAAGAAAGACAAGGGCCACCAGGGGGTGGTCATCATTATCTGGGAGCCCGCCTGGTCTCCCGTCACGCGAGAGATTTCTCTTGCCCAACTCCTTTCTCCGGTGGAAGAATCCGCTGAGATTCAATAATATCGTGTAAAGGTTGTTCCCTGTCCGGTTCCTGGGAAAGAGCCGGACAGGGATTGTTTGTGCCCGAATGTCTGCGCCGGTCGATTGCAAACAAGCTCGGAAAGCATTATCTTTACGTGAACAATTAGAAGAGAAAGATGAAAACAAGATTCTTATGCCGGATGCCCCTCGTGGTCGCCTTGGTCGCAGTTTCCTGCAGTCCGAAAGTCTATTCTTCCCGCAGCGGGGTGGCGGACGAGCAGCCCGACGGGGGCGGTTATACCGAGCGGACCGTCCCGGTGGTGTACAAGGTGATTCCGGACGGCCAGGTGACGCTCCGGTTCTATGATGACCTGCCGGACGTCGCATACATCTCGGTGGCGGACTTCCAGTCGGTCGTCCTGCCGGGTTCGGTCATGACGGTGACGCACACCGGGCCGGGGGAGTACCTCCTTGCCAATGCGGACGCGACGGCGACGGTCAATGTCCAGAATGACGTCTTCGTGTCCGACGGGTTCGAGGCTTTCACGAACCAGATGGGCCTCCTGCAGCCCGGGATGCCCAATGTCTATTACGACGGCATGCCGTTCGTGCGTTTCAAGTCGGTCACCAGCCTGCCGGAGACCGTCACCACGAAGCTGGACTTCGGAGCCTACGGCATCGACCTCCACGCCGACGGCAAGGGGGCTGTATATTTCCCCTTTGCGACCCTGGCGGACATGTACAGCGACCTTTTCTACCATCACGCCGGCTTCAACGGCGAGAAGGTGGTGGCGAACACGTCGGTGAACGAGGTGAACCTCGCCGAAATCGACCCGGACTATTATCGGCCGATCCTCGCGAAGACGACGCGCCCGAAGTCCATGGCGGAATTCAATTACAAGGAGCTGTGCTTCGCCATGGACCATTTCTACGGTTATCCGGGGCGGGTGAAGGATGAAGGCGCGCTCAAGGAAAAGGGCCTGGACCGGGCGCTGGAAGAGGATATCGCCATGGGCAAGACCATTAAGCAGCTCCTGCTTTCCGACAAGCTGACGGATTACATGGTGGGCATGATGGGCCTGACGGGCATCTATTTCGACGGCCATACGGCCCTGGAACTCACGGGGAATGCCCTGGGCGAGCATCCGGAAGAGACGTATCCGGAACTGGTCAAGGAATTCCGGGAGGCCACCCAGGCGCACCAGGATGTGGTCATGGCGATGCTGGCGAATGTCATGCCGATGATGGGAATGACGCAGGACGCGCAGGCGGTTCAAACGCTCCGTCCCAAGAACTACGGCGAGGGGGTGACCTATGTCAAGAAGGGTGATACGGCCGTCTGCGTGTTCGATTCGTTCAACAACCGCGACCTGGATGCCTGGAATGACTATTATGCCGGCAAGGGGCCGATGCCGACGGTCGAAAACACGGAGGACGACGACATGGTCATCTTTCTGGATGCCCTGAACAAGGCCGCGGCTGATCCGGAGGTGAAGAACTTCATTGTCGATATTACGGCCAATGGGGGCGGCTCGCTGGACGTCGTCATGGCCATGACGTCCCTGATGATGGACAAGAGCTACATCTGCGTGGACAACTCCCTCACGGGCCAGCGGTCGATCGTGGAGTATGAGATAGACCGCAATTTCAACGGGGCCTTCGATGCGGCGGACAAGTTCGTCCATTACGACCTCAATTTCGCGGTCCTTACGTCGGGCACGTCGTTCTCCTGCGGCAACCTGCTCCCGTCCATCCTGAAAGACAACCGGATTCCGGTGATGGGCACGGCCTCCGGCGGTGGCGCCTGCGCCATCCAGGCCATGTGCACGGCCGACGGTTTCTGCTTCCAGATATCCTCCTTCCGCGCCCGCCTCAACTCCCTCGAAGGCGAAATCATCGAACACGGCGTCCCCCCGACCCTTCCGATCCCTGTCGAGGGAACCGTCGAGATAAAGACAGAGGACGGGGATACCGCCACCGTAAAGGACTTCTCCAATTACTTCAACATCGACTACCTCCGCTCCCTGCTGGTGAAGTAAAGACCGTCGATTTGGCCGGTAGCAGCCAGAATGACAAGCATTTCGGATGGCGTTACCACGCGGGGCTTCTGTGGGAAATGCTTTTTGTTGTTTGTCACCATATAGGCATCTTCTACGGACAGGGAGATTTCGTAGAAGATCTGATCGGTCGGATCAGGGTGTTTTTCTGGTGAAGGTGTCCTTCCGGGGTTGATTCCGTCACTCTTGAATTTGGCAAGGATGTCGGCCGCAAGATCTTCCGGTATCCTTAAGACCGGAAGATGCAGGATCTGTTCATACTCTTCGAGAATTTCGTCGCAGACGAGCGGCTGAATGATTCCGGAAAAAACAAGGGAAAGGATTCTGGAAGTGGACGAGTCTGGTTTATGTGTTTTCGCGGCGGCAACCAATACATTTGTGTCAATAACTGCGTAAATCATCAGGGCTGTTTCTTCTTGAGCCGATAGGAGGAGATAAGGTCATCGATCTCTTCCTCGGTCCATTCGTGCTCTTCGAGGGCGGACAAGGCTTGAATGCGTGCGAGCGCCTTTTGGGCGTCGATGGATCTTTTGTCGGACTCGCTGTTTTTGGATGAAAGCGAAATGGGGAAGGGGATTGCCCGTTCACGGACAACCGCCCGGGCAAACAAGTTGAAGGCGGCGCTGGTGCTGATACCGAACTCTTTGCAGAGAAGGTCAAATTGTTCCTTAATATCCGAATCAAGGCGGATTGAAATCGCAGTAGTTGACATAATGTATATCTGTTTTATGTCGCAAATATAGTATTTTCATATAAGATTGCAATACATTTCGCGATAGTATCCCATCAAAGCAAGACGCAAAGAGGGAGGGGTTCCATCGCCTGTTTCTGCAAACTTTGCAAAAAGAGCTGTTTCCCCCAAAGAATAAACGTTTAAGTTCCAAAATACGGATTCAATGTCCTGCAAGGCCGATTTTTCGTGTCGAAATTACCCGAGATCGACACAATTCACGCAAAAATCCAGCAATTTTGCGTAAAAACAACCATTGCTACTCCGTCCAGGGCAGAATCATGTGCAATATTCTTAAAACGGATAATGGCAGGAAACGGAAGGACCAGACGGGTGGCGGCGGTGCGGTCAGCGGGAGAGGGCGGCGGCGAGGTCATCCAGGGAGCCGACGACGGTGTCGAAGAGCTTGTACATCAGCTCGGGCTCGATCATTTCCGGGATGTAAACCAGGACGCGGCGGCCGGAGCCGGCCAAGTAGCCGGCTTCGGTATGGGCGCTGCGGCCGCAGGGGAGGACGAGGACGCAGGTATCGGCCCAGGCGAGGGCGTCGAGGTCGGCCTGGAACTGGCGCTCGGCGAGCGGGTGGCGGAAGCCTTCGGCGTACTCGGCGAAGGTCCAGCGGGGGGCGTTTTCATCGATATCGGTCCAATGGAAGCCCGGGCCGCCGTGGGGCGGGTTGCGGAAATCATATACTTCGTGGCCTTCCTGGCGGAGGCGTTCGACCACGGCGGGGTAGTAGGGGTTCCTCCAGCTGGAGGCGACATATATCTTGGCCATGGTACAAAGATAAGAAAACTATTTTTCAATTGTTTATCCGCCATTTGTTCGTAACTTCGCGACCGTTAAACCGCGGAATTTGATGAAAAAGACAATCCTGCTTCTCGTTGCCCTGAGTATTGCGTCCGGCGCGTATGCCAAGAACGACAGGGATCGGAACGAGATCACCATTACGTACGGCCAGATCACGGCGCCGCAGTTCGCCTATATGTTCGGCGGCGTGCTGGGGGCGGCGTTCAGCCTCGGCCATTTCTCCTTCGACCATGCGCTCATGTTCGGCTCCGCGGGCGTGGAGTATGTCCATTATGTCAATAACTGGCTGGGCTTCGGCGGGATGGTCCTGTGCGACTACATGACCGCGGACGCGTATTCGGTCGCCAGCGACGGGACCAAGACGCCCGACGGGAAATACAACCTCGGGTTCGCCAGCGCGATGCCGGTCGTGAAGTTCGCATGGTTGAACCGCGAACATGTCGGCCTGTATTCCAAGCTGGCTTGCGGCGTAGGATATGTGTTCGCCGACCAGTCGTCGGATCCCGCCCGGAATTTCACCTGGTCCGGCCAGGTCACCCCGATCGGCGTCGATTTTGGCGGCATGTCCTTCCGCGGTTTCGTGGAGCTCGGCATCGGGATGCAGGGTCTCGTGAGCGGGGGCGTGCGCTGGCTGTTCTAGCGAAAGCCTCAGGAAAAGGACGGAAAAGTCCTTTTCCATGACGTGGAATACGGGTCGTTCGAGACCGGAATCCATTGAAAATAAGGAAGAATCGTAAAAAAGACGCCCGAAGAAGCGGAGATTTCTTTGCGGGTAATAAAAAATGCGTATCTTTACAGGCTGACAACATGCAACAACCAACCAATCAACAAACTAACTAATACAACCCTAACATGATGAAAATGAGAAAGCTATCTCAGCTGTTCGGACTTCTGGTGCTGCTGCTCCTGGTGCCCGGACAGTCTTTCGCCCAAAACCAGCGCGTCGAAGGCCGGGTTTTGGATGAACTGGGGGAGGGGTTGATCGGGGCCGGCGTGGTCATCCAAGGGACCACGACCGGAACGATCACCGACATGGACGGTAATTTCTCGCTGTCCGTTCCCCGGGGGGCTTCGCTGGAGATTTCCTGTGTCGGTTACAAGACACAGGTGGTCCAGGTGACGGGGCCCCGCATGACCATTTCCATGGAGGTCGATTCCAGCGCGCTGGACGAATCCGTGGTCATCGCGTACGGTCAGCAGAAGAAGGTGACCATCACCGGCGCGGTTTCCGCGGTGAGCGGCGAGGGACTGATGAAGTCCCCGGTCGCGAACGTCGCGAACGCCCTGCAGGGCAACCTGCCCGGCGTGTCCGCCGTCCAGCCTTCCGGTATGCCGGGCGCCGATGAACCGGTCATCCGCATCCGTGGCGTCGGATCCCTGAACAGCGCCGAGCCGCTCGTCCTCGTGGACGGCGTCGAGCGTTCCTTCTCGCAGCTGGACGCCAACGAAATCGAGAGTATCTCCGTCCTCAAGGACGCGTCCGCGACGGCCGTGTTCGGTGTCCGCGGCGCGAACGGCGTCATCCTCGTCACCACCAAGCGCGGCACCACCGGCAAGGCTTCCGTGACGGCTTCCGCCAATGCCGCCGTGCAGACCATCTCCAAGTTCATCGACTTCGCCGATTCCTACACCTACGGCCAGATGTGGAACTACACGGCCATCACCGATGCGCTCCCGATGAGCCAGTGGCCCGGTTCCGTGAACATCGCCGACTACTCCAAGTACACGGACGCCGGCATCCGGTTCAGCCAGGACGTCATGGAGCACTTCCGCACCGGCGACATGCCGCAGACGTTCCCGAACATGGACTGGATCAAGTACATCATGAACGATTCCGCGTGGCAGGAGCAGGCCAACGTGAACGTGAACGGCGGTACCGAGCGGGTCCGCTACTTCGTTTCCGCGGGCTTCCTGAACCAGAACTCCCTGTTCAAGACCTTCTCGGACAACAAGAACGAAACCTTTGACTACCAGCGTCTGAACTACCGCGCGAACCTCGACATCGACGTTTCCCGCCGGAGCCAGATCTCCCTGACCCTGGGCGGCCGCATGCAGGACCGCAACACCATGGGCGGCGGCGAAGGTTTCCTCTTCCGTTACCTGCAGGGCGCGACGCCTTACGCCGGCAGCGGTATCGATTCCGAAGGCCGCCATATCGTTTCCGACCCGAACCTCGTCGGTCCGTTCGACCGCGACGCCCTCTCGAACTACTACAACCTCGGTTACCAGAACGAGAGCACGAACGTCCTGAACTTCGATATCCAGTACAAGCTGGACCTGGGC
>Ga0310690_10010469_pt1 | contig 11539 bp, 17 predicted proteins | sample AusTroGonzalo_MG_2_FD_207661 | JGI IMG/M metagenome (GOLD analysis project Ga0310690, IMG submission 207661) | Bovine rumen microbial communities from tropical cattle in Woodstock, Queensland, Australia - Gonzalo_04 (v2) (version 2) | ecosystem: Host-associated > Mammals > Digestive system >...
CTCCCGTGCCGGTATTCAACGGCGGCCCGGATCGTGCAGACGGTCTCGTCGGTTATGGTGGAAAAACCTTCAGTATCGAACGTGGTGTCCCATGTCACGATGCTGATGGATTCCGTCATCCTTCCGATGCTCATCAGCAGCTCACCCAGCCTTCCGGCGCCCGGTTCATGCGCAGCAGTCTGTGGACGACTTCGTCCGCGTACTGCCCCACGTCTGCCCGGTCCGCATAGAAGCCCCCGGAGCCTCCATCGCGCGACTCATACCACCGGCTTGCGAGCATCACGATCGCCTGATGCGTACTTGCCGGCATTGCCGGAGGGGTTGTTCCTCCTTCCGGGATGGTCGTGTAATAGCCTTCACCGAGATGTTGGTAGTCCTCTGCATAAGAGACGGCGGCGGAGATGAGGGACGAGATCAGCCCGTCATCTTCGGTTCCCTCAAGTATTAAGTTAGCCTTAACGTCGGCGACCGTTGGAACGCTCATCTCCGCGCCCTCCCTGTCATGATGATGTGGTTAATCCCTTATCGAGATTAAGCGGAATGCATCACGAGCACCTTGATGCCCGTGGTGCCGAACAGCGCCTTGCCGTCCGTGCGAGCCGTGCCGCGGAAGCCGACCTGGCCGTTGGCGGCATACAGTTCGTTCAGGACCTTGAACTCGAACCCGCTGCGGTCCGCGATCTTGTAGCACTCCGCCAGGTTCGCGAAGCAGCCGACCTTCGCGCCAGCGGAGATCGTCGGGATGTTGACGGACGTGTGGAGCGGTTTGCCCAGCAGGGTGTCCGGCTGGCCATTCAGGCCGGGAGCCCACAGATACTGGCCGTTGGAATCCTTCAGTTTGCGGATCTCTTTGACGGTGGCGTCGTTGAAGCAGAACACGCCCTCGTTGCGGTATTCCTCCGGGAGGCTGTAGTACAGGTCGATGACCTCGTCAGCGGTGATCTTGCTGGAGGAGGCGGTGGTGACGCCGGTGGCGCCGGCAGCGAGAACGCCGAGAGGCTGGCTGGAGCCGGTGCCGGTCCAGAAATAGCCCGCTTCAGCCTTACCAATGGCACGGCCGAAGGATTCGGCGAGGTGAGCGCTGATGTCGAACGCGGAATCCGCGATCAGTTCGTCGGAAGCCTTGCAGATCCGGCCGAACTTGTAGGCGCGGAACACGACCTGTCCGAACGCATCGTCGGTGTCGCCGTAGGAGCCTTCCTCGGCGATCAGGGCAGCGGCGCCCTCGGAGGCGACGTAGGGGACGTTCTTCTCACGGGCAGAGAGGCTGATGCGGCCGGCGAGGGAGAAGATGGGGTCGACCTTGTTGCGAGCTTTGTACAGGACGCGCTCGAACTCGACCGGGACGAGGTATCCGCCCTCGGAATTGGTGTCCTCCTGCAGAGCATTGGACGCTTTCTTCGTGCGGATGTAGTTCACGAATTCCTTGCGGTATTCGTCGGTGTCTCTGCTGTTGGAGGCAGAGGGGGTGGAGACGATCGTGGCCTTGGCGCTGACCATAGCCTTGTCGCGGTTCTCGATGGCTTCGACTCTTTCGATCTCCGCGGTCAGCCCGTCAACGACGGCGACCATCTTGTCGTAGGTTGCGTTGTCTTCCGCGGAGAGCAGGCCGGATTCGTTCCGATGGCTCTCGAGGAAGGCTTTGCAGTCGTCCCATGCCTTTGCACGGTTGACCTGCAGTTCGGTTTTAGTCATGCTGTTTGTTCCTCCGTTTTGATTTTGGTTTTTGGTTTTTTATCTTTTTTTGTTTTTCAGTTCTTCGAGCAGCTCGTCCACGCTCCGGCCCATGGGTTCGGGTTCAGGCTCCGGCGCGGGCTGGGTCTTGTCCCGGATCATGGCCACGAACCTGCGTTCGATATCAATGGTTGCCTCCATGTTTTCCGTGATCTTCTTGACCGTTTCGGCAGCCACCGCAACGGTCTCGTCTTCGGAATACATGACCTCGTCCGCAAAGCCCTCCGCCTTGGCCTTGTAGGCGTTCATCCATGTTCCTTCTCCGTTCGGACCGTCCATCATCCTGGCGATCTTGGCGCGGGACAGGCCGGTCTTCAGCTCGTAGGCATTGATGATCGACTCCTTGATCTCGTTCAGGATCTCGATCGTCTGCTGCATTTCCTTGGCATCGCCGAACGCGATCGTCGCCGGGTTGTGGATCATCATCATGGCGGTCGGCGCCATGGCGACCACGTCTCCGGCCATGGCGATCACGCTCGCAGCGGAGGCCGCCAGCGCATCGATCTTGACCGTGACCTTGCCCGGATACTCTTTGAGCATGGTGTAGATCTCGCTCGCCGCGAAGACGTCCCCGCCGGGGGAATTGATCCACACCGTGATCGGGCCGGAACCGGCGTTCAGCTCCTCCCGGAACGCTGCAGGGGTGATCTCGTCGCCCCACCAAGACTCGTCCGAGATCGGGCCGTTCATCACTAGCTCGCGCTCGGCCGTCTCGTTCCCGGCCTCGTCCATCACGGGCCGGAAATCCCAAAACTTATTCATTCGTGCTTCCTCCGTTGTTGTATGCGGCTCCGGCATCCCGGAGCGGCAGCATGTTGCCGTTGACGAGGTAGTCGTCTCCGCCTTCCTCGGCAGGAATCATGTTCATGTTCTCCAGCTCGCGGATCTCGTTCGCGCTCATCCAGCCGTTCTGCCGTGCAATTGCGTAGCCCTGCATCCTCGACTGATAATCGCCGCGGAGCAGGCCCTCCAGGTTGAACGCCCAAAAATGCGTTTCCTTCTCGAGCCCGATCAGCAGGGACTTCTTCAGCGCCTGTTCGATGCGCGACACCCAAGGCGTGATCGTGTACTTGACGAACTCGAGGGACTGATGCTCGATGTTGCTGAAAGAGGATTTCTCAAGATCCGCCAGCATATGCGGCGGAATCCGGAAAATCCTCGCGATCTCATCAATGTTGAACTTCCGGGTCTCCAGGAACTGCGCCTCCGCCGGGCTTATCGAGATCGGCTTGTAGGTCATGCCCTCCTCGAGGACCGGCGTCTTGCCTGCGTTGACCGCTCCGGCAAAGCCGCCCTCCCACTGCTCGCGGATCTTCTTCGGATCTTTGAGCGCTCCGGGGAATTCCAGCACGCCGGACGGGGTCGCGGCATTGGCATAGAACGTCGCGGCAAACTCATCGGCAGCCAGCGAGGCGCCAACCGCCTGCATGGCCATCTGGATCGGCGAGTAGCCGACGAGTCCGTTGTATCCGAGGGCCGGGATGTGGAGCACCTCATAGTCCATGAACATGACCGTTTCCGGCTCTCCCGGATCTGCGCCGTTTCCGGTCCTGGTGTACTGATAGAACAGCCGAGCCTGATCGTCCCTCAACACCGTCATGTTCTGCGGCTGCAACGGGTACAATGAGTCGATCTCGCCGCGCTGGTTCCGGACGATCTGCGCATAAAAGTTCCCGTACAGGCAGAGATCCACCATCATCAATTCCCGGAACACGAACGACGTCATCTCCGGATTGGGCTCATCGTGGAGCAGTCGGTACAGCTTGCCGTACTCTTTGACCGCCCTGTGGCGCCCGTCCGGCAGGATCTCGTGCCGGTAGAAGTGCAGCGGCAGCTGCGCCACCGTCTCCGCCAGGATGCGGACGGCACAGTACACGGCGCTCATCTGCATCGCGGATCTCGGCGTTACATCCGCGCCCGATGCGGACCGGCCGCCGAACCATGCCGGCCAGCCGTTGGTCAGCGTCCAATCGTTATTCACTTTTTTGCGGTCCGGCCTGTTCCGGAACCGGTCAAACAGCCCCATGCGACCGTCCTCCTAAAATTAAACAAAGAGCATGTCCCGCTGGTCGTAGATGCTCTCGTTCGTTTTGTTTCCGTTTCGGATCGCCCGGTCGAGCGCCATGACCAGCGCCACGGCTCCGTCGATCTTCTCCGTTGATTTCTCTTTGTCCATCTTGATATTCCCGGCCGGATCTTTCCGGACGGTAACGTTGTCCATCATCCACCGGAGCACCGGGTTGCCTCCGTGAGCGATCCGTCCCTCCAGGACGAGTTTCATCAGCTCTTTGGTCGGCGGACTCATGTCCCGGAAGCCCTGCCCGAACGGCACGACGCTGAAACCGTCATACTCGAGGTTCTGCGTCATTTGGGTAGCGCCCCATCTATCAAAGGCGATCTCCCGGATGTTGTAATGCTGGCCCAATTCGTTGATGAACGCCTCGATGAATCCGTAGTGGATCACGTTTCCCTCGGTCACCTCGAACAGCCCTTCTCGGTGCCAGACGTCATACAGAACGTGGTCACGTTTGGATCTCAATTCGATGGTGTCCTCCGGGAGCCAAAAGAACGGCATCACCGCGTAGGTCCCGTCCTCGGTGTCAGGCGGGAAGACCAGGACAAAGGCCGTGATATCCGACGTGCTCGACAGGTCGAGCCCTCCGTAGCACACCCGGCCCTCCAGGCTGGCCGGGTTGACAGGCTCCGAGCAGGCATCCCACTTCTCCATCGGCATCCACCGGACCGCCTGCTTGACCCATTGGCATAGCCTTAACTGGCGGAACGTGTTCTCCTCGGAAGGGTTCTGTTTCGCCTGCTCGCACGCCTCCCGGACGCGCTCGATCGGGACGGTCACGCCCAGCGAGGGGTTGGCTTTCTTCCAAACCTTCGGGTCTGTCCAGTCGTCATCGTCGTCCGCGGCGTAGATGACAGGATAAAATGTCGGATCTTTTTTCCGGCCTGCCAGGATGTCCTTGGCCTTGCAGTGCTGCTCGTAGCAGACGGACTTGGTGTCGTCTCCGGCCGTGGTGGTGTAAACAAATAACGGCTGGCGCCGAGCGTCGCCGGAGCCCTTGGTCATGACGTCGAACAGTTTCCGGTTTGGCTGGGCATGCAGCTCGTCGAAAATCAAACCGTGGATGTTGAAGCCGTGTTTGCTGTAGGCTTCCGCGGACAGGACCTGATAATATGACCCGTTTGGCAGGTAGATCATCCGCTTCTGCGACTCGATGATCTTGATCTTCTTCCGGAGGACCGGGTTGTGGGCCACCATTTTCGCGGCCACGTTGAAGCAGATCGCGGCCTGCTGACGATCGGAGGCGCACCCATAAACCTCGGCAGCCGGTTCATCATCGGCGCAGAGCAATTTGAGAGCGATCGCGGCATCCCAGGACGTCTTCCCCATTTTTTTCGGGACCTCTATGTATGCCTGCCGAAACTGGCGGAGGCCCGTCTCTTTTTCAACGATCCCGAACAGATCCCGCGTGACCTGCTCCTGCCACGGAAGGAGAACAAATGGAACGCCGTCCCATTGTCCGACGGTGTGGGTTAACTGATGAAAAAAGGCAACGGCTCGATCGGCCTTTGCCTTGTCATATTTGGATGTGGGCAGTTTGAATTGTGAGGGCTTGTATGCCATGTCCCTACACCTTAACCGCATGATTTCCGGTGAACTGTTCCCAGCGCTTAACCGCCAAATCGCAGTAGACCGGATCTCTCTCGATGCTGTAGCACTTGCGCCCGAGCTGCTCGCAGGCAATCATCGTCGTCCCGCTGCCGGAAAACGGCTCGAGGACGATGTCGCCATCGTCGCTGTGCATCTTGATGCACCGCCACGGCAGTTCGACCGGAAACATGGCCGGATGGAGTTTGTTCGCAGAAACCGTGTTGATATCCCATATTCCGGCATATCCCCATGCCTTGCGCTCTTGCTTCGTCAGCCGTTTCACGAACTTGTATGCATGGCTCGCGAATGCCATCAGCCATTCGTAACTCTGCTCGTTCGTCGGCGTCCCGTCGTTGTCTTCCTTCTCGAACGCCGTGATATATTCCCATTGCTGGACTGGCTTGTTCGTGACCAAATGATACGGCCCGACGCCGAAGTTCATGCCCTGCTTTTTCCAGATCCGAATCCATAGCGGCTTGAATCCTTGGTCCTTGAACAGCCCAATCGAATAAAAACTCGTCGGCTCGATGAACTGGGTTCCGGTCGGATACAGATCTCCGAGGTTCCAGCAGACAACGTCGCTGTGGTTCGTGATGTTCTGTACCACCGGCCGCATCGTGTCGAACCACGGCTCGATGCCCTTCTCCTCGTATGACTTCCCAACCCCATACGGAGGCGATGTGACGGTCAGCGTCGCGTGAGCTCCGCCCATCAATCTCTCGAACACGTCCGGATCTGTGCTGTCTCCGCAAATCAGTCGATGATCGCCCAGCATCCACACATCACCGGGTTGCGTGATTGTCTCGCCGGATTCCTCAATCTTCCGCTTCTCGTCTTCCGCGTCGTAATTGTCTTGTGCCGCCCCGGTCGCATAATATCCGTTGATCAGCTCGTCCGCCTCCGGTGCATCAAATCCCGTCAGCGTGACATCCATGTCGCTCTCTTTGATTCCCTGAAGCAACTCGGCCAATTTGGCCTCATCCCATTCTCCGCCGATCTTATTCAGCGCCACGTTGAGCGCTTTTTCATCGTTCTCCGACAGATCCACGATCACGCACTCGACCTCGTCGTGGCCCAGCCATTGCATGACTTTCAGCCGTTGATGGCCGCCCACGACGTTTCCCGTCCGGCCGTTCCAGATCACCGGCTCCACGTAGCCGAACGTCTCGATCGATCTCTTGAGCTTCTCAAACTCCGGGTCTCCCGGCTTGAGATCCTTGCGCGGATTGTATTCCGCGGGGGTCAGATCCCTGATCTTCTTCGTCTCGATATTCATTTGCCATCGTCTCCTAATCGGCCAGCAGCGCCATCATCGCATCGCTCGGTGATGCCCCGCCATAATCTTCCGTGCAGTTTTCCCGCACGACTTGGAAAATCGCGTACCATGCCGCGGCGGCCTGTCGCATGAACTTCTCGGACATCTTCACGTATGGACTCTCGATCGGTGCCCCTGTCGTCGGGTGCTTTGCCAGGAATCCGTAGGTGCTGATAGCCTCCTGGCATTGAATCCACCGGGCCTGCGCAGTCGCATATGCGTAGATCTGCTGCATCGTGATCATGCGCTCGCATCCGCGTTCCTTCAGCCATTGGTAGGTCTGGTTGACGATCTGTTCCGCGCTCCAGTCGCGTCCGTTCTGCTGCTTCGCTTTGAGCCAGTCCTCGACCTTGGGCATCTCCACCCCGTCCGGGGTGTTCCCGTTCGGGAGATTCGGAAACACCAGCACCGGGCCGGTCTTCCCTTCCCGGATCTTCTCGTGGAGATCCTTCTTCGCCGGACCGGAACGAGGCCGTGCTCCGCCTCGCATGGTGCCGTCTTTCGCCATTCTTTTTCGCCTCTCTTTGTCTCCTTGGTTTCGCTTTGGTTCGGGTTCGGGTTCGGGTTCGGGGTGAACCGGAACCGGAACCGGGTCAACATATGGTTTGAACCCCGGATTTCCTCCGCCTGTAGCCACCCCGCTATGTTAACTTTTGCCGCACAGAGATTGAAACGGGCCCTGGTACTTGGCCAACTGGTCCAGCCCCACCCGGTTGACTTCCTCGTAGTTTTGCCGGATGGAATTGCAGATCACGTGCGCCAGCCGAAGATTCTCAACATCGTCCGTCCCACCATTGCTCTGTGGCTTGATGTGGTCAAGGCTTCCGTGCCATAGTATTTCCGCATCCGGAACGATCGGGAGCCCGCACAGCTGACAGATCCCGCCGTCTCGCTCAAACACTTCGGGATATTTTGACAGATAGTGGTTCGATCCTCTGTGTCCAGAATATCCTCTTTCGCGGGCTAAATGCTTTTCCATCCTGTTCGCACATTTTTTCGAGCAATAAACAGGATTCCCTCTCGTTGAAGTGAATACTTCTCCGCACATTTTGCACGTCACGACCTTCGCGGGCTTCGGGATGTACTCGTCCCGATTCCGTTTCAGGTTTCCATTGTACATGCATTCATTGCAGCAGTAGCGATGCCTTTTGTTGATTTGGCTGAACGTCCCACCACACCACTCACATTGCGCGGTAGGCTTCGGAGGCTTTGGGGTCGCTTTCAGTCTGATGCGCTCCTGCTCTTTCCTTTTCGCGGTATCTGCTTTTCTGCAATCCATCGAGCAGAACTGTTGGTCGTGCCCGTTTGTCGTCCGGAACACCTCTCCGCAATAACTGCAGATCTGTGGATGTGCCCGTTCTGCCTCTCTTTTGCACGGTTCCGAGCAGTACCTGCTCTGTGTCATTTTCCCGCGTTTCTTGTACTTCTTCCCGCGGAAGACCTTCCCACAGTTTTCACAAACGCACTCTAAATACATCTCGTCTCCTCACCACCTGCTCCCCTCCTCGATGCTCTTGCGCTCATGGCAAGACGCACAGAGCGGCTGCAGGTTGGCCAGCGCCATCTTGTCGCCGCCTTGCCGGATCGGAACGATGTGATCCACGACGGTCGCAGGCACGAACCGCCCTTCGGCAGCGCAGGACCGGCAGAGAGGCTCCTGCTCGAGGACCGCTCGCCGGATAATCTGCCAGGCTCTGGTGTGATAGAACGCTTCGCACTCGTCGCCCTCGAGTCGTTTCCGGCGCGCTCGCTCGGTCTGCTTGAAGTGTTCATCACAATAGGTCCGGCCAGGGATTGCTCGGTTCGGGCACCCCGGATAGCGGCATGGCCATTGAGGTTTGGTCGGCATGATCGTCTCCTTGGTTTCCAAAAAGTCCGGCCTCGGCTGAAAGGCGAAGACCGAGGCCGGAAGCCGCCGGAGACGAGGCGGTAACAAGAATGCACCCTGTGAGACGCTTCGCTCTCCGGGTGCAAATCTTGATGCTAATATTATATCACAGTCAATTGGGACAAATGGGACATTTTCGCAATTTCTGAAAGTTTTTGACAAACCTAATGATTTTTCGCATATTTGTGGATCATACGGTACACGGCTTTCCGGACTGCCTCGGACGACATCCCTGCCTCCAACGCCACCCGGTTCCACGAATATCCCTTCTCGAACCGCATCTTGAGAATCAGCCGCATCGGCGCTTCCTGGCTCTCGAAGAACGTGCGGATCTCGATTTCGATTTCGATCTTGCGGTAGATATCCTCCTGCAATTTCTTGGCCAGCTCGGCGAGTCTGATGGCGTACTGTTCGGTCCGGCTGTGCGGTTCATGGGACGACGGCATGCCGCCGATTTGCGAGGCTCCGGCTGCGTAGGCTTCGATCTCGAGCAGTCTCTTGCGCTGGAGATCAAGCTCGATGTCTTTTTGGAGAGCGCGGTATGTGTTTAACTTTTCCAGCGTCATCATCATCCCACCTGATGCGGGCCAGCAGGGATTGGTCGCAGTCTCGCTCCCGCTGGACCGGCTTGTAGTTTTCCCAGACCTGATGGGTCTTGTTCCTCGCGAGATACTCGTGCAGGGTCTCCGTGTACATGTCGGCCAGCCATTCCTTCGGCCATTCAGGCTTCGGCTTCACGGATTTCAACCTCGAGACGCGGGTCGTCGGAGTAGAACTTCTCCACCGACAGGAAGACCACGTCCTTGTCGTCTTCGTATGCGATCTCGTCCAGCGCGTCCATCACGAGCTTGGCCACGTTGTCAAGATCCGGCTTGACCTGCGGACGGATGGCTCCGGCGAGCATGGCGGCCTGCTTCTTCTTGCTGGCTGACGCCGGCACCCCGTAGAACGCCTTGATCCGGATCTCCGGCCGGAGGAACTTGCGCTTATCCGTCTGCGCGAAGTATGCCCCGATGACCTGCTGTTCATGGGCCTTGGTCTCACGCGGCGTGTATGCGATCCGGCCCGCGACGCGGGGCCTCTGCTTCCCGAACGGCTGGCCAGGGACGGTGAACGTGATCCGGTCGGTGCCGGCATCCGGGACGAACGCCTCACACTCGGCTGATTTGGCGCGGACCTTGGCACGGTCGATGCCGGAACGGTCTGCGATCGACATGCATGTCTCATACAGTTCGCACCGGGACATACTCAAATCTTCAATAACAGGAAGTTCCGACACGCATTTGTGGCAATAGAACCTGCCTCTGCCGGCAGACCTCCAGCCGCTGTTGATTGCTTCGTCCACACCTGCCCATGTGGTGTCCACGTCGCACCGGAGGCCGCATCCGGAACAGACCAGAACGAACTCTTTGTGATTCGGCGCCGGTTCATCCGGACGGTCCGCAATCGCTCGGCAGTCCCCGAGCAGATCGCGCCGATCACCGCGGCTTGCCCCGTCTGCTCGTTTTTCGCAAGCCGAGCAGACCTGCCGGCCCTCCGGAATCTCGGCGCCGCAGCAGACGCAATTATTCGTCATTTTCATTCACCTCTTGTTTCAGCCATTTGCGAATGTTTCTCTCGCACTTATCGTTACACTGATCATAGTGTTCGCCCACAGCGCAGAACTCGCACCTTAAAAGTGACTCGTGCGAACATGGTAGAATATCGTCAAGCCATTCTGCCAGATCCGCTTCATCCATTTCACTAATTTTTTGTTTGAGTTTTTCAAAGTTCGTCATGGCTCCTCCTTCATTATCATCTCGGTGATTTTTCTCAGTGTGATATAGGCCGTGTCCGTGTCCGTGTCCGTTGTCTGTGCGGCCGTCCTGGAGCACTTCGGGCACGTGAAGAACGCATCTCCGCACGCGGCCCACCCTTCTCGCACCGCGCTGACAGGGTCCCACAGCGTTTCGACCACACGCTTCTCCCCGCATTTCGGGCACATCAACACGACCGTCATCTCTGCTCCTCCCGGATAATAACCTCAATCAACCGCCGGATCGTCACGAACTGCGGCTCGATGTTCTTGACCCGCTTTGCGCACTCCGGGCAGTACAGCGCGTCCCCGCACGATCTCCATCCCACCCGCGCCGCATCCATCGCGGCTTGGGTCTTCGTCTCCATTTCGTAGCATGCTCCACAGTTTGAGCATCTGATTCTAAACGTTTTGACTGTCATCTGCTTCCTCCTTCTGCCGAAACGCCAAGCACCCGGTCGTGGACTCCGGGAAGGACTCATCCCGATTTAATTCTCCGTGCAGGATCGCGTTGCATTCCTCGTAGTGCCGGCAATCACCGCACCGGTGCTCCGGTTTTTGTTTATTTTTTGCCATTGGTGTCTCCTTCCTTGCCATTAAACATAGTCTTCCGGCAACAAATCGGTGTATCCACTTTGGGCATCCCTAACCGCTCCGGAAATCACCCTGCGCACGTCATCACGTGTGTACAGGCGGTCGCCGTTTTCCCTCCTGTAGAGATCGCACTCTCTGTCGTAATATGCGTACTGACTCTCGTCCGGCTCAACCTCTACAGTCTGGAACGTCGGGCTGTCGCACGACTTGATGCAGAAACAGTAGTTCGGTCGGTTCCCGTCCTTCTCGTAGAACTTGTTCTTCTTCATGTAAATGCGGACGTTTCCGGAGAACTTCCTCAATTGAGCAAGGTTCAGCGCGGAACTCCAATACGATGCGTTTTCCGGGTGATACCACAGGCCACACCAGTTCGTCTGCATGGCCTCAAATGCCTCAAGTTTCGTCGAATCCTTTTTGCCTTTCATTTCTGTCTCCTCACTTCCTCAAAATCTCCAGCAGAATCATCGCCAAAATCGCCACCATGATCACCAGCAGGACCACGGCGATCCCGTCGATCGAGTCTGCGATGTCTCGCAACATTCGTTCCAT
>Ga0310690_10010470_pt1 | contig 11539 bp, 7 predicted proteins | sample AusTroGonzalo_MG_2_FD_207661 | JGI IMG/M metagenome (GOLD analysis project Ga0310690, IMG submission 207661) | Bovine rumen microbial communities from tropical cattle in Woodstock, Queensland, Australia - Gonzalo_04 (v2) (version 2) | ecosystem: Host-associated > Mammals > Digestive system >...
ATGGTCAGACTAAGACCAATGACTTTCTTATTGACGAGCATGTCTATGACAAGATTACCGATGCAACAACAGATGTATGGGTGCCCATCCACATGAACCACATGTATGTGACTGAGGGCTATCGTACCTGGCACGGCGAGCCCTTTAAGGAGGGTTATCTGCAGGCGCCAGAGAGCGACCATTTCGACCTGCACCGTCAGGGCGCGACAACCGACACGAAATACAAACCCTATGAGTTGATTCCTGGTCTGAACGTTGGCGGCTATTTCGATGCTGGCGACTTCGACATCGAGACTGGCTCGAATATCAATGTGGTGCAGAACTTCATCCGCACCTGGGAGCTGTTCCACCCCCAGCGCGACGAGACCTTCGTCAGTGAGCAGCAGCGCTATGTGGAGCTCCATCGTCCTGACGGCGTGCCCGACGTGTTGCAGTTCATTGAGCATGGCGTATTGAACCTCGTGGCACAGGCCGAGCAGATAGGTCACATGGCATCGACGCTCTCCAACTCCATCCTCGACAACTACCATCACCTTGGCGATGCTGCCAGCATCACCGATGGTCTGCATTACGACCCCTCGCTGAAGCCTTATGAGGTCAGCGCCGACGGCAAATCGAGTGGAACCCCCGATGATATGTGGGCATTTACGAACCGTAACCCCAGCCTCGATCTTCAGGCAGCTGGCGTCTTTACCTCGGCAGCCCGTGTTCTTCGTGGCTATAATGATGAACTGGCTGACAGAGCACAGAAGCAGGCCGACCGACTGCGTCAGGAGGCTCAGGAACTGATGAAGCAGCGTCGTAGGCCACGCGACAGGCAGGCTGAGGCTGACAACGATTGGCTCACTGGCACCGGTGATGGTAACTACCGTAATGTGGCACGCAATCTGCAGACCATGCTCGACAGCATCCCAATGAAGGACGAGGCCTACAAACAGAAACTCAGACCTGCCGTCCAGCAATATGCTGAATATATCAAGAGCTTCGACACGCAGAATCCCTACGGCGTACCCATTGGTCTCGGCAACTGGGCTGGCGTTAATGCCGTGCTTAACTTCGGCATCACCGTCAACTATGCTCACATCTACTACCCCGACATCATCTCGAAAGATGAGGTCTATCGCGTGGTCAACTGGCTCTACGGCTGCCATCCCTATCATAACTACTCGTTTGTGGCTGTCGTGGGTGCCACCCGCCCTAAACAGGTGTTCTATGGCAACAACCGCGCTGACTTCTCCGCCATTCCGGGCAATGTAGCTCCCGGCCTCCTGTTCCGCAAGCCCGACCATTTCGAGAACTACGACGACTGGCCCTTCCTCTGGGGACAGAACGAGGGCACCATTGCTGGCAATACACAGTATGTCATCTTCGGTTCTGCACTCAAAAACATCGTCGGGGTCCCATAATTCTCAATTTTCAAACCTCAATTAGCATGACTCCACTCCAAAAGATACGCACATCTTTCTCCACCCAGCTCTCACTTTGGGTGGCTGGCTTCGTGCTGGTCATTTCGAGTGTGGTCATCGCCCTGCTTACAGGCTTCTCGGAGGAGGTTATCCACGACGAGACCATTGATGCAACGATGCAGGCACTTGAGAACACGGCACTACGTATTGACAACTCGCTGCGGCAGACGGAGATGACCGCACGACTCGAGCACCAGCAACTGCGCATGAACCGCAGTCGCATTGAGAACCTCATAGAAGAGTCTGGCTCGTTGACCACCTTACAGCAGTCACTACCCAATGTGCAACTCTATGTCATACGGCGTGACAGCAGCCAGTTCGATGCCTATATCACTGGTGGCACAGGCGGTTATCGACAGGTGGTGTCCGACGATCAGGATATCTATATCTTCACGCAGCCTCTGGGCAACCGCCATTACAGCATTGCAGCGGTGTGTCCCGCACAGGATATCTATGGCAAGTATGCACGCATGCAGTGGATACTTTTGTCATGGAGCCTTGTCACCATTGTCCTGCTGCTCTATGTTCTCTATATCGTCATCGCCCGACATCTGCGACCTCTCCATAGGTTGGCCGATGTTGCACAGACCATAGCCCAGGGCAATCTGGACACTCCTATTCCTGACACACATCATCGCGATGAGACGGGACGACTGCAGAACAGCCTCGCCCAGATGCAGCAGTCGCTGAAAGCCTATATGACTGAGATGAAACGGAAACAGGCCAAGCTCAACCGTCAGCATGCTCAGTTGCAGGCCACCTATGACGAGGCGGAGGCCTACGAGGAGAAAAAGGCGAAGTTCCTTCGTAAGATGACCAACCGCATGGCTGCGCCGGTAGAGATGCTCTGTCATACCACAGACACCATCTGCCGTGACTATCCCCAACTCTCTAAAACGGACATGGATTCCCTGCAAGCTGACATCATGCAGGGTAGTGAGTCTATCATTGAACTGCTCGATCAACTCATTAAAGACCCCGCTGGCTCATGAAACGACTCTCCTTTTTCCACCGAAGTCTCTCCTTGCGACTTGGACTCATCATCGTGATTATCGTCACCGTGGTCTTCTCTCTGCTCTTCGACTATCTCTTCTTCCGCTGTAAGAGATTTATCCAGAATGCGGCAATCGAACGGGCCACACAGCTGCTTGACAATACCGCAGAGCGTATCAATGGCATCATGGACGAGACAGAGCTCATCACCAACTTCATGGCTACCACCACGCCGCGACATCTGAATCCTGACTCGCTGCTCGTCTTCACCCGACGCACCGTACAGGAGAACGACTTCCTCACGGGCTTCGCCATCTCCATGGAGCCTGATTATTTCCCCGAGATGGGACGCTATTTCTCCGCCTACTCTCTCCGTGACAGAGAGACTGACAGCATCACCACTGTACGTGAAGGGCCCTTCGAATATTTCGAAGCCGTGTGGTATAAGACCCCACGCATACTCGGCAAGTCCTGTTGGATAGATGCCTTCGACGACTATAACGAGGGCACGCTCTCCTCGCCGGATATCATGACATCCTACTGTTGCCCCATGCGTGATGCCGATGGCCGCTATATCGGCTCTATCACCGCCAGCCTCACGCTCAAATGGCTCTCACAGGTCATCACCGACCTGAAGCCATATCCAAACTCCTCAGCTATCATGATTGGACGTGACGGCACCTATCTCGTACATCCCGACACAGCCAAGCTTTTCCGCGAGACCATCTTCAGCGATGCCGCACCGGAGGCTCAGCGTGATATCGAGGCCATGGGCAGTAAGATGCTCGCCGGCCATAGTGGCATGACAGAGACCATCGTCGACGGACGACCAGCTTTCATCTTCTATCGGCCTATGCTGCGCACAGGGTGGAGCATTGCCATTGTCTGTCCTGTCAGCGATGTCTTCACACGCTACAACCGACTGCTCACCATCGTATGGGTCATCATCGCAGTGGGACTCGTACTCCTCATGCTCTTCTGTTATCAGACAGTACGACGGGCCGTACAGCCACTACGACAGCTCGACGAGCAGGCCAAGCGCATCGCCGAGGGACATTTCGACGAGCCACTGCCACAGAGCCCGCGACGCGACAGTGTAGGACGACTGCAAAACAGCTTCATCCAGATGCAGCAGTCACTCGCACAGACCGTCAGCGACATACGACTGGCCAACGAGGAACTTAAGCAACATAACGACGAACTCGCGGCTGCCACACAACTCAAGTTGGATACCAACCGCCGGAAAGCGGCCTTTATCCAGGATATGTACCACGAGATACGAACACCCCTCAACATCATCTGCGGCTTCTCACAAGTCCTCTCTGCCAGTCTGCATGGACTCGCAGAAGAGGAGGTCAGCGATATCACATCACGCATGAAGGAAAGTGCCGCCGATATCAGCCGACTGACACACCAGCTCGGTGAGGCCGCTAATAATCATTCCGAACAAACCCCTTCCAAATAACAAATACATCACCCAATGCGAGTAGGTATTATTGCAACAGGATGGATTGCCGAGAAAGCTGCCATCACCCTTAATGGATTGACACAGTGCGAGGCCTATGCCGTAGGCTCCCGTTCACAGCATAAGGCTGATGCCTTTGCCCAAAAGTGGAATATCCCTCGTGCCTATGGCTCATACTCCGAGTTGATTGCCGACCCTGATGTCGATATCGTCTATGTAGGCACACCCCATTCACATCATTACGATGTAACACGCGAGGCCTTGCTGGCCGGAAAGCCATGTCTCGTGGAGAAGGCATTCATGGCCAATGCACGCCAGACAGAGGAGATTCTCACATTGGCCCATCAACGGAAAGTATTTATTTCGGAGGCTATATGGACACGTTACCAACCGGCTGTCAGTATGGTTCGCAACCTCATCAGCAGCGGACGAATAGGTACACCACGACTCATCACCGCCACACTTGGCTATTCCATGGGCGACAAGCGACGCATCATGCAGCCCGACCTCTGTGGAGGTGCCCTGCTCGACCTCGGTGTCTATGCCCTGAACTTTGTACGAATGTTTACCGATAGCGACATTGAGACTATCGATGGCCATTGTGTCAAAAGCACCACAGGCATGGACCTCACCAATGCCATGACTATCATCCTCAAAGACGGCATCCTCGCTAATGTGCAGTCGAGTGCAGCCTGCGTTGGTGATAATATCGGCGTCATCGCAGGCACCGAGGGTAATATCATCATCGATAACATCAACAACCCGCAGACCATCACCCTCAACGGCCCCGATAGAACCTATGTCGAGACTATCCGTGTGCCCCAGCAGATTACGGGTTACGAGTATCAGTTCCTTGCTTGTCGTCAAGCTCTCATCGACGGGCTTCTTGAGCCCCGTGAGATGCCTCACGCCGAGACCCTCTACATCATGCAACTCATGGACAACCTGCGCCGCAAGTGGGACGTCCGCTATCCTATGGACTAAAAAAGTAAAAACAATGAAGATCCTAATAATCGGCGGTACAGGCACCATCAGTACTGCTATCACCCGACAACTAAGTCAGCTCAACCACGAATTATGGCTCCTGAATCGCGGCACCCGCAAGGACGAAGTGCCTGCCAACGTTAAACAGATTATCGTAGATATAGATGATGAGGCTAGTGTTCTCGGCAGTTTGCCAGCTGAGACCTTCGACGCTGTCTGTGAGTTCATCGGTTTCGTGCCAGCACAGCTGGAGCGTGACCTCCGACTATTCCGCGGCCGCACACGACAATACGTATATATCTCGTCGGCCTCGGCCTATAACAAGCCCGCCGCCAGCCACATTATCACCGAGGGCACAACGCTGGCTAACCCGCACTGGCAGTATTCGCGTAACAAGATAGCTTGCGAGGAGCTGTTGATGCGCGAGTACCGTGAGAACGGTTTCCCCGTGACCATCGTCCGCCCAAGCCACACCTACTGCGAGCGTGGTGTTCCTCTGAGTGTACATGGTCTGAAGGGTTCTTGGCAAGTGCTGAAGCGTATGATGGAGGGCAAACCCGTCATTGTGCATGGCGACGGCTCATCACTTTGGACATTGACATGTAATGAAGACTTCGCGCGTGGTTTCATCGGTTTGCTTGGCAACCCTAAGGCTATTGGTGAGACATTTCAGATTATGAGCGACGAGAGTCTCACGTGGAATCAGATTTATGAGTGCGTAGGAAATGCACTCCACATAAAGCCCCGTCTTTATCACGTTGCCTCTGATTTCCTCGCTTCCGTTGCACCGAAGGAATGGGATTTCGAGGGTAATCTCCTCGGCGATAAAGCCGTTACCGTCAGCTTTGATTGCTCAAAACTGAAGTGTGCTGTCCCAGGCTTCTGCTGCATCACCCGCTTCGACGAAGGTGTGCGCCGTTGTATAGAGTATATCCTAGCTCATCCCGAGTTTCAAGTACCCGATCCCGAGTTCGATGCCTGGTGCGACCGCGTTATCGCCGCGCAAGAGGAAGCCAAACGGTTATGATCTATTTTAATGTATTAGATTTGTCTATACGTCCTTATTTCAATGCACGTCGACACCATCGAAATACAATTCGGAGATGACAGTGTCATCGCAGCTTGAGCCAGGATAGACTTCAAGAATCTCGAACTTCAGCGTCCAGTCAGGTTTTGTCTCGTCGTGATAACCGAGGGTGTCCACGGCGAAACATTGGAGTGTGCGGCTATCCTGCAAGTGGAGGACGGCATAGGGCTTGTCGTTGTAGTACATACGCAACTTCTTTACTCTAGAATTGGTACTCCAGGCCTTTTCGTTCTTCACGTGGCCATTCAGGATTTTTACATCCGTGATGCGTGGGCATTTACCCTCGAAGGTGTAGGTCAGGCTCTCGCCAATGCCTTTGCCCTTTGTGGCCCAAACACTCTCGTGGCTAAAGTCATGGGCATTCTTGCCTTCGTAGTTGAACGAGCCTGTTGGTTTCAGACAACTCGAAGCTGTGAGACTCTTCACCTCTCCACCACAATACCAGCTACAACGTCCGCTGTACAGGTCGTCGAAGATGGTAAGGTCGCCATACTTACTCAAGTCCTGGGACTCATCGCCCTCATCGAGCAGTTCTTCACACTTCTCCCATTCCGCTTTTGAAATCTTTGGCATGGCGATGATGCTATAGGGCTCAATGATTCTCTCATCGTTCTCGACAATTGCCTCCGGTTGTTCGTTGACAGACTCGCTGAGTGTCTGCGGCTGTTCGTTAACAGACTCGCTGCGCTTCTGGGACTGTTGGCTACAGCTTACCAACAGCAGCGCGAATAAATATAATACTGTTCTTTTCATAATCGTATTCTATGGCTGCAAAGATAATAAAATTCTACGAAACTTGTATTTATTTCACCGATTTTTATTATCTTTGCAAACGAATAACTATAACTAACCCCTTTTTGTATTATTGCAATGAAGAAGAAACTATTGTTTTGGGTCTGCTGTCTCTTATCATGTACAGCCGTTAATGTCAACGCACAGTCCGTGTCGTGGACGGCTGACAACGGTAACAGCACATTTACCAATCCCCTGTTCTACGACGAGTTCTCTGACCCCGACGTCATCCGTGTGGGCGATGACTACTACCTGGCCGGCACAACGATGCACTCGGTGCCAGGACTGGTCATACTCCACTCCAAGGACCTGGTGAACTGGGAGTTTGCCTCTTACTGCTTCGACCGTTTCGATTTCCCTGAAGATAAGTTTGCGCTGAAGAATCATCAGGAGATCTACGGCCAGGGTATCTGGGCACCGTGCATTCGCTATGCCAACGGCCAGTTCTACGTTTTCTCTAATGTCAACGGCAAGGGCTTGCAATGTTACACGGCAAAGGATATTCATGGTCCGTGGACACACCATAACATGCAGGGTAATATCTACGACTTGGGTGTGCTGTTCGATGACGATGGCAAGATTTACGCCATCCATAAGTATGGCGAGGTGCATTGTACGGAGCTGAAGCCCGACATGAGCGGCCCCGTGGAGGGTAGCGACCGTGTCATCATCCCCGAGGGCAACGGCATAGGTGAGGGACACCACATGTATAAGATTGACGGCATGTACTACCTCATCTCCACCGACTACTCGCCCAACGGCCGCACGCTCTGCTCGCGTTCGAAGAGCATCTGGGGACCTTACGAGACACGTGTCATCCAGGCCGACGAAACCTATGGCTACCACGGCGTAGGGCGCACTTCTGTGCCTCGCGGTACGAAATACCGCATTGGCGAAGACGGCACGAAATTTGGCGTTAATGCCGCCAGCCCCGATGCTACGGGCTGCGACAATGCCCATCAGGGCGGTATCGTGCAGGCTAAGGACGGCTCATGGTGGGCCCTCTTCATGCAGGACTTCCATTCCGTTGGTCGCACCGTTTGTCTGATGCCCATGACATGGGAGGACGGTTGGCCGATGGTGGGACTCAAAGGTAATCTGGGTCGTGCTCCCCGCACTTTCTTTAAGCCTGGGGTGCTGTCTCCTGGCTTGTCTGCAGAGGAGAGAAAGGCCATCCGTCATTCTGTGCCACATGCTCCTTACGAGCGTTCTGACAACTTCGACGGCAAGCAGCTGAAGCCCATCTGGCAGTGGAACCACAATCCCGACGATAAGCTATGGAGCCTGAAAAACGGTCGCCTGCGTATTCAGTCAGCGTCAGCCGAACAGTTGATGTGGGCACGCAACACCCTCACCCAGCGCGTCATCGGTCCGAAGAGCATTGCTACCGTCGAGCTCTACACCAAAGGCATGAAGGACGGTGATGTCTGTGGTTTAGGCAACATCAACGTGCCTTGCTCGTGGATTGGCATCGTGAAGGACGGCAAGCAGTTCTTGCTCCGTTGCTTCGAGCAGATGACCAACGACACCATCACCGTGCCCGTTGATTTAGCTGACGGGAAAATCTACCTCCGCTGCATAGGCGACTACGACAACAACCAGGCGCAATACGCCTATTCTACTGATGGTGAGAACTATCAGACGCTGGGCCGCATGATGCCGCTGACCTATCAGCTCATTACCTTCCAAGGCTCTCGTCACGCCCTCTTCGCCTTTAACGTAAAGAACATCAACGGCGGCTATGCCGAGTTCGACAACTTCACCGTTGACGAGCCTTGCGCCGACCGCTCGCAGAATATTCCTTACGGCAAGACCATCCGCATCATCAACAAGGCCACCGGCCGACCCGCCATCGCCTTGAAGCATGGTGTGCTCTACGACACCCATGCCGGTGACAAGAGCGAACTGACGCAGTTCATGGTTGAGGGAGATGACGGAATGGTATGGTTGAGATGTGCCGATGGTCGTTACTTGAAGACCTATGGCAATGGCCTGCCCGGCGATGTGCGTTTCACTACCGACAAGCTACAGGCGGACATCTACCTCTGGCAGGACTTCCTTGACCACGACTTCATGCTTCTCTCGCTGACTAACAACCGCTATCTGGGTAAGTCGCCAACAACCGGCAGCCCATACTCCATGGACTTTGCCGGTCCTGACCCTGCCCGCCGTAACGGCTCTGTGCTTATGTGGGAAGAAGTCAACAAGGAGTAATTCTCAGAAAAACGCAAATTAATTTGTATTCTCGTGGATTCATCGAAATTGTTTATTATCTTTACAACATGAAATAACTACGAGTTGTCCGAGCGTCATCTACGACCCGTTCAGACGTCATCTACGACTCGTTCTGATATCTCCTATAGGGGGTAAACCCCTATCAGAACGAGTCGAAAGTTCTATCAGAACGACTCGAAAGTCCTATCGGAACGACTCGAAGGAGATATCAGGACAAAGGGAAGGCTTTGCGTGGAAATCCTACAAATAGATAAATTAATTCCATTTTATTTGGCTTTTTGCTCGCTTATCACTATCTTTGGCTTCGCCGAAGATAGGATGCATCTCAGAAATGAAAATAAATACTAATTTATTTTGCATTTCATTCGATTTTCACTATCTTTGGCTTTGCCGAAAATAGGATGCATCTCAGAAATGAAAATAAATACTAATTTATTTTGCATTTCATTCGATTTTCACTATCTTTGCAAACGAATAACTAAATGACTTGACAAACCTTGGACGATGAAGAGATTATCGATTTGTTCAGCTCTGTTATTTGCCTGTCTGACCATCAGCGCACAGGCAAGTGAGCTTATACGCCGCAACCAGGTGGGATGCTATCCACAGCAGGAGAAAGTGATTGTTGTTGAGGGTAAGAACCCCGGCAACAAGGTGCGAGTGACAACACCTGACGGAAAGACGCTGAAGGCAACGGCGGTGCGCAAGGCCGTGTCGCCCCTGTCGCAGAAGACACGCTATGTGGTTACCCTCGACGGACTGACCAGGCCCGGCGACTACCGCGTCAGCCTCGGCGATGAGTCGTGTGTGCTCCACGTGAGCAATCGTCCTTATCGTGATATAGCCAAGGCCTCGCTGCGCCTGTTCTATCTCATTCGTTCGGGTGTGGCCATCGATGATGCGGTCTATAGCCGTCCAGTGGGTCATCCCGATACCCGCGTGCTGGTCCATAACTCCGCCGCCTCGCCGCTGAGGCCTGCCGGAACTGTTATCAGCTCGCCCTATGGCTGGTACGACGCTGGTGACTATAATAAATATGTGGTGAACTCCGCCTTCAGCATCGGTCTGATGTTTGCGGCCTACGAGCAGCAGCCCTATTATTTCGCACAGCTCAAGACCGACATCCCCGAGAGCAACAATGCCACGCCCGACATGCTGGATGAGATGATGTTCAACCTCAAGTGGTTCCTCACCATGCAGGACCCCTACGACGGAGGCGTGTATCATAAGCTGACAACACCCAACTTCGAGGGCTTTGTGATGCCCACAGACTGTAAGCAGCCGCGCTATGTGGTGGCGAAGAGCACTACAGCCACCCTCGACTTTGCCGCTGTGATGGCTGATGCAGCACGACTGTTCGAGCCTTATCAGAAGGACTATCCCGGCTTCTCGGCTCAGGCTGCAGCCATGGCTGAGCGGGCCTACCAGTGGGCGAAGGAGCATCCCAGGGCTTTCTATATGCAGAATACCCTGAAAGACCCTGCCGTCACCACCGGCACCTATGGCGACTTCAACGCGAGCGACGAGTTCTTCTGGGCCGCCACCGCCCTCTGGCGTCTCACGGGTAAGCAGGCCTATCTCGACGACGCCCAGCGTTATCTGCCTAAGCAGTTCACCACACCCTCATGGGGCAATGTTGCTGCGCTGGGAACCTTCGAGTGTCTGGCTGATGCCAACAGTCCTTTGCGTGAGCAGATGCTACAGCAGTTGCTGACCTACTGTGACGAGGCGGTGAAGGACACCGATACCTCCAGCTTCCAGTCGCCCTATGGCAACAGCCCGCGCGACTTCGGTTGGGGCTGTCTGGCCGAACACTGCTGCTGTCAGGCCCTGGCCCTGCTCTATGCCGACAAGATGATGGGTACAGAGAAGTATCGTCGCTACGCCCTCCAGAACGCTGACTACCTGCTGGGCCGCAACGCCACGGGTTATTGCTATGTGACGGGCTTCGGCGACAAGTCACCCATGCATCCCCATCATCGCCCGTCGGCTGCCGACGCCATCGCCCAGCCCTTCCCAGGCATGCTGGTGGGCGGTCCTAATCCTGGACAGCAGGACAAGCGCGAGCTGAAGACGGCTGTCTATCCTTCGAACGTGCCCGACGAGTCCTATCTTGACGATACCGACTCATATGCCTCTAACGAGATTGCCATCAACTGGAACGCATCGCTCGTGGCCTTCCTCTGCTGGCTCGATGCCCAGGCAGTGCCGGCTCAGCAGCGTGGCATGCGTGTCAGACAGAACGTGCCGCTGGACTCCATACGACTGAGCGACCCGGCAATCCTGGCCGACCCCAAGACAAAGATGTACTATATGACGGGCACCGGCGGCATGATGTGGCGCTCGGCAGACCTGAAGCTGTGGGAAGGACCGCAGCGTGTGACATCCTTCTCTGCCGACTCGTGGATGGGTCCGCGCCCGATGATATGGGCGGCAGAGCTGCACCAGACGGGCGACGGCTGGTATTACTACTTCGCCACGTTCACCAATCAGGCGGTGAAGATTGATACCGTTCGT
>Ga0310690_10010471_pt1 | contig 11539 bp, 9 predicted proteins | sample AusTroGonzalo_MG_2_FD_207661 | JGI IMG/M metagenome (GOLD analysis project Ga0310690, IMG submission 207661) | Bovine rumen microbial communities from tropical cattle in Woodstock, Queensland, Australia - Gonzalo_04 (v2) (version 2) | ecosystem: Host-associated > Mammals > Digestive system >...
CTCCTGGTCGGGGACATTGACGCAGTTGATGGTCACATCGGCCATCTTGCCGTTGGTGAGGCGCTCAATCAGCTCGTAGACCTGCACGGGGGTCATGCCTGCGGCGGACTCGACGATGTCGCAGAAGCCGAGGTCCTTGATGCGCTGGGTGCTCTTGGGGCTGTTGGCGATGCCGATGACCTTGCCGGTCACGCCGACGCGCTTCTTGGCCTCGTAGGCGCAGAGCATGCCGCTCTTGCCGCCGGCGCCGAGGATGACGACGGTCTGGCCATACTGGCAGAGTTTGGCGGTCTGTGCGGGGGCACCGGCCACGTCGAGGGCGCTGAGGGCGAGTTTCTCGGGCATGTCGTTGGGGATCTTGGCGTAGATGCCGCTCTCGAAGAGGATGGCCTTACCCTTGATGTCGACCTGGTCGACGTCGGGGCGGATGGCGAGAATCTCGTCGATGCGCAGCGGGGTGAGGCTCAGCGAGACGAGGGTAGCGATGCGGTCGCCTTCCTTGAGGTCGATCTTGCCCTTGAGGGCGTCGCCAATCTTCTCGACCTTGCCGAGGAGCATGCCGCCAGAACCGGTGCGGCGGTTGCGGTGCTTGCCCTGGAGCTCGACATTGAGGAGCATCTCCTTCTTGATTTCCTCCATCACGCGCTCTTCGGAAGCGCCTTCGCCGGCCTGCTGCTTGGCATAGTTGTGGATGTCGGTGAAGGAAGCGGAGTCGACATTGAGGGTCTGGACATCGATGAGGATTTCATTGTCGTAGAGGACATCCATGTTGTTGTCCAGTTTGTTGGCGGGCTGAGGCAGAACGCCTTTGGGTTCGATGACACGGTGCGTGCCGTACTTGTTACCTTTGGGTTGCATAATTGTAATGGTATTTAATTTGTTGATATGTTGAATTCGTTGGTTGTCTATTCGAGGCCGAGGTCTTTGCGGGTGATGGCGGAGTAGCGGCCGCCAACCATTTTCAGGATCTGTCCGCGGTTGTGCGAGCGGGAGTAGGAGACGTGTATCCATTTGGGGTTGAGGTCGTTCTTGCCGCAATCCTCGAAGATGAGCTGGTCGAACTTACCCTGTTTGGCGATAAGGACGCCGAGGTCGTGGTTGTATTTCTTGCTCACCTTCGAGCCGCCCGACACGATATCGGCGGCCTCGCCAGTGAGGTGCTGGCTCTTGCCTGCGCCGCCCACGGCCCTGTTGAGTTCCTGGCAGCGGAACCCCGAGGTGACGTTGATAGGGCTGCCCCACGCCTTGCGAGCGGGGTCGAGGACGAAGTCGGTCAATGCCACAAGGTTCTTCTCGTATTCCCCCTTGGGGGTATTGTCGATGCCGAGGGCGGCGGCCTTGGCCGACTTGAAGAATTCTATTAACTTAAAGTATATCATAGCTTTTACTCCTTGATTCTTATTGCCTTGTATTCGTTATAGTTTCCATGCGATTCCCAAGGAGAGGAGCGTTCCTCGCGACGCGCTGGCCGAGACGCCGAACTCCGCGGGGTCGACGGTATTGTCTTCCTGATAGGTGTGGATGAGTCTCATGTTCTTGGTCTGGCCCGAATAGCCCACTGTCAGCAGGTTGAAATAGAGGTCGAGGTTGAGGTGCTCGCCGAAGCGGTAGGATGCCACGGGGGTCAGCAGGAGGCTCCAGCGGGTGGATTCCATGTCGGGCGCCACGGCGGTGTCGCCATCGGAGGAGTTCCATGCCAGGTCGGCCGTCACTTCGGCGTTGACCGAGAAGTCGCCCCAATGCAGGATTCCCACCCGTGCGTAGGGGGCTATGGAATGCATCAGCCAATCCTTATGAAACTTGGAATACATCTTCCATTCCTTCGTGTCGTCGCTGTATGTCCCTGTCTGATATATGTATAGAGACAGCGATGCGTTGGGTTTCACTCCTATCTCGAAATAGTTGCCCAGGGCGAGGCCCACGCGCGCCGACACCGTGACAAGGCTGCCTTTGGTCAGTGTGCCGTCGGAGCCTTCGAACCCCTGGGTGGTGTAGCCTGTCGACTTGTTCTCGTAGCCGATGCATCCGCCCACCACCAACTGGGCCTGAGCGGAAGGGATGAAGTAAGAACTAAGAACCAGGAAGGTGAACAGCACACGGCGGCACCTTCTGAATTCATAGTTTTGGGTCCTTACTTTCATAATCCAATACCTCTTAATTCTTACCTCTTAATTCTTACGTCCTTTCGGGGGAGCGAGATGTCGTCGAGGGTGTAGGTGGGGTGCATCTTCACGCCGTCTACATCCACAAGGATGCCTTCAACACGCTCGCGCGACGTGTACTGCCACAGGGTGTAGCGTGTGTCGGGGAACTTGAGGTCGTAGCAGGCAATGAAGACATGGTAGGAGGCATAGCGTTCCAGGTTGAAGTACTTCTTGTAGTTCTCCATCGTGGTGTAAATCATGGGCTTGACGCCATATTCCTCTTCCAGCAGTTGAAGCAGCATGTCGAACCGTTTGATATTGAGCGGGAATTGGGGGTCAGGCTCCACATCCACTACGGGGATGAGGGTCATGCCGCAGCCCTTGACGGTCTCCTTGAATTTGTCGAACTGGCTCTGGGCATTGGTGTGGCGGCTGTAGACCATGTAGCAGCCCACGGGGAGGCCGGCCTTGCGGGCCTCGGCCACGTTGGTGGCGAAACGCTCGTCGACGATGGTGGCACCCTCGGTGGCCTTGATATAGACATACGCCAGGTTGTTGTCGTCGGCCACCTTGGGCCAGTCGATAGTGCCCTGGTATTTCGACACGTCGATGCCCATGGGGGCAGTGGTCTGTGCGGCGGCCCACAGGGGCAGGGCCATCAGCAAAAGAGTCAAAACTTTGCGCATATTTTTCCTTCTTTGTTTGTTGTGTTTGAAAGTGCAAAGATACAACTTTTTTTCCAAACATGAAACTTTTTTCGTACTTTTGCCTTCGCAAATGAGACGCATACTGTCCATATCGATGTTATTACTGTCAGTCGCTGTGCCTGTTACGCGCATCTGCGCACAGGGCGGGCCCGACCCGTCCAACCTTTTCCACACCGCCACTTCCGGCACCCTCATGGGGCGCTATCAGGGGCTTCGCGGGTGGGTGGTGAGCCTCGACGAGCGCCGCTGCCACTACGACGGCACCGGCGGCGGCGCCCTCAGTCCCGACAGTTCCTCCCGGCGCTATTGGTTCGACGCCCACGGCAATATCGTCAGCATCGTCTCCACCTCCTGGGGCGAGTACCCCGCGTGCGACACGCTGGCCTTCGTCTACGATCACCGAGCGCGCCTCTCCTCCACCGTCCTCTTCTCCCAGAGCGACACCGTCACCGACTCACGCTACCTCTACAACGACACCACCGACCGCATCCGGCGCATCGACATCCCCTTCGGGGGGGCCATAGAACAGGTCGTCTACCAATACTCCCCGCAAGGGTGGTGCAAGACCCTCTGCGGGGACAAGGGGCAGCCCGTGGTCCAGACCTGCTACCGCGGCGGGCGGCTGGTCTCCATGATTGACTACGACGCCTCCTCGGGCGACCCGCTCCAGCTCCTCACCGTCACCCGCCACGACGGGAACGGCAACCCCCTCGTCATGGCCGACGCCCTCCAGCCCGACGACACGCGGCTGCAGACCCGCTGCGACTTCGACCCCTACGGCAACCTCCTGCTCCTCGCCTCCGAGGACGACACCCAGACCGTCGAATACACCCGCTACGACCTCACGCACAACTGGCTGCAATGCGAGCAAGTCGACAACGGACGTCCCGAAGTCCGCATCACCCGCACCATCCGCTACGCCACCGACTCGGCCGACTTCCGCGACGTCTACCGCCTCCACGACCCCTTCTGGACGGAGAACAACCCCACGGGGTTCCTCGAGATGCACTACCCCAATGGCGACTACTACCTCGGCAACCTCCTCCAGGGGCAGCCCCACGGCACCGGCGACCTCACGCTGGCCTCCGGCACCACCTTCTCCGGCACCTTCGACCACGGCCGCTGCCACGGCGCGGGCATCCTGCGGCGCGACGGCGCCGAGATCCACGCCTCCTGGCAGCACGGACGCATCGTCACCAGCCACGTCACCATCCATTACGCCGACGGCTCCACCTACAGCGGCGAATACCACCCGGAAGACGACTCCTGCCGCTACAACGGCCAGACCTCGTTGCCCGACGGCGGCTCATACACAGGCGAGTACGCCCTGGGGCGCTACGACGGGGAGGGCATCCTGCGCCTCGCCGACGGCACCCTCTACGAAGGCACCTGGGAACGCGGCAAGCCCCACGGCGAGATGCTCGTCGTCATGCCCAACCTCGACCGCCACCACGCCCGTTTCAGCCACGGAAGGCGCGTGGGTGTCAGCACCATCGAGTACATCAACGGCGACCTCTACTGCGGCGAGACCGACCCGCAGGGCCTCCCCGACGGCATGGGCACCTACACCACCGCCGCCGGCAAGGCGCGCACCGGCTACTGGAGCGCGGGACGGTACCGAGGGCGCCACCGTCCCGCCGCGAGTCGTACAAAACACTGAAAAAGAAATAAATACACCATTTAACAGCATTTAATCAACTCTTTATCAGCATTTTATCCAATTTTTCTTCGCTCGGCTACGCTCTGCGAGCGTAGCCGAGCGGGATAATAGCGTAAAAAATGTTTGTAAAGTGTGATTTTCAAGCCATTATCATCCCGTTCAAAAACTCGTTATCTGCTTTTTAACAGAAAAGGCGGACTCACCTCAGACTCACTTTTGTGGCCAGCCGCAAAGATTTTCTTTGTATGTCGAAAAAAAAGTGTATCTTTGCAGTCCGAAAATTCATCCCAGCATCAACCCTAAACGAAAGGATTTATGAAGAGATGGTAGTAGCAAATGTCAAAGAGCAATGAAAAAAGTTTTATTAGCAGCACTACTATGCTTTGCGAGCGCAGTTCCTTTGCAGGCGCAGTACCACATCACGGGCGACACCATCCAATACTATGATTCCATCTACTGGGTTCCACAATGGTTCAAAGACTGGGTGGCACCTGTAAATATGCCCCCTAACTCTTTACGGGAAATTGCCAATATCGGTAGATTTAGCGCGGAAGTGGTCATGAAACATGTAACAGACCGACCTATCCGTATTATCGGGATTGCAGGGTGTGTGTTCAGCATACGGGTTACCGGTGGAAGTGCGTATCCTGTCGATATCATAGGTCCCGAGACTGGCGCCCAAGAGTATTTCCTGATATATTGCCGGAAACGCGACAGGGGCGACGTTCCGGCACGGTCGGTTCCGTGGAGCCCCAACTTGCCACACAGATTCATCGACGGTCAGGCGAAAAATACCTTTCCGCCTAAATGCGATTCAATTGTATATGGTTTCCCTAACGTCAAACGCATATATGAGGTTTATTTCGAGGACAACCCACTGGTCATCACTGACTCTTTTTTTATCGGCATGACGCAATACAGCGACACGTTAGTAATGGGCGGGACGGACACTATCGTTCCGGAAATAGGCGGCGTAATGCCTTACGGGTTCAATTGTGGCAGATTCCCCGACCTCAAATTCATTATGACGTCATATCGCGGTAATGGGTGGGACATTCCAGCAGGTCAACCCGTAGAGCAATCGTCTCTATACATGTGGTACTTCTTCCCCATCCTCTCGCAGGATACGGACTTCGCGCTGCTCGACTCCTGCCCGGCGGCAGGGAATGTGTGGTTCGACACTGCGGGCGGCGGCAGCATCCTCCGCTGGGAGGCCGACTCGCTGCATGTGCAGTGGCGGGTAGGCATCGGCGACACCGGCACAGTCCCCGACAGCCTCTGGCTCGACACGCTGCTGGAGACGCCCTTCCTCGACCTCGCGCCACTGGGCATCGCACCCCCCCTCTCAGTACAGGTGCGCCCCCAATGCCTCTGCTATGAGTACTACAACGTCTGGGGCAACTGGGGCGACTGCGTCGTCATCCTCCCGCCCGAGCCCGACACCTGCCGGCCCGTCACGGACTTACAGTACCTCCCCTCGGGCTATGGGCAGGGCACCCTCGTCTGGACGCCCGACACCCTGCACACCCTCTGGCAGGTGGCCATCGGCGACACGGGCACCGCCCCCGAACAGGCCTGGCTCGACACCTTCGTCGCCACGCCCTTCCTCGCCATCGACAGCCTTAGCCTCTCTTTACCCTTCACCGCCCATGTCCGCGCCCGCTGCGGCGCCGACCCTGTGTCCGGGACGACATTCAATTGGAGTCCCTGGAGTGAAGGGCTCTTTGTCGACCCGCTGGCCGGGCTGACAGCCATCCCCGCACCTGCCGCCACACTCCATCCCAACCCCGCCAGCGGCATGGTGACGGTGGCCGTGCCCGACCTGGTGTCCGGGCCGACATTCCGGCTGAAGGGCGTGGAGGTCTACTCCCTCACGGGCAGCAAGGTGCTGGCCCTGACGGCCGACGCCGCCACGGAGATCTCCTTCGACGTCTCCTCCTGGCCCCCAGCCACCTACCTCGTCGTCATCCTCACCCCCGCCGGCCGCTCCGTCAAACGGCTGGTGGTACAATAAAAAAGTTTGCCAATTCAAAAAAAAAGTGTATTTTTGCAGCGTCAAAGCCAATGAAACGCGCCCACGACAACCACATATAGACACAAGATTATGAAGAAAAAGCCATTGTTGTTCTGTTTTCTGCTGGCCGCCGCCGCAACCCTTGCGGCGCAGCCAACGGCACATTTTGGCCATAACAACATCTATATGTATTGGCCTACGCCATGTTTAGAATGCCCACTATATCTTGGGAAAACCTATTGTGATCCGCCATCCGACATGCATCCTATATTTTCACAAGCATTCCAATACAATCATGAGGAAGCCAACATTCCATGTACCGTCTATGGAGTTGCCGCAGATGTAGTCCCCGAGGCCGGTCATGATGCATACACATTTCAGGGAAGCACTTGGCGTGTGGACGGCGCAATAGACGTTTTCCTTTACAAAGCCACCGTGGGGGATTCGTCTGTTGAATTGATGAAGACCAGCCATCATGCCATTCATGCCGGCAAGGTTCCAGACAGGGTGTTGGTGATTCGGGATTCCCTGGCGGAACGGCTGCCTAAAGTAGAGCAGTATTTACATGAGTTCTACTTTGACGAACCAGTGACAGTTTCCGGTCCTTTTCTTGTGGGTATGATGAGTGACATTCCACTTGAGTTTAGCTTCTTTCATGGGACTGATTTACAGGACAAGTTGTACTATCCCCTCGTATGGCTCGATATGAAAGAACAAAAAATAGTCCGACATTGGCGTGGAGATTGGGTAACAGGTAGTTTTCTTGACGTTGATTCTGTGAGCCTCAAGTTCGAGGCACAATCTTTTTACCCTATCCTGGTGCCTCGGGGGAGTGCCGTGGGCACCGACCAGGTGCAGGAGGCCGGCGGCTTGCGCATTGCGCCCAATCCGGCACGGACAGAGGTGAGGGTTGAGGCCGGGTGTACCGTGCGTGAAGTGGTGGTCACGGACATGGTGGGGCGCAGCGTCCTCCACAGGGACTGCCACGACGGAGAACAGAGCGTCACCCTCGACGTGAGCCGCCTGCCGAAGGGCTGCTATGCCGTGCGCGTGGGTACCGACCGGGGTGTCCTGACAGAGAAACTTTCTGTGCAACAATAACCTATAACCCATAAACAATAACCTATCCCTCTTATGTACCAATATCTGAAAATAGAACAGAAGAATACGGTGTGCATCCTGACCATCAGCGCGCCGAAGTCGCTCAACGCCCTCAACAGCGCCATCCTTGGCGAGATGGAGGATTTCCTCGACGGGTTCGACTGCAACAAGTACCGCTGCCTGATTGTGACGGGCGACGGCGAGAAGAGCTTCGTGGCGGGTGCCGACATCAGCGAGATGGCCACCCTGGGACCCTTGCAGGGACAGACCTTCGGTGCCAAGGGCGCCGGCGTGTTCCGCAAGCTGGAGACGCTGCATGTACCCGTCATCGCCGCCGTCAACGGATTTGCCCTCGGCGGGGGCTGCGAGCTGGCCATGGCCTGCGACATACGCATCTGCTCGGACAACGCCAAGTTCGGCCAGCCCGAGGTGGGCCTCGGCATCATCCCCGGCTTCAGCGGCACCGTGCGCCTGGCCCGTCTGGTGGGCATGGGCATGGCCAAGCAGCTCATCTACACCGGCAAAGCCATCAAGGCTGGTGAGGCCCTGCGCATCGGCCTGGTCAACGAGGTCGTCTCCCAAGCCGAGCTGATGACCCGTGCCCTGGAGATTGCCGAACAGATAGCCGCCAACGCGCCCCTCGCCGTGAAGGCCGCCAAGCTGTGCATCAACACCGAGTGGGATATGGCGGCCGACGAGGCCATCACATTCGAGAGCGGCGTCTTCGGCCGCTGCTTCGCCACCCAGGACCAGAAGAACGGCATGAAGGCATTCCTGGAGAAAGGGAAATGCGAGTTTGAAGGGAAGTGATTGAGCAGCAGCAGGAGCAGCGGCGAAAACGCCGCTGAAATGCACGGGAATCATATCAACGTATCAACATATTAACATATCAACAAATAAAAAACCAAAACACCATGAAAATCTGCGTTATTGGAACCGGAACAATGGCAAAAGGCATCGTGAAAGCCTTTGCCTCGAAAATGCCCGTCACGATGAAGAGCCGCACCCAGGCCAGCCTCGACAAAGCCATGGCATCCATTGCCAAGGGCTACGGCAAGCTGGTGGAGAAAGGCAAGATGACCCAGGAGGCCGTCGACGCCCTGCTGGCCAACATCACCACCACCACCGACTATGCCACCTTCGCCGACGCCGACCTCGTCATCGAGGCCGCCGTGGAGGAGATGCAGCTGAAGAAGGATGTCTTCACCGAACTCGACGGCATCTGCAAGCCCGAGACCATCTTCGCCACCAACAGCAGCTCGCTGAGCATCACGGAGATTGCCGCCTGCACCAAGCGCCCGGCACAGTTCATCGGCATGCACTTCTTCAACCCCGCCGACCGCATGGCCCTCGTCGAGGTCATCCGCGGCCAGCTGACGAGCGACGAGGTGACGAAATGCGTCGTCGACCTCAGCACCGAGATTGGCAAGCAGCCCGTGGAGGTGAAGGAAGCCCCCGGCTTTGTGGTCAACCGCATCCTCATCCCCATGATCAACGAGGCCGTGGGTATCCTGGCCGACGGCATCGCCAGCGCCGAGGACATCGACAAGTGCATGATGCTGGGCGCCAACCACCCCATGGGTCCCCTGGCCCTGGCCGACCTCATCGGCAACGATGTCAACCTGGCCATCATGGAGGTGCTCTACAAGGAATTCGGCGACCCGAAGTACCGTCCGCACCCGCTGCTCCGCAAGATGGTCCGTGCCGGCCTCCTCGGCCGCAAGACCGGCGAAGGGTTCTATAAATATTAATCATTATTGGTTAGCGGTTAGGGGTTAGCGGTTATTGAAAGACGGTCGCTAACCTCTAACCGCTCAACGCTAACCGCTAAATACATGAAAAAGGGACTGAGAATTACCCTCGTAGTGGTGGGTATCATTGTCGTGTTGCTGCTGTTGGTGTCGCTGCTGGCGGGACCGATAGCCAAAGGTTATGTCAACAAGAACGCCGAAGAGCTGCTGGGCCGCAAGGCCCACGTGGAGCATGTGGGGCTGAACCTCTTCACGGGGCATGTGGCCGTGCGCGGCCTCACGGTGTATGAGGAAAACGGCACCGACGCCTTCGCGGGCTTCGACACGCTGGATGTCGCCGTCAGCCTGCTGAGGATGATCGGCAAGGAGGTCTATGTGCGCCACATCACGCTGGCGGGCCTCGACGTCAAGGTGCTGCAGCGCGACACGGTGTTCAATTTCAGCAGCATGCTCGACCACTTCGCCAGCGACGAGCCGGAAGAGGAAAAGGACACCACGCCAAGCAGCTGGATCATCAACCTGCACAATATCCGCCTGGCAAACGGCACGGTGTACTATGCCGACCTGGAGCGCGGCAGCCACTGGGGGTTGAAGGACCTGAACCTCATCGTGCCCGACTTCTGCATCGGCGGCAAGGACAACACCGGCGCGGGACTCACGCTGGCCCTGGCCGACGGCGGCCAGTTGACCGCCGACGGCGAATACAACGCGGCGAGCAACGACTTCGCGGCGACGCTCTCACTGGCACACTTCTCGCTGAACCAGGTACTTCCATACCTCTCCGACCAGGCACGCATAGGCGAAATCAAGGGACTGCTGAACATCGACGCCAAGGTGTCGGGCAACCTCAGCCACATCATGGACATGGAGATTGTCGCGACGGCCAACATCAACGGGGTCGACATCCTCGACGAGAAGGAGGCTTCGGTAGCCACCCTCAGCCACCTCGGCGTGGACTTGAACAGGATTGTGCTGAGCCAGAACCTCTACGACATCGCCAAGGTGGAGCTGGAGGGGCTGAACATGCGCTACGAAGTGTTCGCCGACAGCAGCAACACCCTCTCCCGGCTGATGATAAAACCCGCCGGAGATGCGGCGGGCACAGAAACGGCGGGAACTGACACCGACTCCAGCTCCAACGCCATGCCCGCCGGAGATGCGGCGGGAACAGGAAGCAGCCCCATGAAGCTGCGCGTAGGACACCTGTCGTTGACGGACATCAACGTCACCTATGCCGACCACTCGCTGCCCGACGAGTTCGAGTTCCCCATCACCAAGCTGCGCATCGAGGCCGACGAGATCACCACGAGCGGCAACAACAGCGCCAAGCTCTTCGCCACCCTGCCCCACGGCGGCGTGGCCATGGTCAACTGGAACGGCAACATCAGCGACTGGAAGAGCTACCAGAGCCTGCGCCTGAATATCAAGAACCTGCACCTCACAGACCTCAGTCCCTACCTCGTGGCCTACCTCGGCCAGCCCTTCACCGACGGCATCTTCAGCTTCACCTCGTACAACACCATCCGGGGCAGCAAGCTCGACGGCATGAACCGCATCGACATCTACAAGCCCAGCGTCGGCGACCGCCGCAAGGATGTGAAGGGTGCCAAAAAACTGCCCCTCAAGGCGGCCCTCTATGTGCTGAAAGACAAGGACGACAAGGTGTTGCTCGACGTGCCCATCGCCGGCGACATCGACAATCCCGAATTCAACTACATGAAGCTCGTCTGGAAGACCCTCGGCAACCTGCTGGTGAAGGTGGCCACCTCGCCGGTGCGTGCCCTCGCGGGCAACAAGGGCGACGGGGAGCTGTTCATCGCCGTCACTCCCGAAGAGACGGACTTCACCTCGGAGCAGTTCTACAACATCGACCGCGTGGCCGAGATGGCCAAGATGGACGAGAACATCATCCTCCATCTCGAACTGCAGACCCTCCCGACCGCCGACTCCACCATTGTGCGCAACCACCAGCGGCGCAACATGATACTCAAGCACCACCTGACTGAGAGCGGCATCCCCGAAGAGCAAATCGTCATCACCACCGCCGAACCCAATGCAGAGCTGAAGCGCGAGGGCTACTCCGTCAGCACTTCCCTGAAAGAAGGACTTGAGGAAATAGAGGATTAAACCGTAAACGGTAAACAGTAAACAATATGAGTTTC
>Ga0310690_10010473_pt1 | contig 11538 bp, 5 predicted proteins | sample AusTroGonzalo_MG_2_FD_207661 | JGI IMG/M metagenome (GOLD analysis project Ga0310690, IMG submission 207661) | Bovine rumen microbial communities from tropical cattle in Woodstock, Queensland, Australia - Gonzalo_04 (v2) (version 2) | ecosystem: Host-associated > Mammals > Digestive system >...
AAATTTATGGCAGCACTATTGCCATAAATCAAGGCTCCTTTTTCCGCGCAGAAAGCGGAAGCTCAATAAATGCTTATGTTGAGAATGCCGGAACATCATTAATAATGGCTGGAGAAATGCCAATAAGCCTGGCTGGAGACATACATTCGGATGAAAACGGCACAATATATGTTTCAGGCACAAATGCTCCTGAAAACATTCCCGTTTCAGAAAGAATTGCCTCTCTGTATGGCAGCTTTACAAATCAGGCAGTGATTGTTTCATCTGCCGCGCTTAGAATAAATAGCGGGGGGCGGTTTAATAATTCATCTTTGGAACTTGCGGAAGGCGGCACTCTTTTGCTGCGGGATGGGGAAGTGTCCGTATTCAATTTATCCGGTCTTGATATTTCCGGAAATGCTTACATAGATTTTGATGCTTCTTTTGTTTCCGGCTCTGCTGAGTCAGATAAGCTGTCTGTTTCAGGAATGGCAGGGGGAAATGGCATTCTTAACCTCGGATCAGTGAACATAATTTCAGATGACTGGATGGAGGTATCCTCTCTAACATCGTTTAGGCTGATAGAGGCAGGCGGCGGACTTGATGGCCTGAATATAGCGGAAGCTTCCGCAGCAGCTTCATTCGGAGAATATCAGCTTTCGCAGGATCAGTCAGATCATGGCATAATCAATGTCATTAAAACAGGCACTGGCAAAACTCTTGCGGAAGCTTTTTCTTCAGAAGCCATAGATTCATATTCAATGTCCAGCGATGTTGCGCTGGGGGAAACTCTTTCTTTGGCTGGGGAGGAAAGAAATCTGACTGTGCACGGAAATTCCTATTCAATAGACGGAAGCAGTTTTTCAGCTATTTCCGTTGGCCTAAAGCAGAGCCTTAGCTTTAAAGAAATAGGGGAGATTAGAAATTTCAATACTTATTCGGAAGAAGGAGCAGCCGGTTTTCTTATTAATGAGGGAAACGCTTATATCTCTTCGGCAACAATAAGGAATAATAATAATGCCTTGTATGGCGGCGGTGCTATTTACAATACTGATAGCGGCATTCTTTTTCTTGAAGAAGTTTCTTTTTCAGACAATTACAGCAATTCGGCTTTATCTGACATATACAATAATGGACAAATGTATGTTAGCAGCGTTTCATTTAGCGGCGGAGTTCAGGGCAGCGGAAGTATTGAATTTATGGCAGGAGATTCGCTGCTAAGCGATGAAGGAATTATAAGCCAAAATGCCATAAGCATTGGGCTTGATGCTTCCTTAACCGCTGGAGCAGGAAATATTGCAGCATTATCCATAATGAATGACGGCATTCTGAACCTTAGCAATGGAAATGGAATGATTGAAGGAGACAGGATTCTTGTCTCTTCAATTACAGGAACTGGAACGCTAAATGTTTTGGATACTATTGAAAGCAATGCTTCAATAAGCCAAGGGACAATAGTTATTCCTGAACACAAAACATTAACGGCAAATGCTGAAATAAGCGCATTCATAAATAATAACGGTGCTCTTGTTTATAGATCCGGACTGTTGCCAGATGACACCTCCATAATAGGGTCAGGCATGCTGCGCATATCAGGAGAAACGGAAAATAAATCATATATTGAACAGGGCAGCCTGAGCATTAATGACAATGCATCATTGGAATCTGATGCCTCTATTCTTAACATTTCAGGCGGAATAGTTAATAATGGCAGCCTAAGCTTTACTGGAGGAATTAATGTGAATGCCATAAGCGGAACTTATGGCATTCTTAAAACATCTGGCACTCTTATAAACCATAATGCCATATCTCAGGCAAGAATGGAAAACAGCGGAGTATTCATCAGCACGGCAGAACTTTCTTTTGATGAAGCGATAAATAAAGGCGTTATTGCAATAAGCAGTTCTGTTTTTACCATTTCGCCAGTGTATGAAAATACATTTAGCCTTCCTTTCGGTTCAAGTTTAATTCTTAACGGTGATTCAATTTTTAATAAGACGACCGGATCAATAGCTGTGTCCGAAGGCATGCTTATGCTTGAGGATTCCTCGAGAATAAATGCTGCCAGCATAAGCATAGGCGGAGGAACAGCTGTTTTTTCTGGAAACTCAAATATTTCATCCTCCGGGCAGGTTTCAATAAGCGGAGGAAATGTGTATCTCTCAGGCAATTCTTATATTTCTGCTGTCAATGGCCTTGCCATTAGTGGCGGAACTCTTTATTCATCGGACAGCCCTAGAATTTCCTCGCTTGGCATAACAGGCGGTAAGATAAAAATGTCTTCAGCCCTTACTGTTGATGGCAATGTTCAAATACATGGCGGAAGCACTATAGAAAGCGATATTTTTTCAGCAGAGGAATATGGAAAACTGGAAGCTCCGTCTGTTGAAATTTCCGGCAGCGGCACTGTTCTTTCCGCAGTTGTGCATAATGATTTCTTAGCTAGGGGCGAGAGTGTCAGTCTGGATATCATTAAGTCAGACTCGGCATTAAACGGCTCATTCGCCAGGCTTAGAGCTTCCACCGGCTATGAGTTGTCTGCTATTGGAGATGGCACATATAATCTTACCTATCTTGCTTCTGTAGATAAGTATGTGAGGCAGGCTGGCGGAAATGATAATAATGTTAGGGCAGGGGATGCATGGTTTTTCTATTCCCCTGAAGAAGGAAGCGCTGGCGCAGCGTCTAAGGCTAAGCTGGATGACGCATATTTGGACTCACCGGCCGATTATGTGAATATGCTTACTGCTATGGCGCCAGAAAGCTCCCCGGCAAATGCCGCTGTGGCAGGAGAAATAAACCGTTCAATATATGGATCTTTGTCATCACGCCTTGCCTCGCTTGAAGGCATGGCTTCCGGAGATGTGTTCTCAAATTCAGGAGTATGGGGAAATATGCTTTATTCCAGAAATGAGTTCACCAGGGGGCTTGGATATGATGCTGATACTTTTGGCGCGGCCATAGGAGCGGATTCGGAATTTTTTGACGGGCTTGCCAGAGCCGGCATAGGATATTCATATGCTTCTACGGCATTAGATTCTATGTTCCGGGATACTGACATAAAAACAAATACATTTTTCCTTTACGGACAGTATGTTTCAGAATATTTTTCATATCGCGGTATGATAAGCTATGGAAAAAGTTCCTATGTGGAAACAGTAAATGCCGGGCTTGTTTCAGGCATAAATGAATATGATTCCGGAACGATAGGCATATCAGCTATTGCTGAATACTGCCCTGAGTACATGGATCTCGGCAATTATGAATGGGTGAAATCATTTTCTCCTTTGGCGGGATTCCGATTTTCTTCCTTTGACAGGGGAGCTTATCATGACAGTTTTGGCCAGGAAACAGGCTCCTACTCTTATTCCCTGCTTACTGCCATTCTGGGTTTATCATGGAAAGAAAATTATTATGTTTCCGGGAATGTGTTCCGTCCGGAATTTAATGCAGGATTTTCTTTTGACATAAATGAGCCTTCTAATTCCGTAAATGTCTCACTGCCCGGCGGCCCTTCCTATGATATTTATATGGATAAGCTTCCAAGGGCTTCTTTTGAGCTGGGCGGAACGGCTGCCGTAATAACGGAAAACGGCAGCGAGATTGGCTTGTCTTATACTGGCAGTTTCCGCTCATCGCATTCTTCCCATGCAATAATGTTAAGCGGCAAAATGCGTTTTTAATGAAAGCTCAAGCATATCATGGAAAAAAATTTTTCATCGGGAAATGTTCTTAATCCGTCCATCAGCTTTCCGCATGCCCTTCTTATAAGCGCATCGGCAGGTTCTGGAAAAACCTATGCGCTTGCGCAGCGCTATTCCATGTTCCTTTTGTCTTCGGAAACGCTGGCTTCAGCGCCTAAGAGGCCTGAAAACATTATTGCCGTTACATTTACTAACAATGCGGCCAAAGAAATGAAGCAGCGCATTCTGAAATACCTGAAAGAGCTTGCTGTTGGGAAAAACAGAGATGAAAATAAAATATGTTTGGCCTTGGGCATATCGCCTTCTGAAGCTAAAATCCGTGCTAAAAGCTGCGTCATGCGTCTGCTGGATTCTTATTCTGATTTTCAGGTTTATACCATAGACAGTTTTTTCTCGGGAATTTTCCGTCTTTCAGCTGCTGAACTTAATTATTCCCCTGACATAGAGACGGTTTTCTCTATGGACAGCATCGTTTCAAGCGGAATTGAATCCATAGCTTCAATGGCCGGCAAGCCTGGCATATTCAATGAAAGTGTGGCGGATGCTTTTCTGAGCAGGCTGCCGCGCGGAAAATCTTTTATATGGAATCCTGTTGCCAGGATGAAAGATGTTTTTTCAAAAATGATGAAAATGGAGGCTTCTCTTTCCTATGAGATGAAACTTCCTGATAATGAGAATAGCGTTTCCGCCAAAAAGGCTTTTGATGATTTCAAAAAAGAATATGAACGCATTATTGCTGGCATTCCTAAAGAATTAATACGCAAGAATATTTCTGATCCTGAATTAATAAAAGACATTAGTTACCTTCTTAAAAATTATCCTGGCAAATGTTCTTTTTTTAACGGCAACAAGAAAAATAAAATACAAAAAGAAATACCTTGCTGGGAGAGACTCAAGGCCAGGGCTGATATGGCGGCTGCATCGGCAACGGAAGCTTATTCATTCTCTTATTATAATGCTTATTCCGTTCTTTATGAGGCTTTCCGCGCAAAAACGGAAATAATAAAGAGAAATCTTACAAATTCGATTCCTCTTTCTGACATATCAAAGAGTTTGGCGGAATACATTAATTCAAGCACTGTGCCGGAGATATACTATAATCTTGGCAGCCGCCTTAATCATTTCATGATAGATGAATTTCAAGACACTAACCGCCTGCAGTGGAATGTCATGCTGCCGCTTATTGAAGAGGCTCTTTCCGGCAGGGGATCTCTTTTCATGGTGGGGGATATAAAGCAGGCTATTTACCGTTTCCGCAATGCGGATTATAAGATAATGGCTTCCATGATGAGCGATGCTGGCAAAAATTATTCCGGCCTGGAGACTAGAATGCTGGCTAATGGCATTGAATGCGAAAATCTGCCGGATAATCATCGCAGCGGCGGCATAATAACTTCTTATGTGGAAAGGCTGTTTAAATTCAATCTCCCGCTGCTGTTTAAACATTATGGCCTTGAAGACAGAACCGGGCTTACTTCTTATGAGCAGCGCCCTCTTCCAGAGGCTGAATCAAAAGGATATGTCCGCTGTGATATAATTGAAAAAAATCCTAGAGCGGAAGATTCGGAAGGAAATGCTAAGCCTGTATATGCGGAAAAACTGATAAATTATGTGAAATCAGCAAGCCTCCGCTGGCCTTATAGGGATATTGCGGTGCTGGCGCATAAGAATGAAGATGTGAAAAAAATCGTGGGATTGCTGTCAGCCGCAGGCATTCCTGCGGCATCTTTCAGTTCTTTGGATATACGCAGCCGCCCTATAATATCTGAAATTTTTGCCCTGCTGAAATTTTTGGATAATCCTGCTGATGACATTTCTTTCTTTAATTTCTTAAAAGGCTCCGTTTTTCAAAAGAATTCGCTTATGGAGTCTTCATCCATTGCGGAATTAATTCTTGAACAAGAAAATAAGTCAATTCATTATAGGCCAAAGCCATTATATGCTGTTTTCCGAGAAGCCAGGAAAGATTTATGGGAAAGGTTTTTTGATCCTCTTTTTAAGAAAAGCGGATACTTGCCGTTATATGAGCTGACTGGTCTTGTATATGAAACTTTTAATCTGTTCAGCCTGTTTGGCGAAGAGCATTCTGCCCTTGTAAAATTTTTGGAGGTTGTATCAGATTCTTCTTCAAAGGGGATGAATGATTTAGGAAATTTTCTGGATTATGCTTTTTTAGCCTCAGGAAAAAATGCTGATGAAGATTCAAAAACACAGTTTTCCATAAGCCTTCCGGAGACAATGGATGCTGTTCAGGTTATGACCTGGCATAAGTCAAAAGGCCTGGGCTATCCTGTTGTAATAAATATTCTTGACAATGCGGATAGCCGAAAGGATAGTATCTATTTCTTCTATGATGATTCCAAAGGCTGCGCTTTCCCATTTTATAGCACTCAGCCCATGCAGAATATTTCTCCTCTCCTTAATAAACTAAAAAAAGAAGAAGAGATTGAAGAACTTATGCAGAACCTTAATGTTTTTTATGTTGTCTGCACAAGGGCAAAAGAAGAGCTTTATAATATTGTTCTGCGCAAGCCGTTGCCTAAAAATAATAAAAAGGAAGAAAAGGACTTAGATCTTCCTGATCCTTTAGACATTTTTGAGGAGTATGAGGCTGGTGCTGTAAGCTCGGAGAAAAGCATAAAAGAACGGAATAAAGGCAAAGACTCGGAGGAGGCAGCATGTCTTATGGATGTTAAAAGCAGGCCCGCAGGAGAAATTTCGCTTAATGAGTCTACTGCTTCTCTGCCCGAAAGCAATTACAGCCAGCGCTTGCGCGGGGAACTTCTGCATGCGGTAATATCCGCATATAATCCTAATGGCAGCAATTTGAGGTCAGAGCTGGATAAGCTTTATGAGAAATTTCGCGGTTTTTTTGGTCCGGAAGAAGAGTTTTCCAAAGAAGAAGACATATCTCTTATTGAAAAATTTCTTAAAGATCCTGCCGTAAAGCCTTTTTTTGATTTATCATCTGGCACTGTTGAATGTGAAAGCGAATATCTGGACCAGGAGGGCGGACTTATACGCATAGACAGGGCAGTAAAAGGCCCGCATGGAATTATGGTTGTAGATTTTAAGACTGGCAATGAGCATGGGGAAAAGTATAAAAAGCAGTTAAGGCATTATATGCGCGCTCTTTCCCAGGCTCATGGGCTTCCCGTCAGGGGCTTCTTAGCATACTTAAGCCCTGTTAAGGTTGAAGAGGTTTTTGACTGCGGTAAAGCCGATATTTAATAGATAAAGTTTGGCAGAGGAAATAAATGGAAGAAATAATGGTTTATACTGATGGAGCATGTTCCGGAAATCCAGGGCCTGGCGGATGGGCTGCCGTAATAATTTTCCCGGATAACCGTCTTGTGGAATTAGGCGGAGGGGAAAAAAGCACTACTAATAACCGCATGGAAATAAAAGCTGCCATAGAGGCTCTTGCTTTAATAAGAAGGCATTATTCCATTGCAGCTGAGAATCCTTGCAAAATAAAAATCTATACCGATTCCTCGCTGCTGCTGAACGGAATAACTAAATGGATTTGGGGCTGGCTTAAGCGCGGCTGGGTAAGCTCAACCGGCGCGCCAGTGGCTAACAGGGAGCTTTGGGAAAAGCTTTTTGTTCATGTTTCAGCCTTGAAGGGCTCGCTTTCATGGGTTCATGTTAAAGGCCATGCCGGTCACGAGATAAATGAGCGTTGCGATGAGATAGCTGTCTCCTTTTCAAAAGGCTCAGCCGCAAAGCTGTATTCCGGCCCGGCTATTGGCTGCGGTTATTCTCTTCTGCCTCCGGAAAATATTGAAAATGGCGCTGATTCGGTTCATGACAAATCTCAAAAGATTCATAAAAATGAAAAAGACAAGTTTTATATAAGCGCTGCGGGAGGCATTGTGCTTTATCATAAAACCTGGCCGGAATGTGAGGCCCGGGTTAAAGGCCTTTCCAATGCGCGTTTTAAGAAGGTTTACTCAAAGGAAGAGGCAGAGGCATGCCTTAGGGCATGGGGATTGAAATGAATGAAATAAACTTGCCTGAGAAGCCAGTTCTTTCTGTTGGACTGATGAGCGGCACGTCTGCTGACGGCCTTACTATTGCTTTGTGCGAAATAAAAGACCGCAGAATTATAACGAAGGCTTTCAGAACTTATGATTATTCACAAAATCTTAGGGAGAAGATAATTTCTGCTAAAGATATGAGGGCTAGCGAGCTTTCAGAGCTTAATTTTGAGCTGGGCCGCCTTTGGGCTGGCATGACAGAGTGTTTTTTTAAGGAAACGGGGCTGTCATATAAAGATGTGGAATGCATCGCATCGCATGGGCAGACTGTATGGCATGAGCCAAATGGACTGCGGCATACATTGCAGATAGGTGAAGCCTCATTTATCTCAGAACTGACTGGCATTCCAGTTATTTGTGATTTCAGGCCCCGGGATATTGCCGCCGGCGGGGAAGGAGCTCCCCTCGTGCCTTTCCTGGATGATTTTCTTTATGGCAATTCTGAGCTTCCTGTGGCATTGCAGAATATCGGAGGCATTGGCAATATTGCTTTTGCCGGAAAAGGCATTGACGCATACGGTTTTGACACGGGGCCTGGCAATTCCCTTATGGATACTGCTATTTCCATTTATACAAATGGCAGGCAGGGCTATGATAAGGATGGCTATTATGCTTCGCATGGCAAGGCTGATATGCGCAAAGTGGAAAGCTTACTTAAATCGGAATATTTTAGCCGCAAGCCTCCAAAGTCTCTAGACCGCAGTTCATTCGCTATTGATTTCCTAAAAAAACATTTTCAAGCTATGTCTGAGAAAAATATTTGCGACGTGATGGCTACTCTTAATATGTTCACTGCGGCTGCCATTGCGGATGCATTCAGGCGGTTTGCCCCTAAAAACACCTATAAGATAATAGTATCCGGCGGGGGTGCTTTAAACAAAGTGCTAATGAAAAATATAAGAGATCTCATGCCTTCCGGAGTGAAAACCGTATCTAGCGAGGCTGAAGGCATGCATCCTCTTGCGAAGGAAGCCGCTTGTTTCGCCCTAATGGGCCTTCTTGCTATTAGAGGGAAAATTAATCATTGCCCAAATGCAACCGGCGCATCTGGTAAAAGAATACTTGGCAAGATTATTCCTGGAATGCGATAATAAAATTTTGGGGCAATGCGGTATTTGTTGCGATTTTATGCCTTAACATATATTTTCCCGCATGATATTTTTGTAAAATTATATTAATGGCTTCTAAAAGAAAATCACTTGTGTCAGAAGAAACAAGAAAGCTTCTGAAAAATGTTTCCAGAACTCTTTATTTGAGCATAAAGATAATGCCAGAATCTATACGCTCAGATATGTCTTTAGGTTATCTGGTATGCCGGGCTCTTGATTCTGTTGTGGATGCCCCGCAGCTTCCGCGCAATGAAAAGCTGGAAATGCTGCGGCTTGTCAGAGGCATAGACAACGAAGACAATTGCCGCCGCATGGCGGAAGCCGGTAAAAGGCTTGCGCCGGAAACGGCAAATGCCGGAGAGGCAGAGCTGCTCTCTAAGTTCGGCACAATCTTGAATATTTACCATGAGACGCCTGAAGCAAGGAGGCCTCTGCTTAAAATGCTCTTTAGCGGCATAGCTGAAGGAATGGAAACAGACATTAAGCATTTTGACGGAACTAACTTAGCTGCTTTTGCTAAGGAAGAGGATGTGGACCGCTATTGCCACCTTATAGGCGGTGTTCCTGGCATTTTTTGGGCCAGTCTTTATCGGGAATATTTCCTGGCCCGCAATCCTGGCGAGAAGAACCTTCCTTCCGCAGAAGACGGAGACCGCATAGGCAAGGCATTGCAGATTACAAATATACTTAAAGACATTGCAGCTGACATTAAGAATGGCCGCTGCTATATTCCTTTATCTGATTTGGAATCCGCAGGTCTTAAGCCTGAAGACTTGCGCAAGCCTGAAAATTTTCAGAAATTGCGCCCTATAATCAATAAGTGGCTGCTATGGGGAATATCTAATTTGGACTGCTCTGAAAGATTTATGCAGACCATCCCTAAGAGAGATTGTGCCCTTAGAGCTGCGGTTATATGGCCTGTTTACTGGTCTGAAGACACATTTGCCGCAGTTGCTAAAGCCAATGTGCTTGATTCTTCAAGGCGGCCTAAAATAAGCCGCCGCCGCATTTATTCCACAATAATGGCAACGCCGCCGCTGCTGGTAAGCAATATGGCTTTTGCGCGCGGTTACCGTTTCCGCAGGGAAACGCTTATGCTTTCTATGGAAAGCTCAGTTACAGAGGGAAATTTATGAAAAAAATGATATTAGCATTTGGTGCGGCTTTGCTGCTATGCGGAGCTTCTTGTGAACCGGAACTCACTCCTGCGGAGAAAGAACTTGCCCGCAATGCAAATTTGGAGCTGCAGTCAGTAATGGACATGGTGAGCTCTAAGAAGATCCCTCCAATTGAATTTCAGACGGATTCTGATGTTATAAAAACAAGCTCATATCCGCTGCTTAATAAAGTTGCTGAAATACTTAAGCGCTATGATAAGCTGAAACTCGTAGTAATTGGCCATACCGATGATACTGGCCCTGAGGATTGGAATAAGAGGCTGTCAAAATTGCGCGCCAGCGCTGTTAAAGAATATATCGCTTCGCAAGGCGTGTGGGGGGATTATATTAAGGTTTATGGCTATGGCTCGGAGTTCCCCGTTGTTAATGACACTACTCCTGAAGCAAGAGCACGCAACCGCCGCGTTGAATTTGTTATTACTACACGCGACTGGGGTTCAGTTTTCTGATAAAATCAGGGTCATGAAATCTTAAAATTAATAAAAAAGCGGCATTTTTTAATGCCGCTTTTTTATTTTATTCTTTCATTCTCTTTTTATATTCTTCCCTTTCCCTGTTTCGGTACTTATATGCAAATTTGCCTGGCTTGCGGGAGGGCAAAGGCTCATCTGACCATTCAAATTCCCTGTTGCCTATTCTTACGATATTGCCTTCCGCAATGCCTGCTTTTTTCAAAGCCTTGTCTAAGCCTATGACTTTGAAAATGCGGCGCAGCCTGTCCCAAGAATCTAATTGCGAGAAATTAGTCATTGCGACTATTTTAAGTATTTTTTCTCCTTCTACCCGCATTATCCCATCTGGATCCCGTTTAAGGATGAGCCCTTTCTTTACTTCCGGCGCTATGGTTTTCTGCTTTTCCTCAGTCTTATAAGCATCTTCCTGTTTTATCTCTGGCAGTGTTTTTATGATTTTGTCCAAAAGCTGGTTAATGCCTTTTGAGGCAGCTGAGGAAATTAGGAAGACATCTCTTTTTCTATATCTGGCTTTCAGCTTTTTATATGTCTTTTCTGCTTCAGGGAGGTCTGCCTTTGTTACAGCTATGATTATTTTCTTTCTTGCCAATATGGGGCTGAAGCTTTTTAATTCATTTTCTATTATCTTTATGGCATTTTCCGGAGGCGTGTCCTGGAACCCTTGCGGATCTACAAGATGTATAAGCAGTTTCGTTCTTAGAATGTGGCGCAAAAATACGTCTCCCAGTCCTTTCCCTTCATGAGCTCCTTCTATAAGCCCTGGAATATCTGCCATGGCGAAGGTTTTGCCTTTATGGGATACCATGCCTATATTAGGCGAAATAGTGGTAAATGGATAATCGGCTATCTTTGGCCTTGCTGCTGATACTGTGGAAAGAAGAGTTGATTTGCCTGCGTTTGGAAAGCCTATCAGGCCTACATCAGCAAGAATGCTTAACTCCAATATTACTTCAAAGCATTCTCCGGGCTCGCCTTTTTCGGAAATGCGGGGGGCAGTATTAAACTGTGTTTTAAAAGCAGTGTTCCCCCGGCCTCCCCGGCCTCCTTTTGCGGCT
>Ga0310690_10010476_pt1 | contig 11533 bp, 8 predicted proteins | sample AusTroGonzalo_MG_2_FD_207661 | JGI IMG/M metagenome (GOLD analysis project Ga0310690, IMG submission 207661) | Bovine rumen microbial communities from tropical cattle in Woodstock, Queensland, Australia - Gonzalo_04 (v2) (version 2) | ecosystem: Host-associated > Mammals > Digestive system >...
CGCTTGCGTTTCTGCGGCTTGCGGCGCTTGGTCGGATAGACCTGTCCGGCTTTGTGGAAGAGGTCCATTCCCCTGCGGAATGCGGCGAAGTGTATTCGCGTCTCGCAAATGGCGGGGCGTTTCCGACTGTGCAGTTTGAGTGGGGCGAGGCTGGGGAAATGTGAAATTGTGAAATTGTGGAAATATGGAATTATGGAAATATGAAAATGAAGGAGGATAGCAGATGAAGGCGATGTGCATTGACGAGAACAAGAACTTCGTGTGGCGGGACGTCGACGATCCCGTCTGCCACGGGGAGTTCGACGTAAAGCTGAAGGTGGAGGCGTGCGCCATCAACCGCGCCGACCTCATGCAGAGGCAGGGCATCTACGCGCCGCCTGAAGGGTGGCCGCTCTGGCCCGGCCTTGAGTGCGCGGGCGAAGTCCTGGAGTGCCCGGCGAACGGGCGCTTCAAGGTCGGCGACAAGGTGTGCGCACTTCTTGGCGGCGGCGGATATGCCGAGCAGGTCGTAGTTCCCGAGGGGATGTGCATGCCGATTCCGAAGGGCTTCGAGCCGTGGGAGGCGGCGGGCGTTCCCGAGGTCTACGCGACGGCGTACCTGAACCTTAAGATCGTCGGCGAGATAAAGAAGGGCGAGACGTTCTTCATCAACGGCGGCGAGGGCGGGCTTGGCGTCGCCACGATCCAGCTCGCAAAGCACGTCTTCGGCGCAAAGGTCGTCGCCCAGGTCGCGTCCGACGAGAACGGCGAGTTCTGCAAGGGCGTAGGCGCGGACGTCGTCTCCAACCGGTTCAAGGACGATCTCGTAAAGACCCTGGCTGACAATCCGCCGAACGTCGCCATCGACCCGGTGGGCGGGCCACTGATGGGCAAGTGCATAGCGACGATGCCGTATCGCGGGAGGTGGATTTCGCTCGCGTCGATGGCGGGGCCCGAGACGACGCTCGACGTCAATCTCCTCTGGCGCAAGAACCTTCGCGTCATCGGCTCGACGCTCCGCAGCCGGACGCCGGAGGAGAAGTCTCAGATCCTTGCCGGTCTGGTCCGCGAAGTCTGGCCCGCGTTCGAGACCCGTAAGTTCGCGCCGTTCGTGCACAAGGTCATGCCTATTGCCGAGGTCGCCGAAGCCCAAGCGATCCTTGAGCGCGGCGAAAACCGCGGCAAGGTAGTGCTGACGGTCTAAAGCAGTGCGGTTGCGGCGTGTCATGCCTAGGTACGTAATAGACGAAAGGGCGCTTAGGCGCAACCTGGAGATACTGAAGGGCGTCTCCGACAGGACTGGCGCGAAGATACTGCTTGCGCAGAAGGCGTTTTCTTGTGCGGCGGTCTATCCTCTCTGCGCGAAGTACCTCGCCGGCACTACCGCGAGCTCTCTTTTCGAGGCGCGGCACGGGCACGACAACTTCGGCGGCGAGACGCACGTCTTTGCGCCGGCGTTCGCGCCCGAGGAGATGGATGAGCTTCTTGGCCTCGTCGACCACATCGTCTTCAACTCGCCGCGCCAGGTCGAGAAGTTCGGCGAGATGGCGAAGGGGCGCGGCGTATCGGTCGGGCTCCGCGTCAATCCAGAGGTGTCCGTCGCGACGACGCCCGCCTACGACCCGTGCCGCCCGGGCTCGCGCCTTGGCGTTACGCGGGCGGCGCTGGACGAGTCGGGGCTTTTCTTGGCCGCAAAGAACGCAAAGGACGCAAAGGTTGACGGACTTCACTTCCATTGCCTCTGCGAGCAGGGGGTCGACGAGCTCCGCAAGGTGCTCGCGGGCTTCGAGGAGCGGTTCGGCGACCTGCTGCCGAAGATGGAGTGGGTTAACTTCGGCGGCGGGCACCACATCACGCGCGACGGCTACGACGTCGACGGACTCGTCGCGCTCGTCAACGACTTCAGGGAGCGACACCCGCACCTCGCGGTGTACCTAGAGCCTGGCGAGGCGGTCGCGCTAAATGCCGGTACGCTAGAGTCGCGCGTCCTCGAAATACAGCCGCCGGGAGCCGACGGCGTCTCGAACGCCATTCTCGACGTGAGCGCGGCGTGCCACATGCCTGACGTCATTGAGATGCCCTACACCCCCCGCGTGGTCGGTGCAAGCATCCCCACCTCGACCGCCATAGCCTTGGCGGCGGCGGTTCCCCAGTACCTCTACCGCTTCGGCGGGCCGACGTGTCTGGCGGGCGACGAGATCGGCACGTACGCGTTCGAGCGGCCGCTCGCCGAGGGCGACGCAGTCGTCTTCGAGGACATGGCGATCTACTCGATGGTGAAGAACAACACGTTCAACGGAATAGGCCTTCCGGACATAGTAGTTCGCCGCGAGGACGGGCGCGAGGAGCTTGTCCGCAGGTTCGGCTACGAAAATTTTGCCGCGCGTCTTTGAGCCAAGTTTCGTTTTTTATGGTATAATAGGCGCAACCAGCATCAGCAAGAGGGATTGCATGGACCAGATACTGCAGATCTTGATTCAGAACGGCTACGTCGACGAGGCGGGAGCCCAGGACATCGCCGAACTGGCGAAGACCGAGTCGAAGACCGTGCGCCAGCAGGTCATAGACTCCGGCGTGCTCGACGAAGACTCGCTTCTCGCGGCCATGGCCGCGTACCAGGACACCGAGGCCATCGACCTCGGTGCGATGACGATTGACTCCGAGGTGACCGAGGCGATACCCGCCTCGACCGCGAGGATGTACAACGTGTTCCCCGTCGCGGCCGACGATTCGTCCGTCACGCTCGCGACGTTCGACCTCGTCGACCCGCGCATCTCCGACGAGATGCTGTTCACGCTCTCGAAGGAGGTGAAGTTCGTCTTCGCCCGCGAGAAGGACGTTATGGACCGCATCGCGCAGTACTACGGCGACGCGAACGAGTCCGTGGCGGACATGATCAAGTCGCTCGGCGAGGGCATGACCGACGACGAGTCGCTTGTCGCGGCGGGCAACGCGAACGACATCGCCTCGATGGAGTCGGCGGCGAACTCGAACGCGATCATCAAGTTCGTGAACCTCGTCCTCTACCAGGGCGTCGTCGACCACGCGGCCGACATCCACATCGAGCCTTTCGAGAACGACTTCAAGATCCGCTACCGCGTCGACGGTGCGCTATACGAGATGAAGGCCCCCGACGTGTCGATGGCGCCTGCGATCATCTCGCGCGTCAAGATCCTCTCCGGCCTCAACATCGCCGAGCGCCGCGTGCCGCAGGACGGCCGCATCGCGCTCACCGTCGCGGGCCGCCCGGTCGACCTCCGCGTCAGCTGCCTGCCGACGGCGCACGGCGAGTCGGTCGTAATGCGAATCCTCGACCAGACGACGACGTCGCTCGACCTCGAGAACGTGGGTCTCCCCGAGGACGTGTACGAGCAGATTACCCTCGACATCGAGAAGCCGAACGGCATCTTCATCGTGACTGGCCCGACCGGCTCTGGCAAGACGACGACTCTCTACTCCGTTTTGAGGCGCATCAACCAGATCGACACGAAGCTCCTCACCGCCGAGGAGCCAGTCGAGTACAACGTCGACGGCATCGTGCAGGTCCCAATCGACTCGCGCGCCGGCAACACGTTCGCCAAGGTGCTCCGCGCGTTCCTGCGTCAGGACCCGGACGTGATGATGATCGGCGAGATCCGCGACCTCGAGACGGCGGAGATCGCCGTGCAGGCCGCGCTTACCGGACACTTCGTCTTCTCGACGCTGCATACGAACGACGCGGCGGGCGCGGTGATGCGTCTTGTCGACATGAACGTAGCGCCGTACCTGCTCTCGTCGACCCTCGAGGGAGTGCTCGGCCAGCGACTCGTGAGGACGTGCTGCAAGGACTGCAAGCAGTCATACGAGCCCGACGACGAGACGCTCGAGCGCATCGAGATGACGCGTGACCAGATTGGCGGGCGCCCGTTCTACTTCGGCAAGGGCTGCAAGACGTGCAACGGCACGGGCTACAAGGGGCGCAAGGGCGTGTTCGAGTACCTGCGAATGTCGAATCCGCTCCGCGAGCTCGTCAACAACAAGGCCCCGACGCTCATCATCCGCGAAAAGGCGCGCGAGCTCGGCATGCGCACGATGCGCGAGGACGGCATACGCTCGATCCTCGACGGCTACACGACCGTCGACGAGGTCCTGCGCTACACTTGATCTACAAGGGAAAGGCAAACCGAAAATGGACATCACGATCAACGACCTTCTCGACGCGACGATCAACGAAGGCGCGTCGGACCTACACATCCGCGCGTACATGCCGCCGAAGCTTCGCGTGCACGGCGAGCTTCTGCCGATCATGGACGAGCCGCTTTCCGAGGACGACTCGTACGCGCTCGTAAAGGAGATGGCCTCCGAGGAGCAGATGGCCGAGGTCGAGAAGAACGGCGGCGCCGACTTCGCCCTGGCGCACCCCGACGGGACGCGCTTCCGTGTGTCCATCTTCAAGGAGCGCAAGCGCTACGGAGCGGTTCTCCGCCAGATCCCGAGCAAGCTGCTGACGATGGAGCAGCTCGGCCTTCCGCCGGTCGTAAAGGAGCTTCTCTTCAAGCCGCGCGGACTGATCCTCGTCACCGGTCCCACGGGCTCCGGTAAGTCTACGACCCTCGCGTCGATGCTCGACGTCATCAACCAGGAGCGCAACGTACACATAATCACGATCGAAGACCCGATCGAGTTCTACCACAACTCCAAGAACTCGCTCGTCACCCAGCGCGAGGTCGGCGACGACGTGCCGTCGTTCGCCGAGGCGATCCGCCGCGCGCTCCGCCAGGACCCCGACGTCATCCTCGTAGGCGAAATGCGCGACCTCGAGACGATTGCCGCGGCCATCACGGCGGCCGAGACGGGCCACCTCGTCTTCGGCACGCTGCACACGACAGGCGCAGCGGAGACGATCGACCGAATCGTCGACGCGTTCCCGATGAACCAGCAGTCGCAGATCCGCACGCAGCTCGCGGCGGGGCTCCAGGCCGTAATTTCGCAGATACTCCTGCCGAAGCTCGACGCGAACGGCGAGGTGCACGGCCGCGTCGCCGCGTTCGAAATCATGACGACGACGGACGCGATCCGCTCGCGCATCCGCGACAACAAGACGAACATGATCAAGTCCGACCTGCAGACGGGCGCGAAGTTCGGCATGCAGACGCTCGACTCGCACCTGACGCAGCTCTATAAGCAGGGCTTCATCGCGTACGAGGAGCTAATCACCAAGTCCCAGGATCCCGATTCCGTCGTCGCCAAGCTGAAGGAGGAGGGCTACGGCTCGTAAAACGGGACACTTGCCTTTTTCGCCGAATAATGGTACAATTCAACATGTTGAATTTGGAAAAGGACTCTTTAGAGGAAAAGACATGACTAGAAAGATGACCGTCGGTGCGGCTGCAGCCGCGTTTTTCGGCACGATTCTTGCTGCTTCCGCGGCTGGGGTCGTTTCAAGTTCCGAGACCACGAATGGATGGTTTAACGCAGGAATTACGAACATCGCCACTGGCGCTGCGAAGGTGGATCTATCCGGCGTCACCGGGTGGACTGTCCCGAGTCCGGCGATCGGCGAGGCATGGGCGACAAACCGGACCGTCGTGTTCGACACCGACGCGACTAGCCCGTTGAAGTTCACGCCGTCCGAGGCGAGCGGCGAGGTCGCGCTCGTAAACGTCAGCCTTGTCGTAGACCCGAACGCGTCCCTGCCGTCTACGACTGGTCTTGATGCGGCGCAAGCCGCACTTACGGTTGTCACGAACGATTCTGGCGTAGCCGGCGTCCACTGGGTTGGCCTCGTGAAGGACGGCGCGACGAACAAATGGGAGACGCTTACGGGCGATAACCCGACGGTCGGCGCGACCTACGACGTGGAGATAGCTCTCGACAACCGCGCACTCAGGAAGAAGATCCGCTATTCAGTCAAGTTGGCTGATGCCGCGGCGTATACCGTCTTGAACACCGAGTCGCCCGTTGACGGCGGCTGGCTGAACAATCCAAAGGACAAGAGTACCGTGACGGCGGTAGGGTTTGCCGGTGCCGGCACGGTCAAGGCCCTGGCTGGCGACAGCATAGTCGAGACGCCTCCGACGGTTGACTTCGGACGGAAAGAGGGCTACGACTTCACGAACGGCACGATTACGGCCGTGGTTACGATTCCGTCCGGCGACTATGATTACAAGACCGCCGTCCTGACCGTTACGAACCTGAACGGCGGCGCGGCGCAGACGTTCAATCCGGTTTCGCTGACAAGCGGTGCCACGAATGAGTTCAAGCTTGCCGGCTTGACGCCTGGCGCTGTTTACGCCTACGAGCTGAAAGTAATGTCCTACGGCTCGTTGAGCGTCGTGAAGTCCGGCACGTTCGTGTCGGCGAACTGGCCTGACGACTGCCTGTTCGGCGCAAAGTTCGACAACGGTATCCCGGTTGAGACGAACGGCACATGGCAGGGCGCAGTCACGAACACCGCCGCCGCGAGGTGGGAAGTCGTCACCAACGCGCTGTTTGAAGTCAGGGAAGTGGCAAAGACTGCCGCCGAAGACGGCGTCACGCGTGTCGATACGTCGTACTCGTTCGAGACGTTCATCGACACCGAGTCGCTTGAGGCGCTTACTGATGCCGTCGGCGGAATCGTGGCAGTGTCCGATGGCGCAGATCCGGCCTGGTATGCGTATACTGGTGCGTTGTCGGGCGACGGCGTATTCAACGGCTGGCAGAAGCTCATGGGCGACATTGCGCCGGCGACGAACACCGAATATGTCGTTCGCGCGGAGTTTGACTTCAAGTCGACTGAGCATAAAGTAAGCTACTACGTGTCGGAGGGCAATAGCGGTACGTTCAGACCGCTTACTCTCGGTGGTGATATCATGATAGGTCTTACAAAGTCGGCAAATGCTCTTTCGTCCGTCGGCATGTCCGGCAAGGGCTTCGTCAAGTCGATTTGCGCCAAGCTCGCAAACGGGGCTGTCGCCGAGGACTCCGCAGGCCATAAGTTTGCGTCCCTGTGGGAGGCTCTGCGCGACGGCAGCGGCGACATCAAGCTCAACACCAACGCGACGCTCGTCCCGGCAGGCGTTACAGGCGGCAAGTTCAAGTTCGACAAGGGCTCGCATAATGTAATTTTCGACGGTTCGGCCCTTCCGAAGTCGGAAACCTGGAAGTTCTTCGAGAAGGACGGCGTCTGGTACCTGATGAAGCCTGCCGCGACGTACATCTTCTTCTGATGCACGGGCTTTCTTCGCCGAAGATGGGCAAGGCGGAGGATAAGTGGGCGTTGACCCGCGAGACGATCGGGAGCGACAAGCTCTCGATCGTCATGCCTTTGTACAGGCTTGCCGCCGAGGCTGAGGCCAACCTAAAGTCCGTAGCGGACCTCTTCGAGCACCATCGCGTCGAGACAGAGCTCGTTCCGGTCGACGACGGCAGCGGCGACGGAACGGACGAGATTCTCGAGAAGTTCCACATCGAGAGGTACAGGCACGTCACGCTCAGGCCGGTAGTCTGCCGGCGCAACGGCGGCAAGGGCGCGGCGCTTCGCGCGGGTTTCGCGGCGTCGACGGGGCGGTATGTCATGCTTCTCGACGGTGACCTTGACATAAACCCGAGGCAGACGCCGTTCTTCTTTGAGGAAATGGTGACGAAGAACGCGGACGTCGTGGTCGGCTCGAAGCGGCACCCAAAGTCGGTCGTCCAGTATCCGTGGCACAGACGCATCGTGAGCGCGTGCTACTTTGCGCTTGTCAGGCTGTTCATAGGCCTCCCGATAACCGACACGCAGACGGGCATGAAGCTCTTCAAGCGCGAGGTGCTGGGCCCTGCCCTCGACCGCATGCTCGTCAAGGCATACGCCTTCGACCTGGAGCTTCTCGCGATTGCCGCGAGCCGCGGCGCGAAGATCGCGGAGGCGCCGGTCGTCATACGGTTCGGCAACAAGTTCGGCGCGCTGCGCCCGTCGACAGTGAACAAGATGGCGCTCGACACGCTCGCCGTCTTCTACCGCCTGCGCCTGCTGAGGTACTATGCTAAGTGCCTTGTGCCGAAGGCCCTCGACCACGACCCTCTAGTATCCATAGTGATAGCCTGCCCCCGCCGCAGCTGGATGCTCGACGAGTGTCTTGCCGCGATAGACCAGCAGACGTACCGCAACTTCGAGGTGATCGTCCTCCCGGACGACGTGACCGGCAAGGTTAGGCCGGCCGAGAAGCGCAACATCGGCATAAAGGAGGCGAAGGGCGAGATAGTCGCGTTCATCGACGACGACGCGTACCCTGATGCGCACTGGCTGGAGTATGCGGTAAAGTACTTTGGCGAGAGGGACATCGGAGCGGTGGGCGGCCCCGGCGTGACGCCGCCCGGCGACTCGTTCCTCGCGCGCATGGGCGGGCGCGTCTACGACTGCTGGCTCGTGTCGGGCAACTACCGCTACCGCTACCGCGCAGGAGGCGTCAGGAAGGACGTCGACGACTACCCTAGCTGCAACCTGTTCGTCAGGAAATCGCTCCTGGACTCTATCGGTGGCTATCGTACGGACTTCTGGCCCGGCGAGGACACGCTGCTCTGCAAGGACATAATCGACAACTGGAAGCGCATCGTCTACGACCCGTGGGTGGTCGTGTACCACCACAGGCGTCCGCTCTTCCTGCCGCACCTACGGCAGCTAGGTCGCTACGCCTTTCATCGCGGGTATTTCTGCAAGCGCTTTCCCTCTAACTCGCTGCGGCTAGGCTATTTCGTTCCGTCGGCGTTCGTGCTCTATCTCGTCCTTTGGGCGGTTCTTGCGTTCGTCCCCCAGCCCGAGGTCATGCCGCTCTGGCTCTTCCTCTGCTGGCAGGGCTTCCTATCGGTGCCGATGATTGCATATCTGTCGCTTGTCATTGTCTCTACGTTCTCGCTCAACCCCCTCGTATGGCTTCTCACGGCGACCGGAGTCTTCGCGACGCATGTCTGCTACGGGGTGCGCTTCATCCAGGGGCTTTGCGCGAAGAAAGCGCCTTGCGAATACATAGGAAAGGACCATGCACATGGAAAATGACGTCGTTTTCGCCGTTTGCTGGCTTGCCGCCGCGTATCTAGTCGGCGCGATACCGTTTGGCTACCTGATAGGACGCATGCGCGGCGTCGACGTGCGCACTGTCGGGTCGAAGAACATAGGCGCGACTAACGTCTACCGCACGGTTGGCAAGAAGTGGGGCTTCCTCGCTTTCTTCTGCGACTTCGCGAAGGGCTTCGTGCCGACCATGCTCTGCTCGGCGTTCGCGGCGCGGCATGGGGACGGCGGCGCGCTGATGGCGAACCTGCCCGTCTGCGTCGGCCTAGCGTGCGTCGTCGGGCACACGCTCACGGTATTCATGCGCTTCAAGGGCGGGAAGGGCGTCGCTACGGCCTTCGGCATGTTCATGGCGCTCATGCCCTGGCCGTCTCTCATGGCCTTCGCGGTTTTTGTCGTCACGGTATGGCTTTCGCACTACATTTCGCTGGGCTCGATGCTCGCGGCGGTCACCTTGGGTGCGGCGGTGTGGTTCTTTCCCGCGATGCTGCTTCTGCGCGTCGTCGCGGACGTCATCGCGGTGTTCGTCGTCGTGAAGCATCGCACGAACATAGAGCGGCTTCTCAAGGGATGCGAAAACCGCATCTACTGAGACCCGATTTATGGTATAATTCGCATACTTTTTCAAGGAGCAAGAAATGACTCTGGCAGAACTGGAAAGCGCCAAGGCGGAGAGCCTGGGCGAAATAGCGGCGGCGTCCGATGCGGGCGCGGTCGAGGCGTTGCGCGTCAAGTACGTCGGCCGCAACGGGTCGATACCCGCCATCATCAAGGCGATGAAGGACGTCCCGAAGGAGGAGCGCCCCGCGTTCGGCAAGGCCGTGCAGGCGTGGAAGGCCGAGGTTGAGGCGGCTCTCGCCGCGAAGGGGACGCAGTCGTCCGCCGCGAAGGCGGTTTCGGCCGACCTCACCCTGCCCGGACGCTGGTTCGGGCTTGGCGTCAAGCACCCGCTCTCGCGCGTCGTCGAGGAGTCTGCGGCGATCTTCGGGCGGCTCGGCTTCACCGTCGCCGACGGCCCAGAGCTCGAGAACCGCTTCAACAACTTCACGGCGCTCAATACGCCGCCGCACCATCCGTCGCAGGACCGCACCGACACGTTCTGGTTCAACGACGACTGCCTGCTGAGGACGCAGACCTCGCCCGTGCAGATTAGGACCATGATGGCCAACAAGCCGCCGATCCGCGTCATCTGCCCCGGCCGCACGTTCCGCCGCGACACGACGGACGCGACGCATAGCGCGAACTTCCACCAGATCGAGGGCCTCTACGTCGACACGCTGCCCGAGAAGCCCGTCTCGCTCGCCGACCTCAAGTCTGTCCTCGCGTACTTCGCGAAGGAGATGATGGGCGACGGCGTGACGGTCAGGTTCCGCCCGCACTTCTTCCCGTTCACCGAGCCGTCGGTAGAGGTCGACTTCTCCTGCCACGTCTGCAAGGGGAAGGGCTGTGCCGTGTGCAAGCAGTCGGGCTGGATCGAGGTCGCAGGAGCCGGCATGGTCGACCCGCGCGTATTCCGCCACGTCGGCTACGACCCGGAGCAGGTCTCGGGCTACGCTTTCGGCTTCGGCGTCGAGCGCATCGCCATGATCAAGTACGGCATCCCCGACATCCGCTGGTTCTACGAAAACGACGTGCGCTTCCTGAGCCAGCTTGGCTGACGCGCGAAGGCATGGCATGAGCTTCCCACTCTTCCTGGCCCTCAAGTACCTGAAGCCGAAGCGCTCGGTCGCCTCGGTCATCACGTTCGTGTCGGTGGTCGGCGTCATGCTCGGCGTCGCCGCCGTCATAATCGTCCGCAGCGTGATGACGGGCTTTGGCGACATCTGGGAGGAGAAGATACTCGACTTCAAGCCGCACATATCGCTCGTGCCGAGAAGCGGCAACGTCGTTGTCGGCGAAGACGGGATTGCGGAGGCGATACGCCGCATACCAGGCGTAACCTGCGTCACGCCCGAGATCGACACGCGCGTCCTCCTGTCGCACAAGGGCCGCGTACTCGCGCCTGTCATCCTCGGTGTCGACGGCGACGACTTTGTGCGCGCGTACCGCGTCGGCGAGCCGCGCGCGGGGACGTACGACCTCGAGGTCGATTCCCTCGTCATCGGCGCGTCGGCCGCCCGTTCGCTCGGCGTGTGGGTTGGCGACGAGGTGACGGTCTACTCGCCTAAGACGCTCGTCGCGAAGGACGAGGTGTTCCTGCCGGTCAAGTGGAAGGTCGTCGGGGTGTTCTCCTGCGGGCAGCACGAGTACGACTCGGGCTATGTCGTCGCATCGCTCCCGAACGTGCGCGACCTGATGGGGATGGAGCACGGTGTCTTTGCGATACACGTCAAGACCGACTGCCCGACCGACCCCGGAAAGTTTGAGGCGATTTCCGAACAGATTACCGCAGTCGCCCCGCAGCTGCGTCAGATCAGCTGGCGCGAGGCCGACCGCGAGATATTCAACGCGCTCGCCGTCGAGAAGAACATGACGGCGCTTCTCCTTTCGCTCATATCTCTCGTTGCCGTCTTCTGCGTGATGAACACGCTATTGGTGCTG
>Ga0310690_10010477_pt1 | contig 11533 bp, 16 predicted proteins | sample AusTroGonzalo_MG_2_FD_207661 | JGI IMG/M metagenome (GOLD analysis project Ga0310690, IMG submission 207661) | Bovine rumen microbial communities from tropical cattle in Woodstock, Queensland, Australia - Gonzalo_04 (v2) (version 2) | ecosystem: Host-associated > Mammals > Digestive system >...
CACAACGAAGAATCAAGTGATTCTTACTATTACTATATTTCGATCGATTACGGCGACGGAAAAGGTCCTGTTTCCAAGGAAACATCATATGGTATCTATTACATCGCAGAAAAGCCGGGTGCTTACCTTATGGGACAGGTAGACGATAACGGAAGCAGGATTGATTTTAAACTTTATCCCACGTCTGAGTATGAAAAAGAAAACTGATAAAAGGGTATAATTGGAAGACAGTAAAGTGATTTACAGGGTCTTGCGCAGAAATGCTCGAGGCCTTTTAACTCAAACCCGAGAAACCCCGGTGCGTGCACATAAGCGTTAGCACAAATAGAAGGATGATACAGGTTCCTAAAAAAAAATTGGAAATATATCGGAAATGACGGTCAGCAGGAGATTCTTCCTCTGCTGGCCGTTTTTCTTGACATTTTTCATGACAGGCGATATACTCTATTTATCAAACTATACAAAAACTATTGAGAAATTGTATATTATAATAATAGAAGAGGGTGATTGCATGGGTGAAAGTCTTAAAGCGGTTTTTGACAGGCATGGCGGTCTAATGAGAACTGCGGAACTAAAAAAAGAGGGCTTCTACTATAAGAAAATCCAACATCTGCTGGAAGAGGGAGAAATCGAGCAGGTTAGACGTGGTTACTATCAGTATTCAGGGGAAGATTCCTTTTCGGACATTCCCACTATTACGACACTCTTTCCGGATGGGGTAATCTGCATGGAGAGTGCCCTGGATTACTATGGCTATACGGATAGAACGCCGACGGCATGGCATCTGGCAGTAGATAATAAGAGCACCAGAACCAGATTCTATATTGATTATCCTATAGTAAAGCCACACTTTATTCGTAGTGATCGTTATAAGGTAGGAATAGAAGAAGCGGAAATCGATGGTAAGCCTGTAAAGATATATGACAGGGAAAGAACTATTTGTGATCTTCTTCTTCATAGAAACAAAGTGGATGGAGAAGTATTCAATGTGGCTATACAGCGATATGTTCAAGATCCCAAGAAGGTAGAGGCGAGACTTATGAAGTACGCGAAACTGCTTCATGTAGAAAAAAAGGTAAGGGAGGTGCTGGGAGTATGGCTATAAAGAACATGGCGGCATCGGTGCTGACGAGATTGAAGAATCAGTCAAAAGAAGAAGGTATTCTAATCGGGGGACCGTGTACCTTTAAGTTGTTTTCAAGGCATTTGTAAAACTAAATGCTACCCTTGTAATAGAAACTTCCGATTTGGGCTGTTTTTGAAAAACTTAATTCTGTTTTCAAGGTGCGATTTTTGGAGTTACTCTTGCAAAAATCGGCTCACAAGAAGTTACTCTTGCAAACAGGAAGTAAAAATCCCAATTCAGCCCAACCGCTACCTTTAACTTAATAGCTGGAGAAAATGTGATGTATACATATTTACCGACGGGAGATTTTGTGATATTCTATATCTAGATTCTTGGAGATTTTGTGATGAGGTATCGAGATGGCTGAAAGACAGTTAAAAAGAAAGATATATGATGAACTGCTCAAGTGGAAGAATGAGTATGCTCCGGAGTACGCACTTTTCATAAAGGGCGCTCGTCGTGTGGGTAAGACTACGATGGCGGAAGAACTTGGACGCAAAGAATACAAGTCTTTTGTTACCGTAAATTTTCAATCTGCAAATGATACCATTCGGGATTTGTTTGTTAACAGTCTTCTTGATTTGGATTATTTATATAATGTTATTCAGATGCAGTATGGTGTGAAGTTGTTTGAACGTGAATCATTAATTATCTTGGATGAAATACAACTGTTCCCGTTAGCTAGGCAAGCACTTAAAACGTTGCTGGAGGATGGGAGATACGATTTTGTAGAAACCGGATCTTTAGCCGGCATAAAGAAAAAAACGGAGAAAGCAGAAATACTGATCCCTTCAGAGGAATATGCTGTTGAGATGTTTCCGCTTGATTTTGAAGAATTTTTATGGGCAATGGGCGATGAAATGACAATCCCATTTGTCAAAAGCAATTATGATAAGTTAAAGCCATTAGGAAATGTTCATAAGAGTATTATGCGTAAATTCAGGGAATATATGTGTGTAGGAGGTATGCCGCAGGCCGTAGTCAAATATGCAGACACCAAGGATTTTGAAAAAGTGGATTTTGTAAAAAAAGAAATCCTTGAGTTATACAGGAATGATATTAAGAATCAGGAGGAGGAAAACAGTACATATATCGGTAATATCCTGGATAATATACCATCTGAACTGTCAAAACATGAAAGGAGCAGCGCTTTCAAGCTATCTCACATTGATAAGAATGCTCGATACAGAGAATACAGCAAACCTCTCACATGGCTTACTGAAGCTATGATAGTTAATGTGGCCAGAAATGTTACAGATCCAAGCCCGGCGCTTACTCTCAACATGGATGATGAACGGTTTAAGTGCTACCTTCTCGATACCGGATTACTGCTCAATCTCAGTTTTAGTGACGGATCGTACATGGATAATGAGTTTTATAGAGCTATCTTGACTGACAAACTTCATATCAACGAAGGCATGTTTGTTGAAAATGTCGTATCGCAGTGTTTAAGAAGCAATGGACACAGAATCCTGTTTTATATAGAATATAACAAAGCCGGAAAGCCTGTAATGGAGATTGATTTTTTGATCAGAAAAGATAGGAAGGTGATTCCGATTGAGGCTAAGTCCGGAAAAACTTTTGCGATAAAGTCGTTACAGAATTTCAAGACAAAATTCACCAATCGCGTAGGGATGCAATATGTTTTATATGACGGAGACATCAAACGGGACGGTGAAATTCTCTATCTGCCATATTATGTAGCTTCAATTTTGTAATGGGGAAACGGGGGTACCGCAATAGAGGGACCGTGTACCTGCAAACATTGGTGACAGTGTCACCTCGAACATGGCGATAAGTATGATGATGCAATTGCTGAAATGTTAGAATATGTTGATCAGTTGGAGAAGGAGGGCAAGATAAATGGATAAATGGGAAATAAAACCGCTGATTTCAGTAGGACCAATAAAGTTTGGAATGTCCAGAAAGGATTTACACGATCTTTTTGAAGAAAAATGTAAAGAGTTCAAGAAAACAAAATATAGTAAAAATACTACTGACGATTATGGAAGGTTTCATGTATATTATACTTCAGACGATTTAGTTGATGCAGTAGAGATTTTTGAGGGTATTGAACTTACTATGAATGGGAATGTAATATTTCCAATAAAAGTAAGCGAAATAGAAAAGAAAATAACTGGTATTGAAAAAGATGGAAACAGTTATACTCATATAGAAAAATCTATTGGTATTGAAACTGGTGCGGACGCGATTGATAGTATCTTGATAGGAGCAAAAGGATATTACGGTTAATCAATAAGCGCTGAAAATGGTACCGTGTACTCGTACGAAAGTGTTAAGTTGTAATCCTGTATAGTAACAATTTCTCAAAGGTACACGGTACGTTACATGGTTCGTTACATGGAACATCCGTAAGGGTCCGGGGACGGACTACGGCAGGGTTCAGTTCTGCCCGGTCGGGGTTTATACCATTGTGGAAGTTAAGTCCGGCAAGGGTTCAACAGCTGGATGGGGAAGGCTGAAGAGCGGGGTCGGACGGATTTCGTTGGACTTCGCAAAAAGAGTGTAAACTGAATAACGAATCGTTATTGAGCCTGCGGGCATTGGGAAAAATCCTGATGTTCGCAGGCTTTTTTCGTTTACGAAAAATCTTTTAACGGTTATAATAAACATGACATACTGTTGACGTGTTGAGTTTGCTATGATATGTACGGAGTGTGAGAGATTATGAAGATAGACAGGCTTATCGGGATATTGTCAATCTTACTGCAGGAAGAAAAGACAACGGCTCCTGAACTGGCGGAAAGGTTTGAGGTATCTCGCAGGACAATAAACCGAGATATTGAAGATCTTTGCAAAGCAGGGATTCCCATAAGAACTGCACAGGGCACCGGCGGCGGTATCAGCATCATGGATGGATACCGTATGGACAGGACGATTCTGACTTCCAAAGATATGCAGATGATTCTTGCTGGGCTTCGGAGCCTTGACAGTATAAGCGGAAGTCAGTATTACGGTCAGCTGATGGAAAAAGTCCAGACAGGATCATCAGAGTTCATCAGCGGCAGAGATTCTATGCTGATTAATCTGTCATCGTGGTATAAAGGATCTCTTGCTCCGAAGATTGAGGTGATCCAGAGCGCAATAGAAAACAGGCATCTTATACAGTTTAAGTATTATGCACCGTCCGGTGAGAGCAACCGCAGGATAGAACCATATTATTTGGTTTTTCAATGGTCAAGCTGGTATGTATGGGGATGGTGCTTAGAGCGAAAAGATTACAGGCTGTTCAAGCTGAACCGTATGGATCGGGTTGCAGAAACAGATAAGGAATTTGTCTGCCGGAATGCGCCTATGCCTGATTTATCGAATGAGAAGATTTTTCCGGGCGGGATTAAGGTAAAGGCTCTTTTTACACCGGATATGAAATGGCGGCTGGTCGAAGAGTTCGGACCGCATTGCTTTACAGAAACTGATGATGGAAGGCTGTTCTTTTCGGCGGATTATACGGATATGGAAAACCTTGTGACCTGGCTTATGACATTTGGGGCAAAAGCAGAGGTACTGGAACCTTCTGAGGCGCGGGACATTATCCGCAGGAATGCGGAAGAAACATTAAAAATCTATGGAGGATTAGCATAATGAGATTAGATGGATTTGGATTACTCGTTGATGATATGGGAAAGATGATCCGTTTTTACAGGGATGTTCTCGGATTTGAAATTAAGGAAGATGAGAATACGTCTAATGTTTACCTTGTGAAGGACGGAACATTGTTTCTTCTTTACGGCAGGAAGGATTTTGAGAAGATGACAGGCAGGCGATATGAATACATCAAGGGTCTGAATGGTCATTTTGAAATAGCACTGTATGTTGACACATTTGAAGAAGTGGATGAAGCATACAAGAAAGCCGTGGAAAATGGCGCGACATCAGTTCTTGAACCGGAGCTCGAACCATGGGGACAGAGAACCTGTTATATTGCAGATCCGGAAGGCAATCTGATCGAGATTGGTTCTTGGAATAAGCCTTATGAAACGAAAGACTTGACGGAGGGGTAAAGGGTATGGCGTTTGATTACAAGAAGGAATACAAAGAATTCTATATGCCGAAGGGTACGCCGTCTATCGTTACAGTTCCGAAGATGAATTATATCGCGGTCAGGGGCAGCGGAAATCCAAATGATGAAGACGGTGAGTATAAGCAGGCTATTGGTCTTTTGTATGGGATCGCATTTACGATCAAGATGAGCAAAAAGGGTGATCATCAGATTGACGGATACTTCGACTATGTGGTGCCGCCGTTGGAAGGATTCTGGAGGCAGGACGGCATTGTCGGAGTAGATTATGCACACAAGGATTCTTTCCAATGGATATCCGTCATCCGCCTGCCTGACTTTGTGACGAAAGAAGATTTTGAATGGGCTGTCAGGGAAGCTTCTGCGAAAAAGAAGCAGGATTTTTCAAAAGTCGAGTTTTTTGCTTATGATGAAGGACTGTGCGTGCAGTGCATGCATATCGGTTCATATGACGATGAGCCTGCTACAGTAGAAGCAATGCACAGATTCATGGAAGAACAGGGATGTGTGCTTAATATTACAGATCAGAGGATGCACCATGAAATTTATTTGAGCGATGCAAGGAAGGTCGCACCGGAGAAGCTGAAGACTGTGATCAGGCATCCGATAAGGAGGGCGTAGGTAAGCATATGGCATCTACAAAAGAGTATCTGGACTTTGTCCTGGAACAATTATCTGGGCTGGATGAAATCAGCAGCCGTGCAATGATGGGAGAATACATCCTTTATTATCGCGGCAGGGCGTTTGGTGGAATATATGATGACAGGCTTTTGGTGAAGCCGGTTCCTGCTGCGGTAAAGATGATGCCGGATGCAGAGATGGAGCCGCCATATGATGGAGCAAAAGAAATGATCCTGGTTGATGATGTGGATAATCGGGAGTTCCTGTGTAAACTGGTTGAAAGCATGTGGGAGTGTTATAAAAACATTGGCGACAGGCAATGTGATTGCGTTTCGCGCTGAAAGATTAAGATCACGGAGGGAAAATGAAGAAAATAGGATTGGTAGGCGGGACCGGACCCGAATCTACGATAATGTATTATAAAGAGCTTAACAACAGAATTGACAGGCTGACAAACGGCGCTGAGATGCCGGATATTGCGATCGAAAGTGTGAATTTTCGCAAAGCTTGGAATCTGGTTTCCGATGGCAAATACACAGATCTGGCGGATTATCTGTCTGAAAAAGTCGAGAGATTAAAAGACGGGGGTGCGGAGATCATTGCGCTTACAGCCGGGACAATGCATATAGTATATGAACAGGTCGTTCATAATACCAATACTGAATTGGTAAGTATCCCGAAAGCAATAAGCGATGCGGTTGTGTCAAAGAACATAACAAAAGTAGGGCTCCTTGGAACTGTATTTACGATGGAACAGGATTATATGAAAAAGGATCTTAGGGATGCCGGTGTAGAAGTGATTGTTCCTCAAAAAAACGAGAGGGAATTAATAGCAAAGAGAATACTGGAAGAACTTGAACTCGGAATTGTAAAAGAGAGTACTCTTGCAGAATTCAGGAACATACTCTCGAGAATGCATTCGGAGGAAGGTATCGAAGCAGTTATACTTGGGTGCACGGAGTTACCTTTGCTGTTAAATGAACGGAATTGTCCAGTATGCTGCTTGGACTCTGTTGAGATTCATTTAAATAAACTGATTGGGCTTGCTTTGGGGAGGACGTGACAAGACATGTCGTACTGTTTGGGCGGACGGTGAAGCTGTACGATTTTGGGTACACGGTTCGTTACATGTTATTCAATAAAAACGTAGCTGCGCCGGAGGGTGTGGAGTGACTGGATACTTCTTCAAGAGAAACTTCAAGTCCTCGCAGAACCGGCGTCCGTGTCGCTGACCCTGCGGTTCCTCATGCTTGCGCAGGTTTAAGCGCAAGCATTATGTTTTTCACTATCCTTGCACTTTGTTTTTTGGTAAAATAAGGTATATCGGTACCGATTGATTTCGATGAAGTGTTTGGAAAGGAAACATGAGCGATCAATATCGCCTGCAAAGAGGAGTCTGTATGAGCAGAGAAATAATGGAGTTTGTGGTATACATGATTCATGCCTGCGCAAAAAAATGGGGGCAGTCTCCGGTCATGGTTTATAAGCGATTGCATGATGACAACTGCATAGAGAATTACTTGGTGCCGCATTACGAGGTTTTACACACTCAGGGAACAGATTTTGTAGTCGGAGATATTGAAGAATATATAGGTTTAAAAGGGGATAAGGTATGATAGTTTATCACGGTTCTGCTGATGTAGTTGAATATCCTGACGTAATGCATTCATTCCGACCGTTGGATTTTGGAAAAGGGTTTTATGTTACAACCAATCTTGAACAAGCGGAACGGTGGGCCAGAAGAAAAGCGGATCTGTCAGAAGGTAAAAATCCTGTTGTTAACGTATATGAAATGTCGGACGATGGCAGGGAGTTCAAAATCAAAGTCTTTCCGGATGATTTGCAGGAGTGGATCGATTTTGTATGTGCGTGCAGGGAGGGAGAATCGGAATATCTGAATTATGATATTATCAAAGGAAAAGTAGCTAACGATAAAGTATTCCGTGTGGTTGATCTGTACCATGCAGGAGTATGGGATAAAGAAAGAGCCTTGGCTGAGATCAAAGTATATCCCGGATATGACCAGATAGCGTTTATCAGCCAATCGGCAATAGATTTACTGCTGAAGTTCAAGAATATCATTGAGGTGTGACCATGGACGATAAAGTATTGGAGGATATATATCAGGAAAAACTGGAAGAGAGGATTATAGGGCTGCTCTCGGATAAAAAAGGAATCGATTATCAAACTGCCATGAATATCTATTATAATAGCGAACTGGCAAAGAAAATACATGAGGGCAGGTACGGAATACAGTATCTTGACTATAAAGTCCTTGGCGAGATTTTGGAAGAGACGGAACCTGAGTTGTTCTTGGCTGGTAAGAAATAATTCTTACTATAGGAGACAGATAAATGAGTGAGATAGAGTACGCCTTGAGCTATCTTCCGATGTTCTATGATGATTTGGAATCGCATGTAATCTACATTACAGATGTTCTGTGTAACAGAGAGGCGGCAAATGAGTTGCTCGATTCAAATGAAACCCATAAATGGAAAACCACAAAAATAATTGGGGGACCGTGTACCTTTAAGAATGTATTGCTAAACGAATTTGCAATTTAACACTTTTGTACAGACGCATGGCACTTCGTATATTATTAAGACACTCGATATTGGAATACGATTGGAAAAGGCTTACGAGAATGCCGAGAAACCCCGGTGCGTGCACATAAGCGTTAACACAAATAGAAGGATGATACAGGTTCCTTAAAAAGCCTAGCTCGCTTTCAATAAAAGGAGTACACTTTAGAAAAATGGTAGCAATACCAAAAATCTAAAGTAGGACCCACCCGGGGACGGGGGTTGTGGACCATAAGCGTTAAAGCAAGAAACATCGTTCCATATAGTCCTGTTCTCTTTTTGAGATTCCGTTTTCCGATGCGATAAAGCGCCAATTATCGGCAATCAGGCTTTTCATTTCCCGAACTTCTTTTTCTGCCTCCGTCCTGCTCATTCGAAACATCTCGCACACAGAAAGCGCAAGCTCCGGATCTTTATCGTTATTATCAAAATCGATATTCAAAGACAGGCTGTCCTTTTCGAGGGATGGATTAAGATCATAAGCCGGCGACAACTCCCATGAATCATCTTTACAAAGAAGAAAGCCGTGGTTTCTCAAATGATCGTCTGTATTGCTTATCAATATATTGAAAACAATACGTCGCCATAACTCCTTAAGGTTTTCGGTCGCGGAGTGGCCACAGATCTTTTCTATTACATTCGCGATATCGAGGTAACCAGCAGGTTCCGGATCACTGTCAGTCTTTTCAAGCATCGTCATTGCAGAGGCAAAATGACGCCGTGTAAGGGGATTTCCCTGACTACTGACGTACCTGTCAAATCGTTTGGTAACGAAAGTGGTTCCTCTGGGTGAAAGCTTCATGATCTTAGACTCAGAAACCCTCAATCCACAAAGGCCGGCAAGATCATGTGCCGTCTTTTCCCATGCTCCCACATCTGTTTCATCGTTCAGAGAAGGGAACTTGGCTATCCAAAGACTTCCGTTAGGATCCATAACATTTGCTTTGGGTCGAGCTCCACCCAAAGATGATCCGGGTACCATTAGCTGACGAAGCCACTTTTTAACATCGCTCTGATGATCCTCAAGTGCCTGCGAAGCCGCCTCAAGTGTTCTGATATCTGTCATGGGGGGAATTCCACCCGGCGAAGACGGGCTCTGCCAGACTCCATCGGTTTTGATCCGTATACCACCCTGTCTGCCCTCGTCTGAAACCATGAGAATATAATCACTTTCCATAAGCGTTCTTTTTGAACGTTCCTCATTCCGGGCATCTTCCACTTCCTTTCGTTCCATGAGTCTTCGCCCCCACCTGTCAGGCGCAATATCTGACAAAAAACCGAAAGGAACTCCATCATGTGGCGAGTACTGTCGTCCGGTTGTCGGGATAAGCGATGGATCCAAAACAAGACCGGGATGTTTCCTTATCCAGGTCTCATCATACATAAAAGAAATAACCTCTCTTCCTCGGGCTCTGTTTATGTCACAGGTTCCAATAATACTCTCTTCTTCGGGTATCCACCCGGCGATCACCTGAAACGAATCCGTTTTGTCCATATCACCTTTTCCTCGGTTCCTTGTTTATCTGTATTTTTTGCTTAGCTCGGCGTCCTGGAGCAACCTCCCCAACTCATCGTCCTTCGCTATCTCAAGCAGGCTCTTTTCCAGATTCAGTGAATTGAGAACCTTTGCATAAAGCCCAAAAGCCACCGTTGCATCTCCTTTTTCTATCTTCCAGAGAGTCGCCCTGCTGATACCTGCCTTCTCCGATACGATCTCCGCAGACATCCTTCTTCTGAGCCTTGCAAGCCTTATCTGCTCTCCGACAGTCGACAGGATTTTCTGCAATACAGGCGCTAAAACTGCCTTTTTCGTGTTTGTCATTCTGGCCATAATGCCCCTCTTTTCTTTTACGTGTTTATTATTATAGACAGACAATCAAAATATGTCAATATTAATGTTCGCAGTGACAGGCACCGGAATGCTGGAGAGAGAAATTGACAACATCCCGTTTTCGTGTTATAAAGGGATTGCAGTAAATAACTAAAGTAAGACGAGGTATTTTATGTTAAGCGTGGTTAGATAACTATTGCTGATTTTTCTGAACTAAGAGGATCAGTGATAATTGGGTTAATGGTATGGTTGCCATTGACTTTGTTTTTGTACGCTTAATATCATGGATACATACCTCGTTCATAGAGAGGCTTTTCCTCTCTGTGCGGATAATTGTATATATTATAATTTCAAAGCCATGATATCTTTGCGTAAAGATGTCATGGCTTTTTGTGCGATAAACGAATGCCATCTGTTGCAAGCTTGTTTGCGAACAGATGGCTGAGTGAACGGTCATCGAGCGGACTAGTACGCGAGATGTCCGTCGCATCGAGTAGGAGTCAGCCTACTCGATTTTTGGAGGTTAAAAATGAAAACGAATACTAACACAAGATGTGAGAATTATAGGGAATTTTTTACGAAGGAATATTTAATGGGACCGAACAGCTTAAGACTGCTGGATGAAATGCTTGAAAAATATCCGTTGAAGGAAGGCGGCCGCGTTATGGATCTGGGATGCGGAATGGGCATCACCAGCCTGTTCCTGGTAAAGGAAGCTGAGGTGAACGTTTTTGCCACAGACCTTTGGATCCCGGCTGAACAAAATGCTGAAAATTTTAGGAAATGGGGCGTTGAAGACCGAATCATCCCCATTCATGCCGACGCCCGCAATCTGCCTTATGCACATGGGTATTTTGATGCGATTGTTAGTATTGACGCGTTCCACTATTTTGCGGCAAAGAAGGGCGTTCTCGAAGAGAGGGTGCTTCCTTTCCTGAAAAAGGACGGAGTACTGGTAGTAGCTATGCCCGGTCTTAAGGAAGAACTTAACGCAGAGCAGGAAGAAGCTTTACTCGAGTGGTTTGAAGGTAACAGAGACGATCTTGATACATTCCACTCAAGAAAATGGTGGATGAACTTATTTGACAACAGCGATGACTATGAGGTGGTCATGGATTTTGATCTTGACTGCTTCGATGAAGCATGGAATGACTGGTTTGAGTCCGGACACGAGTACGGAATAAAAGATAAAGGATATTTCGACAGGGGGCTGGGCGAATATCTGTCATTCATCGGTATTGTCATACGCAAAATACATTAAGATTATGATATAACATCGGAGAAACAGAAATGAATACAGAACAACAGATAGAATTTGATAAAATAAAAGAAAT
>Ga0310690_10010479_pt1 | contig 11532 bp, 7 predicted proteins | sample AusTroGonzalo_MG_2_FD_207661 | JGI IMG/M metagenome (GOLD analysis project Ga0310690, IMG submission 207661) | Bovine rumen microbial communities from tropical cattle in Woodstock, Queensland, Australia - Gonzalo_04 (v2) (version 2) | ecosystem: Host-associated > Mammals > Digestive system >...
CTCCGCTTCAGGACCGCCGTTCCGGAGATCACGCTGCAATGGGGCTCCTACTACGCGAAGCCGATCTCGATGATCTCGACGCCGAAACTCCTTGCCAACTCCTACCGGACGCCCCGGGGGACGTGCCGGATCTTCCTCAATCCGCTGGATGAAACGCAGAGCGCGGAGCCGGTGGTCGATCCCGGCGAGGGGGCTATATGGCGCTGTCTCCCGGGCGCCGGGAAGCCCGTTCCGTGGAAACGCGGCGACAAGGTCGAACTTGCCCCCTACTCCTTCGAGGTCTGGGTCGACAGCGCTTCGGAAGCGGCGAGACTCCAGAAGGGGCTCGACGCCATCGCGGGGATGACCGACACGGGGAAGTCCTTCGACAAGCTCTTCACCTTCCCCGTTCCGGACCGCGTGCTGAAGCCCCGGCGCTTCGAACTTCTCGGACCGGAGTGTTCCGCGGGGCATTACAAGTGCGCCATCGCGCAGCCGAACCGCTTCTTCGGCTGGATCGCGCCCGGCGCCGTCGTCTACTACGGCAAGGTCGACTTCGGCGACGAACCGGTGGATGAGATCACCCTCCGGGCGGGGGTGAGCCCCAAACATGCCGGAGCCGTCGCGGAGTTCCTGCTGGGACCCTCCGGTGACGAAATCGCCGGAAGCGTCGTCATTCCGGATACCGGAGCCTTCGGCAACTACCGGAATCTGAAACTTGAGCTGAAAAAGCCGCTTTCCGGGATCCACGAGGTCCGTTTCCGCTTCCACGGCAGCAGCGCCTGCTGCAATTTCGCCGGCTGGGCGATCGGCCATCAGCCGGATCCCGTAAAAAAGTGACAGAAAAAGGAGGAAGGAAGATGCGGCGTCCGATCGAAAACTCTGCGATGCAAAGCGGAAGCGGGGGAAAATTCGTTCTTCTTCTCCTCCTGTCGGCGCTGCTGCCGGCGCTCCTTGCCGCACAGGGGATCGAGAGTTCCCGCCACCTCAAGGTCAAAGAGGGGCTTTTGCTCCCCGACGACGAGCCGCGTCGGCTCCTCCTGCTGGATTTCGCCGAGGGCGCCCGATGGGATGAAGTCATCAATCACGAGAACCGGATCGAAACGGGCTGCGGCGAGAAGCTGGGGCGGCGCGGATTCTTCCTCGCCGGACCGGCGGCGGCGGTCGCCGGAGCCAAACGCATCGACACGGCATGGCAGCTGTGGACGGCGAAGTTCCCGCTCCGGGGGATCGCCGAGCTGGTCGGCTCCGTCGATCTTTACTCCGCCCGCCCCGTTCGGGGGAACTTCGCTCCGTTCCGGGAGCGGTATGTGACTTCCATCCACTGGTTCGCCGCCGACGGCGGCTCCCTCGGGCGGACCGCGTTCCTCCTCGCCGCTCCGAAACGGGGATACAATCCCGTTTCCTTCCGCGTCGCAGTGCCCGCGGGGGCGACCGAAGGGCGGCTTTCCCTCGGCGCGGATTCTCCGGATCTCGCCGCCGACGATCTCCTGCTCATCACGCGGGTCGCGGCGGGGGGGATCCCCGCCGCAGGGAGCCGCTGCTTCACGGATGCCGAGGCGGTCCTGCCGCCGGTGCGCTTCGTGCCGGGCAAGCCGCTCTGCACCGTGTCGGCGGAGACTCCGGCGGGGAGTGCCGTCATCGCCGAAACCGCCTTCGCCGCCGACCGGGAGGGCGTCCCCGCGGAATTTTCCGGCTTCGGAGCGGCGGACCGTCCCGCGCCGGAAGGGACCGGATGGGTGAAGTGCCGGATCCGCTTCCGGACGGCTGGCGAGTGCCGTCCCGCGCTCCGCTCGGTGACGCTGTGCGGCACGACGATCTCCAACTGGCGGTCGCTTGCCGAACGCCCCGCCGAAATCCGCCGTCTCTCGCGCTCCCCCGCCGCCGACCCGAAGCAGCCCTTCGTCTTCTCGATCCGCCACGGCGCGCCGCTCGACTGGCGGACTCTGCGCGTGGTGCTCGACGGCGGCGACGTCACGGCGAAGCTCTCGCGAAAGGAGCTTCTTCCCGAACCGCCGGAAATGGCGGCGGCGGCGTTCTCCTACGCCCCGGAGCGCCCCTTCGCGATGCGGCAGGTCCACAAAGCGGTCGTCTCGCTTGCCGACATCTACGGCAGGAGCTTCTCGCGGACCCTGTACTTCTTCTTCGACGAACCGCTGACCACCGGCGTGGTGACGCTCCGCGACGACGGACTCCTGCTGACGGACGGCAAGCCCTTCTTCCCCCTCGGCGCATGTTACGTCAAACCCCTCCCGGAAAACGGGAACAGCCTCGACAACGCCTTCGCACAGCTCGGGAAGGCTGGCTTCAATCTCATCACCGCCGAACCGCTCCGGAAAGGCGGCGGGAACCTCCGGGACTACCGGGCGTATCTGGATAAAGTCGCGGGCAGCGGTCTCCGGGTCATCCTCGCGCCGGGCGTCAGCGCCAACACGCAGGATATCGACGCGATCCTCCGCACCGTGGCGGAGTATTACCGCCACCCCGCGCTGCTGGCGTGGTACATCGGCGACGACACCGCACTCCACAACACTCCGGAGCAGATGGAGCGGAAATACGAAGCGATCCGCTCCGTCGATCCCTATCATCCGACCTGTCAGGCGGATGCCGTCCATCCGCACCATCCTCCGGTCTTCACGCCGGTCGCCGCGGCGGACGACCTCTCGCGCTACCGCCCCGTGGTGAATTTCTCGGAGATCTTCCGCGCCGAACTCTACCCGGTCCGCGATCACTCCGAGAAAAACGCGAGGGAGTGCGTACCGAGCCTCATCGCGGGGATGAAGATCATCCGGCGCGACATCCGCGACCGGGCGACCGCGCCGAAGAGCATCTGGGGGATCGTCCAGTATTTCGAGGGGTGGAGCGCCACCGTGGAGAAATCGACGTGGAAGCGCTACCCGACCTGGCAGGAACTCCGCGCCATGACCTGGGCGGCGGTCATCCACGGCGCGAAGGGGCTCAACTGGTACTCCTACCATTACTACACCAAGACCTTCGCCCACGGCTTCATGTACCGGGAGGAGACCCGCCGCAACATGCTGCGGATGGTCGGCGAGATCGTTCCCCTCGTCGATGTGCTGACCGCACGCGACAATCTGCCGGTCCCCGCCGTCGCCCTCCTCTCCGGACCGGCGAAGGATGCGCTCGGCAACGATTCCGTCAGCGTCATGGCGCGGAAACACGAGGGTCATCTCTATCTTTTCGCGCTCAATTCGGCGTCCCGGCCGGTCCGGGCGCGGATCGCCCTCCCCGGCGATGCTGCCGGGGGAACCGTTCTCTACGAGGAGAACCGCGCGATCTCCGCGCGGGCGGGGAGCCTCACCGACGATTTCCAGCCCGGCGAAGTCCATATTTACAAGCTGAAACTTCAAAAGAAATAAGCCGGGCTCCCCGAATCTTCGCCGCTGCCTGCGCCGATCGGGCGCATTCCCGGGATCAGAAAAGAAAGGAGCTTCGCAATGGCTGCCGTCTTCGGTCATACCGTACAGGATTTCTATCTTGAAATGGTCCGCCGCAATCAGGCGGAGCGGAAGGCGCGGCTGGCGGCGCTGAAAACCGCGGAAGATGCGCGGAAACTGGTCGCCGAGACCCGGGCGAAGGTCCGGGCGTGCTTCCGCTTCCCCGCCGGGAAAACTCCCCTTGAGCCGAGGATCACCGGCACGCTGGAAAATCCGGGATTCACGCTGGAGAAGGTCCTCTTCCGCAGCCGTGAAAATTATACCGTCTCCGCCAACTTTCTGCTGCCCCGGAACCGGAGCGGAAAAGTTCCCGCGCTCCTCTTCCTCTGCGGACACTCCGCCGCCGGCAAGGGCGACGCGGAGTATCAGACCGCCATGCGCGGGCTTGCTCAACGCGGATTCGCGGTGCTGGCGGTCGATCCGGTCGGGCAGGGGGAGCGTCATCAGTTCCGCGACGTTCCCGGATTCACGCCGGAGAGCCCGTGCGTGGAGCACAACATCCTCGGCAAGCAGATGCTGCTGACCGGAGAATGGTTCGGCGCCTGGCGGACTTACGACGCGGTGCGCGCCATGGATTATCTGCTGACCCGCCCGGAGATCGACCCCGCCCGGGTCGGCGTCCTCGGCAATTCCGGCGGCGGCACGCTGACCAGCTGGGTCTCGGCGGTGGACGACCGCTTCTTCGCCGCCGCCCCCGGCTGCTTCGTGACCACATGGGAGCACAACGTCGAAAACGAACTGCCCGCCGATATCGAACAATGCCCGCCCCATGCGCTGGAGCGCGGGCTGGAGATCGCCGATTTCCTGATCGCCGCCGCGCCGCGCCCCTTTCTTCTGGAGGGGCAGAAAAACGATTTCTTCGATCCGCGCGGCATCCTCGAGGTGCGCGACGAACTTCGCGCTCTTTACCGGCTGCTCGGCTGCGAAGATCGGATCGAGCTTGCCATCGGTCCCGACGATCACGGATTCTCCCTCGCGCTGCGCGAAGCGGCATACGGATTTTTCTGTCGGCGGGCGGAGGTCGGGAATCCCTCCGAGGCGGAAGGCGCGATCGAAGTCCCGCCGCCGGAGGAAACCTTCGCCGCGCCCGGCGGGGAGGTCACCGCGCTGCCCGGCGAACGCAGGACGCACGACCTGATCGTGGAGAGGGCCTCGGCGCTCAGGAGCGCCCGCAGGAAACTCCCGCTGACGGAAATGCGCCGGATCCTGACGGAGAAGATGGGGATGGAGCCTCCCTTTGCGCCACGCTTCCGGGTCCTCCGCCGGATCATGATCCCCGGCACCCGGACCTTCTCGGCGCGTTTCGGTCTGGAGACGGAGCCGGGCAGAGTCATGTGCGTACTCCATTCCTTCGTGCGCGGGCTGATCCATCTGCCGGAATCGGAACGGATTCTCCTGTACATCCCTCATCTGGATTCGCTTGCCGAGGTCGGGGAACGCGAGGAGCCGGAGGCCGATCTCTATGCGCTGGATCTCCGGGGCGTCGGGGAGTGCACGCCGACCGGCTGCGACATGCCGCCCGACAACGGGTTCTTCGCCTGCTACGGCTTCGACTTTCACTATACCGCGCTGGCGAACATGTTCGGAAAGAGCTATCTCGGCGGCAAGGTCAAAGACATCCTCTGCGCGGTGGAACTCTTCTCCGGGATCTGCGGCGACATCGAGCTGGAAGGGCACGGCGTCGGCGGCATTCCCGCGCTGATCGCCGCCGTGCTCTCCGACCGGATCCGTCGGATCCGGCTGACCGATGTGCCGGACTCATGGGAGAGCATGATCGTCCCGGCGGTTCCGGCGGCGGAGAAATCCCCGATGTCTTGCATGATCCCGGGGATCCTGGAGGATCTGGATCTGCCGGATCTCCGGGAGGCGATCGCGGAGAAGCTCCGTCCCTGACGCCTCCGCCGAAAATCAATCGGCAACTCAATTATTTCGACGCTCAAAAACGGACGCGCCGGCGCAACCAATTAAGCGAAAACTTAATCCGGCGCCGGGATGCTCTCCCGCACGGGCGGTCATACAGGATCCGAAGCAAGATTCCGCTTCCGGAAGATCTCCGGAGACACCCGGTAGCGCTTTTTGAAGGAACGGAAGAAGCTGGAATAGGATCCGTAATGGCACAGCACGGCGATCTCCTTGCAGGAAAGATTGCTTTTGAGCAGGAGAGTGAGCGCTTCGTTCGACCGCTGCTCTTCGCGGTAATCCTGAAGCGTGCGCCCGGTTTCCTCCCGGAATGTCTTGGAAAGATGCTCCCGGGTGATGCCGAGTTTTCCCGCCAGCGCACTCGTCGTCAATGATTCGTCGAACGCAGTTTGGATCTCGCTCTGAACATCGATGATTCGCCGAATGTTCTTCGAGAATCTGAATTTTTCCTCCGCCGACCGGCAAAGCAGGTCGAGAAGCGAAAAGACCATCTTCGCCGCCTCCAGCGGGGACTGAAACAAGGTGGTTCCGGCATATTCGCGGAAGGAAAGCAGATTTTTTTCCAGCGCGCTATCGGTCCCGATGTCGAAGTAATAGCCGTAAGTGCGGTTGATTTCCGTGATGATGCGGCAGGAGGCTGCGCCCATGAAATTGATCCACACAAAACGCCATTTTTCACGACCGTCCCGCGGAAAATAGTAGGAGACATCCGAATCGCTGTGGCGGTAGAGGAACGCGGTTCCGGGCCGGCAGTCGAATTTTTTGTCGCCGACCTGCAGCACACCCTTGCCTCCCAGCGTGACGGTGATCTGCCCGCCGATCTCAAGCGGGATCAACCTGTGGGGAATCTGCGGTATGCGGTAGCCCTGCTCCTCCACCTCCTCCACGACGATGCTGGGATAGGGCATCTCATTGAACTGTATCGCGCGAACGAACCGGACTTTCCACAAGCGAACCTTGTCGACGTTGATCATCGGGAAATCTCCTTTTGACGGTGTTTTGCAATAATATGGCATCGAATATCACAAAATGCCAACTCGAATGCGATTGATTTATAAGAATGCCGGACTATATTCTTAATGCGATCAGGATGGGATGCCTCCGCAATTGCAGTGTTTTAACTTATTACAGGAGCGGCAAACTCATGGGGGACAGAACAGGGTGTTTCAACAAGTTTTTCGGACGGCTGCGCGGTCAATTCATGCTGTTCGGCGCATTGCTCTTCTCCGTCGCGGCGGTCTGCACCGCCGAGGAGAAGAAGTTCCAAATCCGTCCCGGAGTGGAAATCGTCTGCGAGAGCAACAAGTCGGCACTCAGCTATCAACCCGGCGAGGAGATGGTTTTCAAGTTCAGACTGAACACCGTCGAGAACATCCCCGACTCGTGGTATCTGCGCTATGACCGCGCCGGCGACGACCGCCGGTACTTCCGCGGCAAAGTGCCGGCCAGGAGCGAGGTTGTCATCAAGACGTCGCTCAAAAAGCCGGGATTCGTCAATTTCGAAGTCTATCTCGCCGACGAAAACGCCAGACCGGTTCTGCGCAACGAAAAGCGGAGCAGCCGGATCGCCTTTTATGCCGGCGCGGCGGTCGCTCCGAACGAGCTCGCCGACTGCGGCGAACCCGCTGACTTCGACAAGTTCTGGACGAAGCAGAAAGAGCGTCTCGCTGCCGTTCCGTTTGGGGATGCGGAGTGCAAATTCGTCCGAAACGCCCGCGGCGGCAAGGTCTACGCGGTCTCGATCCCCTGCGCCGGACCGCGCCCCGCGACGGGATATCTGCTCGTGCCGAACGACGCGAAGGAGAAATCCCTCCCCGCAAAGATCTGCTTCTACGGGTACGGGACCTCCCCGCAGAGGGTTCCCTCCATGGTCACTCCCGGTCATCTGGTGCTGAACCTCAACGCGCACGGGCAGGAACTCGGCAGGGATGAAGCATACTACAAGGAGTTCTTCCGCTCGATCCGCACCGAAAAATATTCCTACGCCTTCGATCCGGAGCAGAACAAAGATCCGGAGAACTGCTTCTTCAACGGTATGGCGCTGCGGGCGCTCCGGGCGCTGGAATATCTCAAATCGCGCCCCGAGTGGAACGGCAGGGATCTGATCGCCTCCGGCACGAGCCAGGGGGGAATGCAGGCGCTTTGGGTGACCGCGCTCGACCCGGCGGTCAGTTCCGCCGTCGTCGAGGTCCCATGGTGCTGTGATCTGGCAGGCAAGCCCAAAGCCAAACGGCTCGCCGGCTCGTGGCGTCTCAAGTATGTACCGGGCTTGGACTACTACGACCCGGTCTTCATGGCGAAGCGGATCAGGAACGCCGAGGTCAAGATCAATCGCGCCGGACTGGGCGATTATACCTGCCCGCCCTCGGGGATCGCGATCCTGTACAAGAACCTCTCGACGCCGAAGAAGAGCATCCGCTGGGTGCAGGGCGGCGACCACGTATTCGTTCCCACGAAGTCCGAAGTCATCGTCTGGCGCGCGGGAGAGGGGAAACGCTGACCTTCCCGTATCACGCGCGACCTCCGAACTGCGGAAATCGTTCCATAACTTTGAGATACCGGTCCCCGACAAAAAACAGGAAGGAAAAAGGAAAATGAAGAACAAGTACGGCACGATACAACGCTTCACCCTGATCGAACTTCTCGTCGTGATCGCGATCATCGCGATCCTCGCCGCGATCCTGATGCCCGCCCTGCAGCAGGCGCGGGAGCGCGCGATCGCCAGCGACTGCCTCTCCCGGACGAAGCAGAGCATTCAGGCATTGACCACATACGCCGACGATCAGGACGGCTTCATGTACATCAAGGACGGTCAGGACGTCGCGTGGAACGAACTTCTGGAGAAAAGCTATTCGTTCTCGCAGAAAACCGGAGCCTGCCCCGGCAGCATTCCTCCGGGAGCGCAGGATTTCGACCATTACTTCGGCTTCGGCATCTTCGATCCCCGCAACTGCGCCGCTCCGATCAACGCCTCGGTCGGCAGCGGCAGCGGTCTGGTGCTGGTCCTCGGCACCAAGACCATCCGCACTCCCGCCTCGACGCTGATCCTGGGCGACAGCATGAACATCGGCAGCGCCGCCAAACCCAAGCGCGAGCAATATTGCCTCGCGCAGGCGGACAACAAGTCCGGCAGCATACAATTTCATTTCCGCCATGCCGTGCGCGCGAACTTCGCATATCTCGACGGGCATTCGTCCGCCATCGGCTACGAGCAGGCGGTGGACAATCTCACCGGCTTCTACAAGAACAACAGCCAGTACGACCAGCTGCCGGAGAAAAAGCTCAGCTTCTTCAGTCCGAATTCGAGCCAGGAGAGCAAGAGCAACGTCGTCTTCAACATCTGATCTTCTCCGCGCGGCGCGAAGCAATCCGCTGTTTTTCCATATTTGCGGCAGAAAAAAGGAATCGGGATCATGACATCGGGAACGAGCCCTTGCCTCCGCACCCTTCTGGTCGGTTTGGGCAGAATCGGCTGGAGCACCCATCTGCCGACGCTGCTGAAACACCCCGGATTCCGGGTAACGGGCGCGGTCGATCCGGCGGAGGAACGCCTCGCCGAATGCCGGAATTCCTTCGGGATCCCCGGATTCCGCACGCTGGAGGAAGCGCTTGAAAAAGAACGTTTCGATCTGGCGGTGATCGCCTCGCCGACCTGTTTCCACGCGGAACAGACGATCGCCGCCCTCCGGCACGGCTGCCACGTCTTCTGCGACAAGCCGGCGGCGCTGGATTCGGCGCAGTTCCGGCAGATGGCGGCCGCCGCGCGCGAAAACCGGCGCATTCTCACGGTCTTTCAGCCGATGCGCATCGACCGCCACAACCTTTTTGCCCGCGAGATCGTCCGCTCCGGCAAACTGGGCAAGGTGTTTCTCGTCAAGCTGCTCCGCACGAGTTTCGCCCCGCGCAACGACTGGCAGGCGCTCAAGAGCAACGGCGGCGGGATGCTGCTCAACTACGGCAGCCACATGGTGGATCAGGCGAATTACATCTTCGGCGGCGGCGGCGAGGTCCTCTGCTGTGTCACGGACCGGATCCTGAGCCTCGGCGACGCCGACGACGTGGTCAAACTCCTGCTCCGCTACGGGTCGGTCACGGTGGATATCGACATCAATCAGGCTGCCGCCGACAATACCTGCCGGTTCGCGATCTACGGCTCGCGGGGGAGCGCGATCCTGCCCGGATCCGGCAGCGAATGGCGGCTCCGGCTGCTGGAGGGACCCGCCGGGGTCCCGGCGGAACTGCACTCCGATCTTTCCGCGCCGGGGCGAAAATATCCCGCCGCCGCCTCGGGGTTCCGAAGCGAAACGGCGGTGCCGCCGGAGGCGGAGCCGCCGGAAGAACGCTATTACGACAATCTCCACCGGGCGCTGACCGCGGGCGAAGCGCTTCTGAATCCGCCCTCCGATACCGCGGCGTTGATCCGGATGATCGACCGCGCGGGCGAAATCGCCGAGGAGAACGCCTCCCGATGAGACCGACCGGATTGCTCAGCGTCACCTTTCGCGCATTGCCCTTCGAGCGGATCGTCGAACTCGCAGTGCAGGCGGGGCTCGACGGCATCGAATGGGGCGGCGATCTCCATGTGCCGCCCGGGGATCTCCGGCGCGCCGCCGCGATCGGAGAGGCGACCCGGAACGCCGGGCTGATCGACTTCGCCTACGGCAGCTACTGGCGGGCCGACCGCGAACCGGCGGAGATCGCGGAGACCGCGGCGGCGCTGGGCGCGCAATGGATCCGGGTCTGGGCGGGCACGCTGCCCTCGGCGGAGTGTCCTCCGGAGATCCGCCGCCGCACGGTCGAGTACCTGCGGGATCTCTGCCGCCGCTGCCGGGAGGGGCTTCAGGTCGCCGCCGAATGGCATTGCAACACGCTCACCGACGACGCGGCGTCGGCGGTGCGCCTGCTCGACGAAGTGGGCGAAGAGAATTTCTTCTGTTACTTCCAGCAGGGGGACGATCTCCATGCGGAGCGGGACGATCTTTGCGCGCTCGTTCAGCTTCCGCCGGAACGGATCCGCGCCGTCCACGTCAACCACTGCGTGCGGCGCGAACGGCTCCCGCTGGCGGCGGGCTTCGAGGAGTGGAGCAACCTTTTCGCGCACATCCCCGAGAGCGTTCCGGCGCTGCTGGAGTTCGTGCGCGGCGACTCGGCGGAACAATATCTGGAAGACGCCGCGACTCTGAAAAAACTGGCGGCACCGGCGCCAAAACATACCAAACCGCAAAACACGAGAGGATGAGGAAATGAAAAAGGCTGTCGTCGCGCTCGCCGTGCCGCTTCTGTGCGGGTTCCTGCCGCTTATGGCGTTCGACATCGGTGAATTCAAGGATATGACCGACATGTCGGCGGCGACCCCGGTGTTCTCCGAGAACTTCAACGGCAGCACCACCGATTGGCAGCTCCGGAGCGGCTGGAGCCACGAGCCGCGCGAGGGGATAAACGGCTCCGGCGCGCTGAAATATGAACTGGACAACCCCCGGTACACCCGGGAGGTGCGGCGTCCCATCAAGCTCAAACCGGGGATGAGTTACCGGCTGACGATGTACTATCGCAGCGAACTCGACGAAGTCGATTGGCGGGCGAAGATGGAGATCGTGGCGATCCGCTACTGCGATGAAAACGGCAAGGAGCTCCCCGGCTCTCTCCACTGCCTCGTAAAGATGAATTCCGAAAAAAACGACTGGGAGAAGTTGGAGTTCGTCTTCGTGCCGCACCCGAAAATGAAGACGGCGGAGCTGGGGCTGATGCTGCGGCGGGACCGGACCGGAAAGATCTGGTTCGACGATATCGTCGTCACGCCGTACGCCTCCGAGACGGCGACGCTGAACATCACCGGTCCGCTGAAGCTTGCGCTCGACGAAACAGGGGATATCTCGTGGAAATGCAGGATCGACTCCACCGCGAAAAAACCGCAGAAGCTCGCGGTTTACGCCACGGTGGGCGGCCGAACTCGACTCGTCCCCGTCGATGCCAACGGCAACGCCAGGGCGCGTTTCGGCAAATTCGAGCCGGGCAAGATCCCGGTCGAGGCGAAACTGCTCGACATGACCGGCAAAAAGATCATCGCCGTCGACCGCGCCAACGTCTTCGTCCATCCGAAGGAGGCGACCGCCGGCCCCGGCAACGTCGAGCTCGAACATGACGGCCGGGTGCTGATCGACGGCAAACCCTTCAT
>Ga0310690_10010481_pt1 | contig 11531 bp, 26 predicted proteins | sample AusTroGonzalo_MG_2_FD_207661 | JGI IMG/M metagenome (GOLD analysis project Ga0310690, IMG submission 207661) | Bovine rumen microbial communities from tropical cattle in Woodstock, Queensland, Australia - Gonzalo_04 (v2) (version 2) | ecosystem: Host-associated > Mammals > Digestive system >...
ATTTGGTTATTGAAGTTTTGATTCATATTAGCCATTTGTCTATTAGCAGCAGCTATTTCTGAATTATAGAATCCATTTGAAACATTACTATTAATACTTGCTGTACTATTGCATATTGCATTAGAAATACCACCTACTGCATCTCTAATTCCTTCGATTTGATTACTTAAATGTAATGTATCGAATCCGTTATTAGTATTAGTATTAATTCCTTGTTGACCTGCTAATAACCAAGGGAACTCATACATTCCAGCAGCTCCACCACCGAAGCCACCACCGAATCCCCAGCCACCATTACCTAGCATACCTAGAGCAATAATACCTAGAATCCATTCTCCCATGTTACCCCCCCAACCACCGTTGTTTCCAGTTAAGTCGAAAGTTGGTACAATTCCGTTTGTACTTCCGTTCATGATTTTCACTCCTTTCTAAATTTTTATCTATATCAAACACTTTGTGTTGATACCATTAATTAGATAATAAGCTCTCTATTTGGTTTATCTGTTCATCAGAATAACCAAACTTTTTTGCAAAATCATATAATCTCCTTCTTTGTTCTGGAGATTGTTTACCTAAAGTATTCTTTAGTAACATCTCTGGAGTATTATTCTGTCTCATCTGTTGTAGTTGTTTGAACTGATTCGGATATTGAGCTTGTAGTTGCTGCATTATCCCCTGTATGTTTATCTGCATCATTTTTTCTCTCCTCTAACAATTCTTTTACTTGTTTCTCTAATGACTCTATTCTAAGATCCTTCTCATCTTTAGGAACTATCTCCTCTAATAAGAACGGTCTAACCTTACCTTGTGGAGTCTTATACCACATATTAGTAAAATCCTTATTAACAAATAGAGTATCCATAAATATCATTTCTCTATTAACATCATCTATACTCTCAGCATATCTAATACCACTAGCTCCAGGTCCAGCTTGTATAGTCTGATTAAGTATAGTAGGTTGTGAATACTGAGCTTGTATTCTTTGTTTTTCCAGCTCATTAATTTTATTTCGTTCTTCTAAAATCTGTCTATCAATTACATTAAGTTGAGGATTAAATCCATTCATCATATCATCCCTTTCACTTACATTATCCCACAATAAAAAGAGTGAAAAGCCTTAACTTTGCACTCCTTTTGTCTCATTTTCGTTCACATTTTGTTTGGATTCTTTCAGGATATTTATCTGGATATAATTTATGAAGATAATCGTACTTGCTCCTTATACTAGAAATACAATTATTTATCGTTGACTTACTAACATGAAAGTCCATAGCCATACTTATTATAGTATGTTTATCTTTCTCCCAAACTCTAGCATACAATACCTTCTTCTCGAGCTCCGTTAGTATTGCATCTTCTACAAACTCATTATACAGAACTTTAGTCCAAGGTATCTGATTCTTAAAAACTTTTCCCATTACAAACTTCACTCCTTATAGATGTTTATTATACAGCAAAATTTTGTTTATTTAGAGAAAAATTTTTTGTAGAGAGATTTTTGTTTGATTTGTGAATATCACACACACACGAAGGTCGGCTCTATTAAATAACACTTTTCAAGGTATACCCTACCTTTTTTATATACCATATATTTTATAACTTAGATATATTTTTTATTATTTGCAAGTTTTTTATATTTCAAGACTTTTATTTCTTCACCTAGTAAATAACTTCTATAACTTTTATAAAATAGTTTTCTATATAGTTTATATAAAAATAATATAGTTTTATATAGACATATCTATATATAATATATAAAAAACACTCTCACGCGATAAACATTAATTTTTTACTACCCTTCAAGATAAAAAAGTTATAAAAGTTATTGACAATATGATAAAATTATGTTATATTATATATGTAATAAAAAAGTTATTACACTTATAAAAATTATCAATAAAAAAATTATAAAAATTATAAAAAAGTTATTGACAATATAAAAAATATATGATATATTATAAGTGTAATAAAGAAAAAGTTATTACAAAAAAAGTTATAACAAATATTAAAAAAGTTATTGACTTTATAAAAATTATATGATATATTATAAATGTAATGAAGAAACGCCCTACACGGTGAGAGAAAAAGTTTAAACACTCATTATATCACGGCTAGTAAAGGATGTAAAAATGTGGTAGAAATTACAAAAAACAATATAACATATAAAAAAGTTAAAAAAGTTATTGACAATATAAAAAATATATGTTATAATTAAAGTACAAAAAGAGAAAAAGCAGCAAGAAAAAGTTCTTTGAAAAAGAAATTATATAATTGTTATGGAGTACCAAACTACATATAAATAATAATTTGGTGGTAGGAATAACCTACAATACATCATTGTAAAATTGTATGCAAGTGGAGACATACTCCAAAGGCAAGATAAAATGTTCGTGTTGAGGTTCATAAATGGTTATTCCATGAGGGAATATAGTACACTGATGTAGCAATAATGATTATATAATGAGTAGGTTGTTAGGTTTAGTTATACAAGGGATGTTTCTCGATACTTGTGCGTGGGTTCATAGATGGCACAAAGGACTAATTGCAAAGCCAAGATAAAACAACCAAAGCAAAGCAGGTTTATCAGTGGAAACTGATAAATCTAGGTACACTATAACCAGGTCTATCAGATCCAAAAATGGGGGAGTGTTTCTAGATTTGTTAGTTTCCATACTAACAAAGAAAAGCTATAATTTTATAGAATAGGTAAGGAGTGATGAAATATGAAATATAGCAAAAATAAAAAATTAAATGGAGTTCTTCAAGAGATTGAGCAACAATTACTAGAATTAGGTCTAGAAGAAGTTAAGCATTATTATGATGAGTTCAAATATGAAAGTGATTATAATATTGCACAATATGGAAATCTTTTAATCTATTATGTAGATGTTCAAGAGATGTATCAAAGAAATGGTTATAAAACTAAGTTTAGTGATAATAAGGCTTGGGAAATTTATAAACATCAAGTTGGTTATGTTACTAGACAATTATTAAGAGCAAATAATATGCAAAGGAGATATATCTAATATGAAAGAAAGATTTGAAGAATATAAAAACATAATTCAAGAATTAGATGATAAAGGTATAGACTTATTAGAGCTTAATATATGGAATGAGATTGATTGTCAATTAGATAAAGAATTAACTGATAATCAATTACAAATATTATATTGCACAGTTGAAAGAGCATATTTAAAAAGTGAAGATGTGAATTTATCTGATTTAGTTAGATATTGTATTAAAAATGTAGATAAAATTTATGATATGCAAATATGGGAAATATTAATGAATTGTTAAAGAATAGGAGTGAATTAAAATGAAAGTAGAGCAATTTTTAAATAGAAATCAATTTCATCTTTATGATGATACATTAAATGTAGATATATTACAAAGTTATAATAGCAAGGTGGTAGAAATTACAAATAATCAAGGTTGCTATCAATGTATAAAACTTGGTAGAGACTGGGATTATTCAACAACAACTAGTAAACATGTTTATGCTTTTCTAGAAGAATATTCAAAATGTTATATAGGTAATAGACAAAAGAAAAGAAAGTATATAAATGACTTACTTAAAGAGTATCAAGAGAATAGAGAGCAATTTTTAGATAGAAATAACTATGCAATAGTATATGATGAGGAGATGGTTTAAAATGAAATATACTAGAGTTTATAAGATATTTGACTTAGAAGAATTAAAACTAGCCGAAAAAATGCTAAATAAATTATTAAATAAATATGAATATGTTAGAGTTAATCAAGTTGGAATTGATGAGATTAAAATAGCATATATGTAGAATAGGAGTGAATTAAAATGAAATTAGAAACAATTTATGGAGAATTATTAGAAATTATGAAAAATGATATGGACTTTGTAAAAGCACTATCATTAAAAGAAAAACTAGAAAAAGCAATAAGAGAAGAATCTTGCTATAAAACAAGTAGCAAAACTAGAGTAAATGCAATTAAAAGAGTAGCAAGTAAAGACAATGCTAGACCAGCACTTACTTGTTATGGAATATTTGAAGATTATAAAATAGTAACTGATAGTTATCACTTAATAGCAATTAAAGATGAGAATATGCCTTTAAAATTAGCAACAACTGATAATGAATTAGCAAATAAAGTAGGTAAAGAGAATTGTATAAATGCAAATTATCCAAATTTAGAGCATATTTTAAAATTTGATAAATCAAATGAGTTAGAAATGTTTAATCTAGATGATTTAGAAAGTACTTGTAAAATGAGTAAAAAAGATAAAGATACACTATTTACAATAGGAACTCAAAATTTCAATCCTCAATATGTTAAAAATGTTATAGATGTATTAGGATCAAATGTAAAGATATATTTCCAAGGAGAATTAAAACCATTATTCTTTGTAAATGATAAAGATGAAATAGGTCTAGTATTACCAATAAAGAAATATTAAGGAGTAATTATGAATAGTAAATATAAAAAATTTGAAAAGAAAGTTTTGACATCAATGATTATAGAGATTGATATAACAAAATGCACTAAAACTTTTAGAGAAATTATGAAATTAATTAGTGCTTTAGAACAACAAGAATTATCTGATAATGATTTAGAAATAAAAGATATTTATTTTAAATAAGGAGTGAATTATGAGTTTTGAATTAAAATTACAAAATATGATATTAGATTTAAAAAAGGTTGAGTCAGCTGAAAGTATAGAGGAATTATTAGATTATAAATTTGAGAATAATGAATATACGCAAAGAACTGAACTAGCATATAAAACATTAGTGGATTATAAAGACTGGTTAGAATATCAATCAGTTTTAATATTAAGAATAGAAAAAGATATTATTAAATTTTTAAAGGAAAGATTTTAAAAAAGTTAAAAAAGTTATTGACATTATCAAAGATATATGTTAATATATAATTGTCAAAAGACAAATTGATTTAATTTAAAAATAGGAAAAGGAGTGATGTATTTATGTTAAATCAAACAATTTTAGTAGGAAGATTAGTAAGGGATGTTGAGGTACAAGAATTAGAAGGTGGAAAGAAATATGCTAGTATTACAATAGCAATTCCAAGAAGTTTCAAAAATGCAGAAGGACAATATGATACTGATTTCATTGATTGTAGAGTATTTGATAGTATTGCAACTAATACAAGTGAATATTGCAAAAAAGGAGATATTATTGGAGTTAAAGGCAGACTACAATTTAGTACTTATGAAAAAGAAGATGGAACTAAACAATATAAAATGGAAGTTATTGCCGAAAAAATAACATTCTTATCAAGTAGAAGTAAAAATGATGAGGAGTAGGAATTATCCTACTCCCTAATATAAAGGAGTATTTAAAATGAATAAAGAAGAAACAAATAAAATATTAAAAGCAAAAGGAGTTTTTTGTGAATCTGATACTGATGAGTATATAGATGATTATAGAAAAACATATGAAAATAAAATGAATAGATTTGATGAAGAAGATTTTTACAATTCAGTAGTAGCTTGGTTTTTTGATGGTTCAACTGGAGCAGCATACTATGATTATTGGTTAGAAAAGAATTGGAGCTAAAATATGAAGATAATTAGTAATCAACAAATGTTAGATTATATTGATGATAAATTAAAATTAGATTATGATTTACTATTAACTTATGATAATGGTAAATGGATTGCTTGTGATGATAGCACAGGACAAAAATGGGTAGAAGAATTTGATCAATTAGCAAATGCTATTGGTTGGTTGAAAGGAGAATATGAATTATGAAAGAATTTATTGAAGAATTAAAACATAATCAAAACATTAATTTTGAAAAGGGTTTAGAGAATAGAATTGATATTGATTATGTAATTGAAAGATTAAAAAGTATTACTAATCCAGTTTATGATAATGGTTATCAAATTATATCAAATGTTAAAGGTATGAAGAAATATATTAATAAATGTATACAATACAACATAGATGAGGAAGAAGAACACAAAGAATTAGATGAAATTCTAGAAGAACTATCAGAATATGAAGATGAAGATATTGCTTATGTAGATTATGATAGACCTATGGGATTTGATTTAAAAATATTTACTAAAAATGATGAAATGGAGAATGATTAAGATGAGATTTTTTATAGTAGATTTAATAGGAGATTATAAAGCCTTTGCAGATTATGATGATGTCAAAGATTTATTATTAGAAAAAGTAATTGAAGATACAAAAATGAATTTAAGTGATGAACATATTGTATCAACTAATTTGGAAACATTAGAAAAATTAGCAAGAGATAAACATACACCTATGCATTATATTACTGAAAGACTTGAAAGTTTTAGTTATAAAATTATTGATTTAATGCAGTTAGAAAGAGATTTACAAGATTTAAAATATTTTATAGGACAAGAAAGTTTATTTGATGCAGTTATAGCACTAATTGATAAAGGAGAAAAATAATATGGATAATACATTTGAAATAAAAAGAAGAATTTTTGATATACTTGAACAAGCAAGAGTCTTGTTTAATGATTATTATAATGGTTTTGACCATAGTTATACTGAGGATGATAAGAAATTTATAGCAGCATTAATAAGTGTAATAGAATATGATGTAAATAGCATTAAAGAATTATTTTGATTAGAATAGGAGTTAATTATATGATAGTTATTTATGAAATTCATATTAATGATAGAAATAGAGAAGATGAGTTGAATCTATTTGATTGTGATAGTCTTAAAGAGGCAAAGTTCTTCTTTGAGAATAAACTAGGAGTTAAGACTAGCTTAACTAATTTAAGTAAGCATATCAGAACAAATGGAGTAATAAACAAAAGATATAAAATTTATAAAATTAAATAAAGTTTTAAACTTTTTAAAAGATGAGGTGTTATAATTTATGTACGAGGTAGAATTATTAAATTTAGAAACTAAGAAAACATTTACTAAAGTGTTTTGGAGTGAATATTTAAAGAATAACTTTGTTAGAAAGTGTAAATATTCTAAAAAGGTTAAAGTCTTAAGTATAATTGATAATTCTTGGTTGTATAGTTAGGAGCAAGATTATGAATAATGATTTAGCTAATTTAAAATTCAGTACAAAGTCAATTATGATAACTGATAAACAAAAAGAGTTTATTGAAACATTAATTGATGATCTAATGGATTATACTGATGAGTATAATAATATAGAATATTGGAAACTAAGTAAACAGGATGCTACAAAGTTAATTAAAGAATTAAAAAATGAATTAGATGGTTATCTATTCACTGATGAATATGATGGCTATTATGGTGGAGATATGTATACTGATGGTTTCTACGATTAAGGAGTGATAATATGTTAAAAGGAGTTAAATTAAGAGATTATCAAGAACAAATCTTAAAAGAACTTGGTAATGTTCCTAGTATTGGTTTGTTTATGAAAACTGGTTCTGGAAAAACTTTTACAAGTCTAGAAAGATTTAATAGAAATCCTACAAGTAACCTTTTAGTTATATGTCCTCAAAAGATAGTTACACAATGGTTTGATGAAATAGAGAATCATACTGATTTAATGGTTTGTAGATATAATATGGGTTGGAGTGCTACTAAAAAGCAGCAAACAATACAATCTTTTCTAGGTAATAGACCTTATGCTAATAAATGTGTTGTAGTAAACTTTGATATTATAACTAAAATGACTTGGACTAGTGCTATTGATGATACTTGGACTATTATTGTAGATGAAAGCCATAAGATTAAAAACATGGGTACATCTAGAAGTCCAGTTAAAGTTACACAAAAGGTTTTAGAACTTGGTAAATTAACTCCATATAAGATTATTCTTACAGCTACACCAACTGAAAAAGAATATGGTGGTTATATTGATCTCTATAGTCAATTAACATTTCTAGGTTATTTAGATATGAGTTATACATTATTTCAAAATAGATATTGTAGAATAGAAAAAATGCAATTACCTGGAATGCCATTTCCAATTAATAAGATAACTGGTTATAGAATGAATCTGATTGATGATGAGATTAAACCTTTAATAAAGTTATGTTGTAGATATTATGCTCCAAAGTATGGAGATTATGAACCTCAATTATTAAAAATTAATATTCCAAAAGCAAAGAATTATGCAAAAATGTTGGAAGATAGAACTTATCAAGATATAACATTTGATAATGTAAGTGCTTTTAGAATAGGTAAGAAAACATTAATAAGTGGATGTGTTACTGGTACTGATGAGTATGGTAATAAATATAAATATGGAGATAATACAAATAAAGCTGATTGGCTAGAGGAGTTCCTATCAAATACTGATGATGTTGTAAGTGTGTTATACAATTACAATGTTGAAAAAGATATTATCATTAGTGTATGTGAAAAACTTAAAAAGAAATACATAGTAATTAATGGTGATATTAAAGATAAACCTGCTGAACTTAAAAAAGAATTTGATGTATTGATAGGACAATATGAAGCATTTGGTGAAAGTTTGGATGGACTTCAATATAAATGTCATCTGATGGTATTTTATTCAATGCCAGATAGTTCAAGAGCTTATAGACAATCTCTTGGAAGAATTGATAGAATTGGTCAAACTGAAATGCCTATTTACTATCATCTAGTTATGCAAGGAACTATTGATGCAAAGATATATGAAATGGTTCAAAACAAAGTAGAATTTAGTGAAAAAGATTTAAATGAATTAACAATTTAAGGAGATGAAATTATGGATTCAGAAGAAATATTTGAAATGATATTATATGGACTTGCTATTATTATATGTATATTTATACTTATTACTATCTATATTGGAATCAATTTTTATAATGATTATCAATGTAGTACTACAACTGATCCTAATTATTGGGTAGAACATAATTGTATAAAATATTGTAAGGAGTGTAAAAATGAAAAAGATAATAGATGAGTTTAAATGGAGAAAGAAATATAATAGGTTATGTATTAAATATGAAACATTAGCTAGTGAAAAAATTGATAAACTAGAAAAAGATGTTAATTATTTACAAAGAATAATTGATTATAAGGATGAAATAGATAGATTAAAAGAAGAAAATATGCAATATAGAAGGAAATATGGAAGGCTTAAAGGTGGTGATAAGAATGATAAAAATAAAAATAAAAGAAAAGCCTAATTGTATAAATAATAATTTAAAATGTAGGAACTATAGTGCTTTAGAAGGAATTGTTCTTCTAGATACAGCAATAAATATGCTAAGAGAAGATTTTGAATTATCTGATGATGAGATTTGGGAACTTCTAAAGGCTTATAGAAAAAATTGGAAAGAGGTGGAATAATGATTGATACAACTGATTTAAGTAGTTATTATCCTGGATATGATGACTATTGTGAACCTAAAGAATATAAAGATCCAGATGATGATCCAACTGTTGATGAAAGAGTTGATGAAAGAGTTGATGAGATGATATTAGAAAGATTAGAGAAAGAGGAGAGTGAGAAAAATGGCTTACATTAAGAGAGAAAAATATACTGTTGTTAGTGATAATGATTTAAAGAAAGAATTACTAGAAGTATTACTAGCAAAAGGTATTCCATCAGTTAAAGCTAGACAATTAGTGTACTATCCAGTACCTATGAGTTTAATTAGATGGTCAAAATGGTTAGATCCAAGTGAATGTGAAATGTATCTAGAACCATACAATGAAGATTCAGAAGATATGGGATTTTAAAATTAGAAAAGGAGAAATGAAATTATGGCAAATGCAAAGAAAAGTTGGAAAGAAGTTTTCACAGAAAACTATCTAGGTAAATCAGACCTAGCAAAAGAAGTTGAACCTTTTTTAAAGGACAACTATAAAGGAAATGCTTATATTCCATGGGCAACAATGGAAAGATTAACTTATATGTGTGATGAGGATGCTGTTTTTGAGAATATCAAAAATGTAAATGGTGGATTAGTTCATACTGATGTTATGGAAATGCACCAACAAAACATTCAAAAAGGTGAAGTTGTTAGTGAAACAGTTTCACAAATGTTTTCACATATGGTTAAAGTTAAATTAGTTTTTATGGGTAAGGAATTTATTGAAGAATATCCTATTCAAGACCAAGATTATTCTGCAGCTAGAGTATTCAATCAAAACTTAGTAAATAGAGCTTTACAAAGAGCAAAAGCTAAAGTTGCTTCTAGAGCTACTGGAATTGGTTTCAAACTATATGAAGGTAAAGATTTACAATTTGATGAAATACCACAAGAGACTAAACCTCAATTACCTACTGAAAATGCTCAAAATGAGCAATTAGATGTGAAAAAATCACAAAAAACTGCAAAAAATGACAATAAAATAGAAAAAACTGTAGAAAAGGTAGAAGAAAAACCAGTAGAAACACAACCTATTGTGGATAAACCTGTTGATAAACCTGTGGATAAAGTTGAAGAACCTAAACCTCAACCAGTTGAATCAAAAAATGATCCAATTTCAGAAGCTGTGAACTTGATTAAAACAACAGAAGTTGATAAAATGAATTTAGCATTACAAAGAGTAAATGTTAGTTTAATGAAGAAACATAAGATTGCTTTATCAACAGAAGCTAGTGAGGAAGAATTAAGAAATATCTTATCTAATAAGACAATATTCACAAATCCAGAACAATTCTTGAAAACATTAAAGACTTTACTTGGTATGTAATAAGGAAAGGATGAGATGATGGAACATTATAAGAAATTTTACGAGGTTGGTAGTAATAGATATTACACTATTACTGCTGATAATGAAGAATATATAGCAAGTGAAAGTTTCTTAAATGTAGGTAAAAAGAGATTATTTAGAAAACAAAAATACTTGGTTACTGGTTTCAAACTTTTAAAGTTTTCTGCACCAATAGCTCAATTATTTAATACTCTAAATAATCTAGAACCTAGTAAGAAACAAAGATATGATGCTGATGAACTTGTTATATACAATCATATTGATAATAAAGAATTAAAAGAAAATATTAAACAAGCATATCTACAAGTTATAAATGATGCAACAAATGAATTATTGCAAAAACAAGATGAACTCTTATACCAAGGTAGAAATGAACTTGCAGAATCTTATAACAAATATTTAGAAGATTTAAAACATATTGATCCAATGGATGGAATAGATTTGGAAACACCAGAACATACTGGTTGTATGTTAATTAAGACCATGTTAAGAGAAGGTCTAGAACATTTATATACTGAAAGAGTAAATGCTTTCACAAAGAATGTTTATTTATATGAACAAGATGAATTTGGCAATTTAACAATTTATAAAGTTATAACTATTAAAAATGTAGTTAAAACTATTGATACATTTATTTATGATAAAAAATTAGTTGAATGTTTATTAAAAACTATATATGAGGAAGGAAGATAATTATGGTAGATACAAGTTTAAATAAAAAATACACAGCTCAAGAAGGTGGAGCTATGGACTTTAGTCCTATTCCAGATGGAGTTTATAGAGCTAGAGTTAAAGAAGTTACTCCTTGGACTGCAAAAACTCAAACAATTAAAGTATATCAGAAAGGTGAAGATGGTAAGGTTCTAACTGATGAAAAAG
>Ga0310690_10010482_pt1 | contig 11528 bp, 13 predicted proteins | sample AusTroGonzalo_MG_2_FD_207661 | JGI IMG/M metagenome (GOLD analysis project Ga0310690, IMG submission 207661) | Bovine rumen microbial communities from tropical cattle in Woodstock, Queensland, Australia - Gonzalo_04 (v2) (version 2) | ecosystem: Host-associated > Mammals > Digestive system >...
TATTAGACGATAACGAAATGAAAAACATATTATTAAACTTAAATTTTAATGTTCCTTATGATAATGTATATTTTGCTTTGTTTGATATTGAAAAATTTTCTATTATAAGTAAATTTTATATGACAAATAATTATGATGTTAAAATGGAGTGTAAACCTATATTACATGAAATTGAGTTAGATGAATTTTTTATGGGTAGAAGCGGATATATATCAACTGATAAAACTTTAAGCAATGAAGATTTTAAAAACTTATATAATAAATTAGATAAGTTAAGTCGTTTTAATATTCCTACCTGGAGAGATTTATTACCTGTTCCGAGGAACCCTTTTATATTAAATTTAACCCCGGAACAACTAAAAGCTCTTAAAAAACCTGCAAAACCAAAAGGATTACCTGCAAAAATAAAAGGTATTTATATAGAAGGTATTTTATTTGAAAAAAATGCTCCGGTATGTGTTATAGAGGGCAATTTGTATAGAACCGGTAGCTTTTATAAAGATGATGTTAAAATTATAAGAATTGTAAAAAATGGTATAGTAGTAAACTATAAAGGTTTTAATTATAAAATAAAAACAGATTATAAATAAAATCGGGGAGAATTTATGAAGAAATTTTTTGCCGTATTAATAAGTTGTTTTATGTTGCAGACGGGCGGTTTGTATGCTGTTGACGGGGTGGGGAATGATGATGAACAAAAACCACAGTTAATTTCCATTGATTTTCATGATACTTCTTTGTATTCGGTTTTGAATATTTTATCTTTAAAAACCGGTATGAAATTGATAACGGATACCAGTTTATATGGTAAAAAAATAATGCTTTCTTTAAAAGATGTTACTCCTGAGGAAGCATTAAATGCATTGCTTGATACATATAATCTTTATTATATCAGGCAGGCAAACACTAATATTTACATTATTAAAAGCAGGTCCGATGTCGCAAAAATTTCTGTTTCCAAAGTTGTTTTTTGTAATTACACTAATGCAACCACAATAGCTACTATTTTAAAAGAAAGTATATCCAAAGATGGAAAAATTGTTGCTGATCCAAGAACGAATTCTTTAGTTATAACCGATCTTGCCGATTCGATTGCTAAAATGGAAAATTTGATAAGAGCAATAGATGTTCCTACCCAGCAAGTTATGTTGGAAGCAAAAATTGTTGATGTTAATTTATCAAAAGGTGTTTCTTTAGGAACAAGGATTAATAATGTTTATAGAAAAGGACAAACAGTAAGTGTTGATGGTGCGGAAAAAACTTCTGAAACAGGTGAAGGAAGTTTTGAGCAAATTTTAAAACATAATTTTTTATATTCATCCGGATCTGGTGAGAATGGGCTTGGGTTAACTAATTCTTTTGCTCAAGCCGGAGTTGCTATATTATCAGGTGATTGGATAATAGATGCGGCAATAGAAGCCGGTATAAAAGATAGAAGTGCTAAAATTTTAACAAATCCTAAACTTCTTGTTTTGAATAATCAAGAAGCAACTATTGAAATTTTAGAAGAAGTTCCGTATGTTTCGGATAAACAAAAGGCAGATAACGGAACTCTAACAACTACAATTTCTTTTAAAGATGTAGGTATGAAAATGAGAGTTAGACCTCAAATAAATAGAGATGGAACGATTATTTTAACGGTTTCACCGGAACAAAGTTTTAGAACTGGAGAAACTTTTGACGAGACAGGTAATATTCCTGTTATTAACACAAGTAAAACAACAACGACACTTATGTTAAGAAGCGGTGAAACTGCCGCGATAGGTGGAATGATAAGAGAAACTGAAGATACTACAACAAATAAAGTTCCTTTATTGGGTGATATCCCCATATTAGGTTACTTATTTAAAGGTGTTAATAAACAAAAAACAAGATATGAACTTACAATATTTATAACAGCAAGAATTGTTAATAATTAGGGTTTTTTATGGATAATAAAATACAGGCAAAAGTTTTAATTGTTGAAGATGATAAAGTAGCTTTAATTAGTTTAAAGACTGCATTGGAAGCTTTTTTTGAAAAAGTAGATGCTGCCGAAACAGGGCAATTTGCTAAAGATTTATCGAAGAGTGAAAAATTTGATATTGCAATCATTGATTACAGATTACCTGATATTGATGGTGTTCATTTAATAAAAGAATTACAAGATTCCATTCCGGATTTAATGACATTAGTTGTTACGGCCTACTCTTCGGTTGAAACTGCAATAGAATCGATAAAAATGGGAGCTTTTGATTATGTTATAAAACCTTTAGATATTTCGGCTCTTGTACATACAATGCAAAACATGTTAGAAGACAGAAAACAGTTTTTGGCAGGTAAAGAATATTTGGAAAAAAATGTTGATGGTATTGAACAAAAATTTGATGATGAACAAATTCTTATTGGTAGTAAAATAGATACTTCTTTAAATCTTTTTGTTGAAAAGAAAAAAACATTCAATTTAAAAAATATTTTTAAATCGATAAAAAATTATTATTGGAGTTCTTATGAAAAGTAAGAAAATAAATTTATGTTTATTATCTGTTTTTATTTTCCCTTTAGTTTGTTTTGCTGCCGATAAAACAGTTTCTCCAAAATCCGATTCGTTTGATTCTAATTATTTTGAAGTCGGTGCAGTTGAACAAAAGGATTATTCGGATATGGATGTTGAAAGTATTATTGCAGATGCAAAAGATTTTTATTTTGATTTGAAATTAGAAGATGCCGAAGAAGCAACTGATAATGTTTTAGATTCCGATCCTAAAAATGTTACGGCTCTTGCCTTAAAAAATAAAATATCAAAAATTAGAGAAAAATATGTGTTGTTTTTGAGAGAATTGACAGATAGTTATCTTATAGAATTAAATTCTTGTGCCAAATTGGGTAATTTTTATGAAGGTTTTATGTATTATCAAAAAATAGAACAGTTGGTTCCTGAGGCTGTAGATAAATTGGCATATATAAAATTGTCGGAACAAAGGGATAAAGTTGCCGATAAAATAGACAATATTAATTCTAAACAGAGATTTTTGGATTCAGTTAATTATTTTAAGGATGGAGAATATACGAAAGCAAGTAAAATAGTTAATTCTTTATCAAAAAAAGATTCAAAGTTTAATAATTATGCTGCAATGGTTTCAATTTATACTTTAAAAGAAAGAAGTAAAAAAAGAGCAGCTTCAAATTATAAACAAGCTTTAAAATATGTTAAAGCCGAAAAATTTAACGATGCTTTAGATTCTGCACAAATGGCTTTTGGGCTTGTTCAAGATGATGTTAAAATAAAAATTTTAATAGAACAAATTTATTTAGAATTGGAAATGGATAACTAAATTTTATTTTAAAATGCTTCAGCAATTTCAAAGAACAAGTCTTTTATTTGGTCAATCCTTTATTAATAAATTATTAAAATCAAAAATTACTGTTGTGGGTATTGGTGCAGTAGGAAGTTTTGCTGTTGAAATACTTGCAAGATTCGGTGTCGGGAAATTTTTTCTTGTAGATTTTGATATTATTCAAGAAAGTAATATAAATAGACAATTGTTTGCTGTTCATTCCAACATAGGCAAAAGTAAAGTTGTTTTAGCAAAAGAAAGAGTTCTTGATATAAATCCCGGTTGTACGGTTAAAATATTTAATTTGTTTGCAAATACCGATACTTTTGATAGAATTTTTTCCGAAATTCCCGATATTGTAATAGATGCAATTGATTCTTATAGCCCTAAATTGAGATTAATAGAATATTGTTATAAAAGAAATATAAGAATAATTTCTTCTATGGGTGCTGCACTTAAAACAGACCCTTTTAGTATAAAATATTCTGATTTATTTGAAACACATCATTGTAAGTTGGCGGAAAGATTAAGAGGAGATTTAAGAAAGTTAGGAATATCGTCCGGAATACCTTGTGTCTTTTCTGAACAATCTCCTCAAACAAAAGTAGTTTTTGATGAAAATAATAAAAAAGTTTTGGGCAGTAGTCCTGCCATAACTTCAATTTTCGGTATTTTAATGGCAAATAAAGCAATAGAAATAATAACAGCTTAATTTTTCAAATTTGACTGTAAAATATAAAATTTGCTAAAATCAGTAATTATTGTTATTTAATTGGGGGAAATATATGTTTAAAAATCAATCTTTTTTTAAAATAGCAGTCTCTTTTGTTATAGGTATTCTTGTTTTTACGGGATGTTCTCAAAATCAGGAGAGCGGTTCGGAAAAAGGTGGTAGTAATAATGCCGATGTCGTTAAAATTTGGCATTGGATGACTGACAGACAAGATGCTTTTGAAAAACTTGCAAAACAATATTTTGACCAAACCGGTGTCAAAGTTGTTTTTGAAACTTATGCACCTACCGATGTTTATAAAAATAAAATAACCGCTGCAGCAAGCGGGAAATTACTCCCCGATATTTTTAATCCTTTTTCAGATAAAAGAGAATTGGCTTCTTATATAAATGCAGGTTATATTGCAGATTTAACCGATGCAATGAACGACGGTTGGAAAGATGTTTTCTTTGAAAAATCTCTGACACAAAATACTTTCCCCGAAAATAACGAATGGAATGTAAAACCAGGTATATACGGTGTTCCTCTTGATGTAAGTACTTTAATGATTTATTACAATAAAGACTTATTTGCAAAAGCCGGTTTAGACCCTGAAAATCCGCCTAAAACTTGGTCGGAATTTATTGAAGCCGGTAAAAAATTAAAAGAAGCGGGTATTCAGCCTTTTGTTTGCGGTTTCGGTGAAGCTTGGCTTATCGGTTCTTTTGCTTCTTCTTATCAATGGAGTTTGTTCGGCAAAGAAGGAATAATAGATACTATAAAAGGAAAAATTCCGTATACGGATAAAAGATGGTTAAGAATATTTAACTTGTTTAAAGAAATGAAAGATAATAAAATGTTTGCATCAGGTATAGTTACTATGGTTAATAAAGATGCCGAAAGAACATTTGCCATAGGTAAAGCTGCAATGGCATTAAACGGTTCGTGGGGTGTTAATGTATATAAATCAATGAATCCTTCTTTGAATTACGGAATAATGTATCCTCCGGAACTTCCTGATGCAAAATATCCTTTACTCGTTTTCGGCGGTGACGGTTCTTCTTTATTTGTTAATGAAATGTCTCCGAGAAGAGATAAAGCAATTGCTTTCTTAAAATGGTTTACTCAAAAAGAACAGCAGATATTTTTGGCAAAAGAAACTTTAAATATTCCTTCAAATAAAGAAGCTGCACAAGATTTACCTGAAATACTAAAGAAATTCTCGGAAAGTGTTAACAGAACATTTGATACTTTACCTGTTTTGGAAGCATGGCAGGTAACAAATTATATTAACTTAAATTTACAATCTGTAGTTATCGGTGAAAAAACACCTGAACAAGCTATAGCAGAAGTTCAGGGTGAAAAAGAAAGACAAATGAAAAAGTAGGTAACCTAAAATGATGAAGGCAACACCAAAAGAAAAAACTTTTAATATGTTGTTTATTCTTCCGGCATTAGTTTTGTTTTTGGTATTTAATTTATATCCTTTAGTAAGAACATTTCAATTAAGTTTTTATCAGTGGAATGGTATTGATAAAGATATGATTTTTGTCGGTTTTGCACAGTATAAACATATAATATTCAATAATCCTGCTTATTGGAAGTCAATGTTAAATGCAGCATATATAACTTTATTGTGTTTAACTTTACAAAACGGATTGGCTTTACTTTTGGCTTTACTTGTGAACAGACAGATAAGAGGTGAAAACATTTATAGAGTTATTTTCTTTTTGCCTCCTGTCCTTTCCGGTATAGTAGTAGGTTTAATTTGGAAATTTATATATGACGGTAATTTCGGTATATTGAATAATTGGCTTACTTCTTTAGGCTTTAGTTCTTTTAGCGATTTTGCTTGGCTTTCCGAAATAAAAACGGCATTATCTTCGGTTGCTGTAGTTCACATGTGGAAAGGTTTCGGTTATGGCTTTATAATTCTTTTGGCAGGTTTACAAACGATTCCTACAGAATTATACGAAGCGGCAGAAGTTGATGGTGCAGATAAATGGCAACAATTTAAAAATATAACTGTTCCTTCTTTAATTCCTGTGTTTACTATGGTTTCAATTTTAACAATTTTAGGTGCAATGCAAATATTTGACTTGATTTACTCTATGACACAAGGTGGTCCTGCAGGGCATACGGATGTTCCTATAACAAAAATTTATCAGTATATGAATAGCGGAGAATTCGGTTATTCGACAGCTATGGCTGTAATATTCGGATTAGTTTTATTAATAGCTTCTCTGTTACAATTTTTTGCAAGCAAAAAATTTAACAAATAAAAAAACCGGAAGCAATTTTTAATGTATAAAATAAATTGAAAAGCATTAAGTTATAATATTTGCTAAAAGGTAATCAAAATGAATTTTTTTAAATTAAAAAAGAATATTTTAAATTCAATAACTCATATAATATTAATAACGGTTTCTTTAACTTGTTTATTCCCTGTATTTTGGATGATATCTTCATCGTTAAAAAAACAGAGCGAAATTTTTACGGATATGTCTTTACTTCCTCAAAGTTGGCAGTGGTTAAATTACAAAGATGCTTTTTTAACTGCAGATTTCGGAATGTATTTTTTTAACAGTGTTATTTACACCGTAGTGGGTGTAGCTGCAATAGTTCTTATAACATCTATGGCAGCTTATGGTTTTGCAAGGCTTGATTTTTGGGGCAAAAATATTCTTTTTTATCTTTTAATTTCAACATTGTTAATTCCTATTCCTGGGGCATTTGTTCCTTTATATCTTTTACTCAAAAGCCTTCATTTATTGGATACAAGAACAGGTTTATTGTTATGTTATATAAGTGGGGGTATTGCTTTCGGTTTATTTCTATTGAAATCTTTCTTTCAAGACTTACCTAAGGAGGTAGAAGAAGCTGCTTTAATAGATGGATGTTCAAGGTTTGGTATTTATTGGAGAATAGCACTTCCTTTGGCAAAACCTGCAATAGCAACACTTGTTATAATACAATGTTTAACTATATGGAACGAATTTTTACTTGCATTAGTTGTTTTACAAGACACTTCAAAAATGCCTATCCAAAGAGGTTTAATGGTTTTCCAAGGAACACACATGACAGACTACCCTTTACTTATGGCCGGGTTAACCATTGCAACCGTTCCTATTGTAATAATATATTTGTTTATGCAAAAACACATTGTTAAAGGTATTTCAGCTGGTGCCGTTAAAGGTTAAAAAAGATAGTTTATTATTTATTTCATAAAAATTTTAGAGTTGTAAAACTATTTTGTTATTAATTATTATTGACTAAAAAAGATAAAATTTATATACTGAATATTGTTTATTTGGTGGGGTTATAGCTCAGCTGGGAGAGCGCTTGCATGGCATGCAAGAGGTCAGGGGTTCAATCCCCCTTAGCTCCACTTTACCTTTTTTATTATATATAAAAACTTTTTTGATTAATTGAATTTTTTATTTACGATTGCTTTTATGTGATATTTTTTGATAAATAAAAAATGTTGTGAAATTTGAACGGAGATAAGTTAATGAAAATTTTGTTTGTTAATGGAAGTTGCAATAAAAACGGATGTACTTTTAGAGCATTAAAAGAAATTGAAAAAGTTTTAAATAAAGAAAATATAGAAACAGAAATTATTCAGTTAGGTTCAAATGCCGTTAAAGATTGTATAGGTTGTTATGGTTGTGCAAAAAATGGAAATAAATGTATCTTTAATGATGATATTGTAAATGAAATTATAGAAAAAGCAAAAACTTCAGATGGCTTTATTTTCGGTTCGCCTGTTTATTATGCACATCCTTCAGGAAGGTTATTATCTGTAATGGATAGAGTTTTTTATGCCGGTGGTAAATTTTTGGCATACAAACCTGCTGCAGCTGTGGTGTCGGCAAGAAGAGCAGGAACAACTGCTGCTATTGATGTGATAAATAAATATTTTACAATAAATAAAATGCCGATAGTTTCTTCTAATTATTGGAATATGGTTCATGGTTCAAAAGCCGAAGATGTTGAAAAAGATTTGGAAGGCCTTCATACAATGCGAATAATAGGTAAAAATATGGTGTGGATGTTAAATTCGTTAAAACAAATAAAACACCCTGAACCGGAAGAAAAAATAAAAACAAATTTTATAAGGTGAAAATTTTTGATATTATATTAACTATAAAATAAATGATAACAAAGGAGAAAAATAAAATGAAAAAATGGTTAATGTATATTTTATTGTGTATGTCTATATTTTTTGTGATAGGTTGTTCAAGTAATGAAACGGAAACATATGAAGATGATACATATGAAGCTGACTTGGAAGATGATGGTATGGATATAGAAGAAGATTTTGAAGAAGAAGGAGAAAATGAGGAAGTAGAAAAAACGGCTGAAGAAGTAGCTGCAGATGCGGTAGCGGAAGCTGCAGCAGAGGCAGAGGAAGCGACGGAAGAAGCAGAAGAAGCGGAACAAGAAACAGAACAAGAAGAACAAGAAGAAGAACAAGAAGAAACACAAGAAAATCAATAAAAACTGTTTGCTGATTTATTGTTTAAATTTTGTATTTGATTGTTAAAAAATATAAAATATTTTTGTGGAGTTTGAATGAATAAGTTTGTGGTATTTGGTTTATTATTTTGTTTTGCTACACTTTTTTATAGTGATGTTTTTGCACAAAAATGCTCAGACTTAAGTATGGAAGAATTGGCAACTAAACTAGGTAACCATAGTTTGTTGGTTTATAAAGACGGGAATATTTCTTTTCAAGATGAACATGGAATAAAACCGTTACTTATTCAAATAGAAAAAAAAGGTCTTAAAAAAGCGATAGTTGTTGATAAAGTCATAGGTAAAGCTGCAGCTCTTCTTATGGTGTATGGTAAAGTAAAACAAGTTCATACAAACATTATTGCCAAAGATGCAATAGCTGTATTTGAAAAATATAAAATTAAATTTTCTTATAACCAAGAAGTCGAATATATTCAAAATGCTAAAAAAGACGGACTTTGTCCTATGGAACAAAAAGTTTTAAATATAGATAACCCGAAAAAAGCCTACAAAATTTTTACAAAATAAAAGAATATAATTGATTTTAAAGTTAAAGAATTTGTTTTTTCTGCGGAGGAAAATTTATGTCTTTAGGTTTTACTGAAATTCTTTTGATTTTTATAGCAATACTTTTACTGTTCGGTGCAAAAAGAATACCTGAACTTGTAAAAGCAATTGCAAGGGCTTCTCACGAATATAAAAAAGCAAAAGAAATGATAAAAAAAGAATCTGAAGAAATAATTAATGATGATACTCAAACAACAAATACTGCAAATAAACAACAAACCATAGATATAAAAGCCGAAGAAAAAAAAGATAATTAATTTAAATGTCTGCTTTAGAACAGGAAAAATTAACTTATCATTTAGCTGAATTAAGGAAAACGATTCTCTCTATTATTATTTGTTTGATAATTTTATTTCCTTTAGGTTATTTTTTTGCTCCCTACTGTATGGATTGGCTTATAAAAAGAAGTTTTTCAAACCAACCTTTTACATTAAATTTTTTCTCTCCTATGGAAGTGTTTCTTGTAAATTTAAAAATCGGTTTTGTTTTATCGGTTGTTATTGGGTTTCCTTTTATAATTTATAAAATATGGAAATTCTTGCTTCCTGCTTTATATGCTAAAGAAAAAAAATTTATAAAAACGGCAGTCTTTTGTTCAACTTTTCTTTTTATTTTAGGCGCTTCAATGTGTGTTGCTTTTGTTCTTCCGTTGATAATAAAATTTTCAATGAGTTTTGCGACGGAACAAATTAAACCTATATTGGGTATCAGTAATTTTTTAAGCCTTTCGGGATGGCTTATGCTTGCTTTCGGATTAATGTTTCAGTTCCCCATAGCAATTTACTTTTTAGTTAAATTTGATATAGTATCAATTGAAATTTTAAAAGATAAAAGACCTTATGTCATAATAATACTTCTTTTTATTGCTGCATTACTTACACCGCCGGATATAATTTCTCAACTTTTCTTATTTGTCCCTACATATCTTTTATTTGAACTTGGACTTTTATTTGCAGGCTTTTCAAAAAGAAAAATAATTAAATAACTCTTTTTTTATTTAGTCATTTTTTGTAGAATAAATTAATTGTAAATTTTATTATTTTGTCGTTTGAAGTTGTTGTTAAACTATAAGCTATAAGCTTTCAGCTCTAAGCTAAAAATAGGATTTTTATATGCTTAAAATTATCGGTGGAACTTTTAAAGCAAGGCAATTAAAAACTTTACCAAAAGACGATTTCTCAATAAGACCGATGCTTGGTATGATGAAAAAATCCGTATTTGATATTATCACACCTATATTGCCGGACAGTTTGTTTTTGGATTTGTATGCCGGTGTAGGGTCTGTAGGTATAGAGGCTTTATCAAGGGGTGCTAAAAAAGTTGTTTTTGCCGAGATAAGTGATAAATCAATAGCACTTATAAAATATAATTTAAAAATGTTAAACATTGAAGATAAAGCCGATATAATAAAATGTGATGTGATAAAGGGTTTTCCTAAATTTCAAAATAAATACGACATTATTTTTTTAGGACCTCCTTATAAAGATGGAGCAAAAAATGCACTTGCTTTAACTTATCCGACTTTAAAAAATATAGTTTTGTTTTCAATGCTTAAAGAAAACGGAATAGTAATTTCTCAAAGGCATAGAAACGAACCTGTTGATGAAGTTGTAGGTTTAAATAATTACAGAACCGAAAAATATGGTGATACGGTAGTTTGCTTTTACAGGATGTAAAAATGAGAGATAAAAGTTTTAAAATAAGTTATTCAAGAATAAATACATATTTGTTTTGTCCCAGAAAATATAAAATGATATATTTGGAAAACAAATACATTCCGCTTAATCCCGATATTGCTTTCGGCAATGCAATACATAAAACATTAGAGGATTATTATAAAAAAAGTTTATATACTTATGAATCTCTTTACGATAGCTTATGTTCCTGTTGGGCAAGTGCAGGGTTTGAAACTCCGCAAGATGTTTATGTGAGTTTTTTAAGAGCAGTAGATGTTTTAAAGCAATTTTGGGAAACATTCGGCAAAAATAAAATAAAAAGTGTGTGTGTAGAAAAAGAGTTTAAAGCAGAAATAGGCAAATACCCTTTTATAGGAATTATAGATAGAATAGACGAAAATGAGGACGGAACAAGAGAACTTATCGATTATAAAACTCACAGAGTTTTATGGGCTCAGGAAAAAATAGATAATGATTTACAGCTAAGTTTATATTGTTATGCCTGCAAAATAGCTCTCGGATTTATTCCAGACAGAATTGCAATATATTTTTTGTCGCATAATAAAAAAATATACACAACAAGAAACGAACAGCAAATAAATAATGCAATAAAACTATCTGTTGAAGTTGCCGAAAAAATTAACAATAAAGAGTTTTTTCCGAATAAAGAAAAATGCTCATATTGCGATTTTAAATTCTCATGTAAATATAGTCCGTTAAAAACAAAAGATAATGATT
>Ga0310690_10010484_pt1 | contig 11527 bp, 13 predicted proteins | sample AusTroGonzalo_MG_2_FD_207661 | JGI IMG/M metagenome (GOLD analysis project Ga0310690, IMG submission 207661) | Bovine rumen microbial communities from tropical cattle in Woodstock, Queensland, Australia - Gonzalo_04 (v2) (version 2) | ecosystem: Host-associated > Mammals > Digestive system >...
AGAAGCTTCGCCTCCACGGACTCCCCCACGCGGGCGAACGCCGCGCGGAACGCCTCCGGAGTCGGACAGGGGTTTGTCGTCGTGCGTCTCGTGATCTTGCGCCGCTCGGCCGCGAGCATCCTGCGCCGGGCGTTCTCCTGTCCGTAGTACCTGCTGCGGTAGGCCCTGCGCTGCAGGCTGTTCGTGCGGAGCGTCAACCCGCGTATCATGCACCTGACGCCCCTCGTGTCGGTTATCCCCGCCGCCAGCTGGAAGGCTATGAGCGGATGGTCCGTTATGTAGCCCATCTCGGAGGCGGTGAGCGGGGCGCGATAGTCCTCCCATGCGCGGCCGAGTGCCTCGGCGTACCACAGACCGTCGCCGGGACGGTCGTCGAACATGCCCGCGCGGGAGTACGAGACGTGCCCTATGCGCCCCGCGCGGCGGTTAACGAAGTTGCGCTCGAACCACGCCCGGAAGTTCGCCGCGACCTCCTTGCCCAGACGGACACCCCCTCCGGCGAGCTTGGTGTCGAAGCGGATGTCGCCCTCGGCGAGCTTCGCGCGGATGCGACCGTCGGGGAGCTTTGCGCGAGTACGACCCTCGGCCTGGACTGGCTCCGCGCAGGTGCGACCATCGGTCCGGCCCGGCTTTGCGGCGAATGATGACTTTCCCCTGTTTCTCATGGCAAGGAAATTGTAGCAAAAGGAAGAGCGGCAGTCAATGAGAATTATATGCGGAATAATTATTTTATGGAATCTCAACTAGTTAAATCTCGCTCTAATTCTTCGAATCCTCTACCGTATGGGGTTCCCATAGCTGGTGCGACGAGCATGGCGATGCGATGTAGGGCGTGTCGGTCCACAGGTGGAACGCCGCTTCAACGCAGCGATTTGAGAACTTTCGCGACGGGCTGGAGGATCTGTGGTAAGTGGAACTTTTGCTGCGTAAGCTAAAACAGAGGGGAAATGCCACTAAAACAGAGGGGAAATGGCGTTAAGACAGAGGGGAAATGGCGTTAAGACAGAGGGGAAATGTCACTAAAACAGAGGGGAAATGGCGTTAAGACAGAGGGGAAATGGCGCTAAGACAGGGGGGAATGGCAAATTGAAGAAAAGCCACGCCGATTGGTACCGCCGGGCAGAAGAACTCTTGTCCGTGCCACGTCCGATAGTGGATACGCTGGTCAACTACACGGACGACGCCAATTCGCTCTATGCCTGGCGCTATGCCATCGCAGATTTGCTGGCACGATGAATGGCGTGTTGTTGTGCGGCCTGGAGCGTGTTCCACAGGAGCATCGTGATCGTCATGGGGCCGACGCCGCCCGGCACGGGCGTAATGGCGGAGGCGACTTGGGCACACGAATCGAAGTCCGCATCGCCCACGAGACGAAACCCCTTGGGGCGCGTCGCGTCCGAGATGCGGTTGACCCCCACGTCGATGACCACGGCGCCAGGCTTGAGCATGTCGCCCGTGAGCGTGTTCGGCCGCCCCGCTGCCACGACTACGATGTCCGCCGTCTTCGTATAGGCGGCAACGTCGGGCGTGCCGGTGTGGCAGAGCGTGACGGTGGCGTTGGCGTGCGGTCCCTTGCGCGCGAGCAAGGCGGCAACGGGCTTCCCCACGATGTTCGAGCGCCCGATCACCACGGCGTGCTTGCCGGCGATGTCCATGCCCGTGACTTCGATGAGCTTGATGATGCCGTGCGGCGTGCAGGGCAGAAAGCAGTCGTCGCCGATGAGCATCTTGCCGACGTTGACTGGCGTGAAGCCATCGACATCCTTTTCCGGCGCAATGGTGTCGATGACCTTCTTTTCCGAGATGCCCTTGGGAAGGGGCAGCTGCACGAGGATGCCGTGGATGGCCGGATCGGCGTTGAGCGAGAGGATCGTCTCGATGATCGTGGCCTCGGGCGTGTCGGCCGGCAGGCGGATTTCTCGCGAATACATGCCGGCTTCGGAGCAGGCCTTTCCCTTGGCGGTCACGTAGGAGACCGAGGCGGGATTCTCGCCGACGAGGATTACGGCGAGTCCTGGCGTGATGCCAGCGTCAGCCTTAAGTGCGGCGACGCTGCGGGCAATTTCGGCACGCGTATCCGCGGCAAGTTTCTTTCCGTCGATGAGGGTGGCTTTCATGCTACATATTATACCATGTTTTTGGTGCATGAACGCCTTGGTTTTAGCCTAACCTACAATTTTACGCCCAAGACCCTAGACGGACGGAAGGGTTTTTGCTAAAATAAGCATGGCCTTAGGGGTAGTGTGCCAAGAATAATGTGTTGGGGGGCTGAGAATGGAAGACAATAACGGCAAAAATCAGGCTGAGGTTGAGGCGTATCTCGCCATGATCCGCAAGACCATTGCGGAAAGCGAGCGGCTTGTCTCGCAGGCCGAGCTGCGGATCGCGGAGACGGATCGGATGCTGGAGCAGCAGGGTCTTACGCGAGAGCAGGTGCTGGGCATGAAATTCTCGGACGAGCAGCTGGCGGCGGCGAACGCGGAATTGACGCGTCAAGGGCTTGCGCCGATAGGCGAGGAGACGCAGGGCGGGTGGGATGCCAACCGCGAAGCGGCGGAAGCGCCGCTCGCGTACGGCGTCGGGCTGCCGGATCCAGCCGCCGACGATCCGGACCAACGACGCGAAAAATTTGGCATGATGATGAAACCTTTTCGGATCTGACGTGTATTCGGGGCAAAGGGAGAGGCAATCATGAACGTGACAAGTACGACAACCAATTTCGACCCTAACCTGGCCAAGGCGGGGTACAACGGCATCGACGAAACCAAGGTCGTTGCCGATTCGCGGCAGGCGGAGGTCGCACCGCTGTTCTTCGGCTCGAACATCCTCGTCTCGTACGGGATATCCGACGTCGAGGCGCTCGTTGCCCGGCTGAAGAACGAGAATGCGGAAACGCATGTCCAGATGAAGCTCAAGTCCCTCAGCGCCATCGCCGACGGCATCAGCGCGCAGCAGCTGAGGGCTTTGTCGCAGGCGCTCGCGCTCGCCGACAGCGTGAAGAACCTCGAAATGACGCGCGATGGCCTGACGCGGACGGTCGACATCGACAAATCGCTGATAACGGAACTTGCGCTCAAGACGGCGACGCTTGAGGAAGAGATCAAGACCGCCCGCGAGAACCAGGATCTCTACAACAAGCAGATCGAGAAGCAGAAGGAAGACCGCAAGAAGCTGCAGGAGAAGATCAACACGCTGGAGGCCGACACGGAGCAGGACCATGCCGACGAGATCGCGGACCTCAAAGAACAGGTCAAAGCCCTCGACAAGTCCATCGCGGAGAATACGGCTGCGCGGGACAAGCTCCCGCAGGAGATCAACGAAAAGACCGCAATGATCGCGGCATTGGAGGAAGAGTCCGACGGGTACGAGGCGTTCGTCACAGAGAAGGCGCCGGATGCGATCAAATCCACCATGCAGCAAATCGCGGACCTGCACGCGCAGCTGACGCCGCTGATCGCCTCCATTGGCGAGAGCACGCTCAAGGCGCTCGCGGAAGACATTCTGGACATCGACCCGCCGAAGCTCGATTCGCCGCGTGACCGGAAGGAGCTGGAGAAGAACACCGAGGCGACGGCCGTCCTCAGCGTCATCCGCGACCGGCTCGACGCCATCGCGAAGGACATGCTGGAGGAAGTGGCGCAAAAGCGCATTGAGATGGTTTGACGCGCCGACCGAAGAAATTTTGACACACACCCCAAAAAGGAGAACAAGAAATGGCAGACACAAACGCAGACCTCAAGGAACTGTTCGCGCATGCGGCGCAGGTGTTCGCAAACGGCGAACCGCTCAAGGCGGCCAAGGGCATCAGCGACGAGGAGCTGAACGCGGTCTATTCGCTCGCATACAGCTACTATTCCACCGGCCGCTACGAAGAGGCGCTCAAGCTCTTCAAGTTTCTGGTGCTGTTCGACCACATGAGCCAGAAGTTCTGGATCGGGCTGGGCTCGACGCAGCAGATGCTCAAGAACTACGACGAGGCGATTGCGGCCTACGCGCAGGCGGCGTTCTTCGACCTCGACAACCCCAAGCCGATGTATTACGCCGCGCTTTGCCACTACGCGAAGGGCGACAAGGTGAAGGCCGCCAGCGCCGTGCGCGCGATCGAGATGTTCTGCAAGAAGAAGGACGCCGAGACGACGCCCTTCCTCGAAAAGGCGGCGGCGCTGCGCGCGGCCCTCGGCGAAGAGCCTTTTGCCGAGCTCGAGAAGCTCGATGCGGAAAACGCGGCGAAAAAAACCGACGCCGGCGCGTAACTTTGCCGGCGGGACCGTGTAAACAGGGCAAAAGGAGAACAAACCATGTCTATCTCATCCATCAACAGCAGTGCAACGGCCATCCTGCAGAAGCAGATCGAGCAGATGGCGGAAGCAGCGGACGGCGACGCGGAAATCCAGGGCGACACGACCGGAAAGATCGCGTCGGGCGACGCCGCGGTCATCCAGGGCGCGAGCCTGCTCGTCAGCGACACGCCCGAGGTTGGGCGGAAGAGCTCCGTTGGCAAGGCGGGCGGCACCGCCAAGGCGATTGACATCAACGAGGTGCCCGAGCTCGATCCAAAGGACGTCCGGGGACTTTCCGAGATCGTCGAGGATCTGGAGAAGCTCCTCGCCGAGCTGAAGAACGACTCGACGGAGAAGCAGATCGACGCCACGAAAGAGCGCATCAAGAGCCTCAAGGGCAGACTTGACACGCAGTTCAAGGAGCGTCTGAGCAAGATCGACGAGACCATGCAGAAACTGGACGAGGCGGCGGCCCTCCAGCGGGCCCAGCAGGCATCCGCGTGGACGAACATCGCCCTCGCGTTCGTTGGCGCGATCGTGGCGATCGTGGCGGCCGTGGTGACGGTGGCCACGTGCGGCGCCGGCATCGGCATCCTGATCGGCGCGGCGGCCGTCATCGGCGCGGTCGCGGCCACGGCCAGCGCGGGGCTTTCGCTCTACCAGCAGCTCGACAAGGCCAATATCGAGCAGGACATCAAGGACAAGGCCGAGCAGTATCGCGCACAGGGCATGACCAAGTCGGAGGCCTGGAAGAAGGCGACCGAAGAGGTCAACAACAAGTTTGTGATCGCGAGCGCGGTCCTGTCGGTCGTGGCGATCGGCTGCGGACTGGTCGGCGGGTTCGCCAACGCCGCCGGCAGCGCCGCGCGGGTGCTCACGGCCATCCAGGGCATTGTCTCCGGCGTCGGCATGGGCGGCGGCGTGATCGGGCTGGTCATTTCCGACAAGTCGAACGACGCCAACTACGACGCGCAATCGACGCAGTCCGAGCTGGCCACCCTCGAGGCGGTCCTGGCGCGGCTCCAGAAGAAGATGGACGAGGAGACGAAGCAGGTCCAGGCGCTGATCCAGGAGCTGATGTCGTCCATGGCCGATATCACGAAGTTGCTGCAGTCGGCAACGGATACGACGAACGAGATCGCCCAGCAGGTGGGCGCCACGGCATAGCCGCACGAACGAACAGCGAGAATGGAGGTTTGAAATGAACACCATTGATACCAATATGCAGGCCAATCTGCGGGCGCTTCATGAGGCGCTCAAGGGCGTGGACGACGGCAAGCTTGCGAGCGATGGCGTCAAGGACGTCTCGGTCGCCACGAACGACGCCGGGCTCACGATCTCGTACAAGGCGACGGTCAACGGCGCGACCGTACCGGTCGTGATTACGGCGTCGCCGGAACTGGACGCGCCGACGGGCGCCTCCAACGACGCTTCGCTTGGCGACCTCATCGAAAAGCTAGGGACGCTGAACGTCTCCGAGATGTCCAGCAAGGAGGCCGTGGCATTCGCGCAGAGCCTGCTCACGGCCGTCGTCGGAACGCTCCAGACCAAGGGCTTGCGCACCACCACGCTGACGAATCCCGCCGGTTTGGCTTCGGGGACGGATGGTGCCGGCGGCCCGCACAAGCTCACGCGCTCGGGGTCTGACGACGGCGGTCTGAAGCCGCTGGGTTCCAGCAAGGACGATCGTCCGGTCACGTCCGGCGCGACGCTCTTCAACCTGCTCGAAATACTCACGCTCATCGTGGAGACGGGGCAGGAGCTCAAGAAGGCCGCGAAGGACATCAAGGCGGCGGAGACCGAGCGACAGGCCAAGGCGTACGAGGATCAGGCGAGCGAGACCCTGGCGATGGCCAACGTGGCCAAGTCGGAGGGATTCAAGTACACGGTCATTTCCGCCTGCATGATGGCGGTGTCCGCCGCCGCCTCGGTCGCATCGGGCATCTATGGCGCCAAGATGGCTTCCCCGAGCACAAAGTCGAGTGGCGTGACGTCGGACATGGCGAACGTGGTCATGGACGCGAAGACGAAAGTTGACTTTGACGCCGCCACCACGAACGGCGGGCGGGCTTCGGCGAACTTCCATTTCCACTTCCCAGCCGGCGCGTGCGGCCGATCCTGCGGAAGTGGAAATGGGGGAAATGGCGCCGGGGTCGCAGCGGCCGAGCCGCGTGGACGAGATCAAGAACGACTTTGCGAACAATCCCAAGATTGTCGCCGCCCGAAATGCGTACAAGGCGGCTTTGGAGAAGAATCCTCCCGCCACCGCAGAGGATATCGCGAAGGCGAAGGATGACTACGTCTCAGCCGTGATGACCGTCAAGGACAAGTACGACGCCGCCTATGTCAACGCGCCGAAGAGCGAAGCGGAAACGAAGTACCACGAGATGGTCGTGGCCAACGAATTCGCGATGAAGCACCTGAAGGGCGATATGGTATCCGTCACCAAGCCCGGGAAGGATCCTGAGGATGTGCCGATACTCGACCGCCAGGACTGCATTGCCATCAAGAGCTCCTGCGCGAAGGCGTACAAGACGGCCCAGGCGGGCGAAAGCGACTATCGGGTGGCGGCGGTCGCCACGGGCGCGCCGCTGGTCGGGCAGCTCGCCAATGTCCTCAACCAGTACTGGCAGTCGAGCGTCTCGTACACGGCGCAGAGCAAGTCGGCCTCGGCCCAGGAGAAATCGGCCGAAGCGACGCGCGCGGACAAGGACTACGACATGACCAAGCAACTCGAGGATTCGGCCCAGTCTGTCATCGACGCCGCCCGCCAGACAATGTCGAAGGCGTACGAGAGCCAGCGCGAGGCGACTCGGGAGATCTTCGGGTAGGGAGCTGTCCGCACGGAAGCGATGGAGAAATCGGCCATGATTGAAGCGCGTGTTATTGACGGGTTGGACATCTACGGCGTGCCGCAGAACGAGTACGTTGTGGATGGCAAGGCCGGACACGACTACACGGATGCCCTCACGGCGGCGGCCTTCAAGCAGTCTGCCGCCGTGGAGGCCGATCTCACGGCCGTGGGCGCCGTCGTGCGTACGCGGCAGACGAAGCTGAACGAGCTGAACCAGGCGCTGAGCACGATCGCGTACGCGATTGGTACGCTGCCCATCTCCACCACCTCCCACCCGGCCGATTCCAGCGACCTGAGCGACAAGATCGATGCGCTCATGGATGCTCGGGATTTGGCCCGGAAATACGGCATCGCCATCTCGCTGGCCGGTGATTCGGGCAACCAGATCCAGCGGCATGAGGCGCAGACGGCCTCGGCAAACCTCCAGCACGCGATGGATCTCGAAAGCAATGCGCTGCAGCAGGACAACGTATCGCTCCAGAACATGATCTCGAAGCGCGACTCGACCTACCAGACGGCAATGTCCGTCGTGAAGAAGTCGCTCAACGTCGGCAAGACGCTGGTCAAGGCGTTGGGCTCATGAAGGAGAAACGGGAATGGCAACTCTGAAACCCTACGAAATCGCGTCGGAAACGGTGCCGCTCAGCATGAACTGGGGCCTTTCGGCGCTCGACTACGCCTACGAGGACTATGATCGCGCCACGGCGAAGTTCAATACCCTGAAGGTCGATTTCCAGAGTCTCATGGTCTGCGTGGGTGCGCGTCGCGCCGCCGTCGTGGAGGCCGAGATTCGCCCGATGTCCACGCGCATGCGTGCGCGCAACGACTATTTGGCGGATCTGAGCGGAATTCTGGCGATCCTCACGACCGTGCAATCGGGCTTTGACGGCGACGATGGCGGCACCACGGAAACGGAGGTCTCCAAGATAACGGACGCCCAGGTGAGCATGCTCGATGCCATCAACGGCGCGAACGGCCTGGTGTACAAGAAGACCGACGGCAAGTACTATACGACCAAGGCGAAGTGCGAAGGCGCGGTACAGGCGGTGAAGGGCGAGATGGACAAGGAGAACAACTCCTCGCAGACGGACATGACGCGCCTCCAGTCGCTGGTGGACGCGCGCGACGACTCGTATTCAACGACCACGAACATCATGTCCGCCATCAGCGATACGCGGTCGAACCTGATCGGGAACTTGAGTTCGTGAGAGGGACGGTCGATTGGATGAAAGGATGAGGACATGATCGAAGCGACGCAAATTGCGACGATGCGCTACGCGCCGGAGGGTTCGGCGGCGGTGAACCTCTATTCGACCGAGACGGCCTCGGGCCTGACGCTCGGACAGCTTGTCATCGCCGTGTGCCTCAAGACGGCCGCCTCCTACGAGGCGCAGAGCGTGAACAAGATGAATGCGATCACGCAGAACGCGGAACTGATCGAGGCTGGCGCGAAGTGGGTGGAGCGCCTGGCGAACGGACCGACCAGCTGGGTGCGCGCGAAGGCGTTCCTGGTCGATTCGCTTGGCATCGCCGAGGCGAACCTGCCCACGAGCATTTCGACGTACAGCGACCGCTTCAAGGCCATAACAGCCGCCAACGACAAGCTGAACGCGCTGATGCAGACGCAGCAGCAGGACATGGTGGACATGCAATCTTACGTCAGCCGACGCGATTCCGCGTTCTCGGCGTCGTCGAACATCATCCGCGCCCTCGGGCGTTCGATGAACGGCCTGGCTGAAATGGTCGCGCAAAAGTGAGGAGGAGAACATGGGCATAACCGTAGCCAACATTGACCTTTCAATGACCGATCCAGAAGACTCGGCGGCGTTTTTGCAGGCGCGTACGTACAACGTGACGGTGACGGACGCCGACGGCGTGACGACGACCGCGCTCAAGAACCTTTCCATCGGCCAGCTGGTGATGGCCCTCTGCCTCGAGCGAGCCGTCGCCATGGAGAAGGAGATCATTGACACGATGGACAAGCTCAACACCACCTCGAACGAGCTCGAAGGACTCACGACCATCGAGACGGCGGTGCTTGGCACAGATTCCGACAAGGCGCTGGACTTCTCGGCGACGCTCCCGGCGCCCAATGCCGGCGTCTCGTACAGTCACTTCCTGGAGGGCATCGGCGTCGAGGTGCCGTCAGGCAGCGTGAACAAGAACAGCGCCAATTTCATCAGCCTGCTTGAGCAGGCGATGGACGAGCGCAATTCGATCAACCAGCGGACGATGATCGACCTGCAGTCCTCCACGAACAAGCGCGACCAGAGCTACGACATGATTTCGAACATCCTCAAGAGCCTGCATACCGTGTTGACGGGCACGGTGAACAACATGTAGATGATAGAGGATAGTTGATAGTTGGTAGATGATAAAGGTTAGATGATAGTTGGCAGAAGGACGTGAAGAACGCGATAGAGAGATTGATTGAGGCGATTGGGTATCCGGAACGGACACCCGACGGCGCGTTGTCGTTCACGCTTCAGGTGGACGGCGCCGACGTGCTGGCCGAGGAGCGGGGCGGACGGCTTAGGCTTTCGCTGGCGCTTTCCAACGACAAGAGCCTGTTTCCGAAGTTCGCCGCCTATGCGGCTGGACGGATGCTGCGGGAAGAGGCCACGCTTACCGTCGGCGAACTGGCCGCCAGAACCGATCCCTCGTCCGCCCAATCCTCCAACGGCCCCACGCTCTTCCTCTGGCAGGACGTGTCGGCGGCGGCGAACGATCATGCCCTTGCGCGGCTGTTCGAGACGTTTATGGATTCTTGCGACTGGTGGCGTGCGCGCGTGGAGGAGCAGACCGGGAACGAGGAGCGGGCAACGCCCGAATTGTTCATGATAAGGCCTTAGGAGTACGGAAAATGAGTCTGAAACGGCGATTTTCGGCAACGAGACGGAAGAGGGGTGGCGGCAACGCGTCCCGCGTCCTGCGTCTCGCGTTCCTTCTGCGCGTGGGGACGCTCGCGGCAGGACTGGTGCTTCTTCCCGCCGCCGCGGATGCGATCGCGTGGAAGCTGCCGACCTACACGCTTGTCGCGCGCGACATGAACCTTCGGACGGCGCTTGACACCTTTGCCGTGGCGGAAGGGCTTTCGATCGTCATGTCGGCGGATGTCGTCGGCACGTTCTCGGGCGATTTCCGCGACATTCCGGCCGGGGAGTTCCTCAATCGGATCGCGACCTCCCACAACCTCACGTGGTACTATGACGGCGCCGCGCTCTACGTGTATGGCGCGGGCGAAATACAGACGCTGCTGGTCGATCTCCAGTACATGAAGGCGGGCGAGGTGCGGGCGATGCTGGCCGAACTGGGCGTGGAGGATGCCCGCTTCCCGCTCAAGACGACCTCGAACGACGAACTGATCATGGTCAGTGGTCCGCCACGCTACGTCGAGCTGGTGGCCGAGCTGATCGCAAAGGCGGACAGGCTGCGCGAGAAGCGGTCGTTCAACGAGGTCGAAGCACGGCTGTTCCCGCTGGTCAACACGTGGGCGGACGATGTGTCCTTCCAGGTCACCTCGCCGGAATCTACGCTCACGATCAAGGGCGTCGCGCGGCTTTTGGAAGAGCTGATGAACAGCAGTTCGGACGCGAAAACGCACGAGGCCTCGCTGACGAACAACCTTGAGCAGCTTGAGATTTCGCAGATGGCGGTATTTCGTCCCGTGATCCGTCCGGAGAACCGGCTCAACGCCGTGGTCGTGCGGGATGTCGCCTCGCGCATGCCGATGTACGAACGGCTGATCAAACAATTGGACAAGCCGCAGAAACTGGTGGAGATTGCCGTGACGACCGTCGAGATGTCCCGCAAGGACGCGCTCGACTGGCAGCTGTCGCTGCGGTACGCCGACGCGCACGGCCATTCGGACGGCGCCGTGGGCCAGAACGCCGGCAACCTTTTCCTGCCGGCCTCGCTGGCCGGCAAGGGACTTGCGGGCGCGCTGACGCACATCCACTCTTCCTACGATCTGGCCGTTTCGCTCACGGCCCTGCGCGAGAAGGGGAAGGCGCGGAACATCTCCCGCACGACGTTGCTCACCGTCAACAACCTCGCCGCCGAGATGTCCGACTCGCAAAGCTACCACGCGCGCGTGGTGGGCACGGAAGTTGCGACGCTGGAGGAGGTTTCGGCCGGCACGAAGCTCCAGATCAAGCCGCGCATCATTCCGGCGCTGGGCACGAATTCGTCCAGCCAGGTGTGGCTTTCGCTGCGCCTTGACGACGGCGGATTCGAGGCGGTCACGGTCGATGCCATGCCGATGACGCGTTCGTCCTCGCTCCAGACGCAGACGGCGGTCTTCGAGGGCGAATCGATCATGCTGGCGGGCTACCTGCGCGACATCGAGGAAGATGCCGGCTGGGGCATCCCCTATCTGCGGGACATCCCGTGG
>Ga0310690_10010485_pt1 | contig 11527 bp, 11 predicted proteins | sample AusTroGonzalo_MG_2_FD_207661 | JGI IMG/M metagenome (GOLD analysis project Ga0310690, IMG submission 207661) | Bovine rumen microbial communities from tropical cattle in Woodstock, Queensland, Australia - Gonzalo_04 (v2) (version 2) | ecosystem: Host-associated > Mammals > Digestive system >...
TTACAATTGAAACACGCTTATTTATAAAGAGGTTCAGCCAATTTTTATTCGAAAGACTTACTATTACAGATCCGAAACCACTTTTTATTTCCACTCCATGAGCATTCAGCCAACCTGAAGACGTATTTCCACTAGATTCATATTTTGCCCCATATATCCTCTTATAACTTCCCTCTGGCGGATAGAAATTCCTTATAATCTCATCTGGTTCACGCCGCTTAGTTGAAAGCACTGTCTTGCTATCTTCCTTAACCCAATTATCAAAGAAATTTTCTTTAGTTATAATTTCTCCGTCCAAAGTTATGGTTCCGTCAATTGCTGAAACTTTTATAACTGAGCCCTTAAATTTAAATTTTCCTTCTTTTTTGTATATATCTGTAACATCTTCCACGGAATTTTCCGCCTTCGGCACGAAATATAATCCTGATTCGTCTACATAAATCAGTCGAGAAACGTTGTCGGTAAAGCTTCCGATGTCTTCCGAAAGATCATAGACCGAAAATGAATTTCTGCCAACCTCTATGTTTCGCTCATTTATTCCGTAAAAAACTCCGTGTTTGTTTTCACCAATTCTGAGAATAATATAACAGCTGTTATCCCGATTTCTGTACAAAATCACTTTCGGATTTTCCAACTTATCGTAGGATACATCGTTGGCATAGCGGATTTCTGAAATGTCGTTCCAACCCCTGAGATCGCCTGAAACAGTGGTTATATTGGTAGGCGTCGCTCTCCCCATTTTTGAATTATTTAACGGAACATAGTGGTATTGCCTATACCCATCGTCTTTTATAAACCTATTTTCTTCGAATTGCCGAGAATTCGCCTGCGTTTGCTCATTTTGAACCGATTCGTTTTGATGAGAGACTCTCACATTTTCTCGAGAATTCCGTCTGCTCTTCATGCGCGGACTTGAACTATCTCGGGATGATTCAGCATTGAATTGACGGGAATTACGTCTGCTCCTCGCAACCGGACTTCCGCTTTCTCGTGCTGATTCAGCGTTGAATTGATCTGAGCCAGACGAAGATGTACCTTTCCATGGATCAATATCGTCCATTCCCCAAGCGCAATCTCCGTAAAACAACGTCACCGCAGAACATATCAATAACAATTTTTTCATTTCCATTCTCCTTAATCCAAATCAAAATTGTACAGATACCACCAACCACAGAATGTAGGCGAATTTTCGTCGCATACTTTCGTCATCTTATCGAAAATTAGTTAATTTATTGTTAATTTTTTTGAAAATGCTTCAACCTTGATTATTCACAGAATATGAGTAACAATTTCGATTATAAAGTGCTGGAGAATGAAATGAAAGTCTATCCGTCAATGTTGTCCGCAAATCCTTGTTGTTTAGGAGATGAGTTACGAGAACTCGCTGAAGCCGATGGCATTCATTGGGATATAATGGACGGAAATTTCGTCAACGCCATTACTTTCGGCTCTCATATCATTAAAGCACATCGAGAAATTACAAGCCAAGTTTTTGATGTACATCTGATGATCGCGAATCCTGAAAAACATATAGAAAACTTCGCAAAGGCAGGAGCCGATGTCATTACAATTCATGCGGAAGCCACTCCGCACTTGCACGCTACGCTGAATTTTATAAGATCTTGCGGATGTCGATCCGGAGTTGCTCTGAATCCGTCAACTTCTCCTGATTTTTTGCAGTATATAGAGGATATCGTCGATGTAATTTTAGTAATGACCGTAAATCCGGGACGGAGCAGACAGTCTTTTTTATATTCGCAGTTGGAAAAAATTCAGAAAATAGCAGAAATGGTTTCGGATAATATTGAAATTTGTGTTGACGGCGGAATCAATCCCGAAACTGCGCGAGCTTGCGAGCAAATGGGAGCAATTTCTTGTGTCGCAGGGTCTTATATATTCAACAGTGAAAACTATCCTGAAGCTATTCGAAAATTATCGATAAATTACTAGAATATTTTCATTAAAAATCTTCAGATATGACTTGTCACTGTCGTGATATGACTTTTTCTACAGCTTTATAAATTCTGGAAGATACTCGTTTTTCATCTCTGGACGCATTGATCAATTTACAACGGAACGGAAAAGCCTCAGCGATTTTTTTGAATCCATCTCTGATTATGTTGTACTCATCCTCGGACATCATGTCGTAATTATCCAAGCATAACTGACGACGTGTCGTTCTTTCTTTTGCGATATCGGAAGGAATATCCAAAATAATCGTGAAATCAGGTTCAAAATCGCCGAGAGTCATCGTTTTCAAATGCATAATTTGTTCTATCGAAATTTTCTTCAGAATGCCTTGATAAACCAATGAAGAATCATAGAATCTATCGCAAATCACTATATGCCCCTGTTTGAGTCTGGGCAAAATAGCTTTTGCAAAGTGCTCTCGCCGAGCCGCAAACATTAATAGAAGTTCAGTTATTGAATCAATAGACGGAGAAGATTTCAAAATATCACGAATTTTTTCTGAGATCTCAGTTCCACCAGGTTCTCGAGTTATATAGACATGGTCTCCTCGTTCAGACAGCTTGTTCGCAAGCAATCTTACCTGAGTCGACTTACCTGTCCCCTCACCTCCTTCAAAGCTTATGAAAAACCCTTTTCGCATTATTAAACTTCTTTCTCTCCCTCACGATTTGATAACCCAAATAACAAATAATTTATTGAAAATTTCGCTTTCTCAAAAAATTTAGCTTCCTTAACTTCCTGACACGCGAACAAATCATATTTTTTCGAAATAAATTTTCCGTAACGATAGGACAATTCCCCTACTTTTGCTCCTAACTTTATCGGAGCTTCAAGAGGTTCAATCATCTTGGCCTCGACCTTTAATTCATTTTGAAATTTGCGAGGAATCATTATATTTATGTCCTCGTGAGTACAAACATCTATTTCGCTTTTATCTCCCAACCATGTTTTTAATTTCGCAATAGGAATTCCTGCCTTTATCGCTTGAAAATTTGCGAATTCACGATATCCAAGAGCAAGCAAACTATTTGACGCCGTTGCTCGCGATTTCATACTGGAACATCCATTTACCACTGAAATCAATCTCTTTCCGTTGCGAGCAGTAGATGCAACCAAGCCAAATCCCCCCGCCTTCGTATGCCCAGTCTTCAACCCATCGACTCCCATAGAGTTTCCCAACAAAGTATTACGATTCGGTTGAGTAATATTATTTGCAGTAAAAACTTTTTCGGAAAAATAAAAGTAATATTCAGGAAAATCTTCCATCAATCGTTTTGCAATAATAGCTATATCATACACTGTAGAATAATGATTTTTGGTAGGCAATCCGGTTGGATTTACGAAATGGGTGTCAGTCAATCCGAATTCCTCTGCTTTGCGATTCATTTCTTCTGCAAAAATCATCGAATCTCCTGAAAGAGCCTCTGCAACAATAACACACGCATCATTTCCTGAATGAACGATTATGCTTCTCACCAAATCTTCGACTTTCGCGTAAGTTCCTGCTTTAAAGAAACTACGAGATCCTTCCATTCTTTGAGCTTCCTCACTTACCCAAAACTCATCATCCATCGCAATACGACCATCTTTTATCGCTGAAAACAAAAGATAAATCGTCATCAGTTTAGTCATAGAGGAAGGCGCACATCTTTCTTTTGAGTTTTTCTCAAATAAGATCTCTCCTGTATCAAAATCCATTAACACTATTTGCTTAGCATCTGATAATCCCGATCTTTTATCAAAGGATTGAGTCGTCCCCCCTTTAGGTAGAGATTTATGATGCCTTATTCTTTTGCAATCAGCATTTAAAAACGCAAAAATGGACAAGATCACAAAAATCTTCTTCATTGAAAAATTCCTTCATGTTGCTTCAAATATAGCTCATAAACCTCGATTTTTTAATCATTATTAATAAAAAATTTGCAAATACAAATTATTTCCTATCTACGTCTCAATCAAGAAAGTCTTACATTCATCAAAATTTTGAATCTTCACATTTCGAGATGACAAAATTTATTGTATACTTAATGGTCTTTTAATTTGGAGTTCATATGCAGGAAGATCAAGAACAAAAACGTAATGTGATATTATTCTTTGCGATTTCGCTAATTATTATGTTGGGATATCCGTATATTTTTAAATCTTCGACGCCAAATCAGGTTAATGTCGCTGATCAGAATATATCAATGGTCTCTCATGTTTCTGAAAATTCTGCTCAAAATTTATCTGGATCTCGTGTAACAATTCAGCAAGCTGAAGTAAAAACAATCGAGATCAAAGCTCCGAGAATTTCAGGAACATTGTCGACAAAGGGATTAAAATTTAACAACATCAATTTAAATGACTATACAAATCAGTATGATAGTTCTGAAAAGGTCTCTGTTTTCGGAAAAGATAATTATTTTGCTTTTTCAGGATGGTCTTCAGATGACAAATCATTGATTTTACCTGATGAAAATTCATGCTGGGAAACGGATAGTACGGAGTTGGATCCGAGTTCTCCTGTAGTATTGACCTGGAATAACGGTCACGGTCTGATTTTCACGAAAAAAATCTCCGTAGATGACAATTTTGTGTTTACAATCACCGATACAGTTAAAAATTACGGAAATGAATCCGTTAGTTTGAGAAATTCCTCTCGGATCTATCGAGAAGTAGGAAAAGACAAATCCGAATCAATAGGGTTTTATCACGGACCTATCGGATATTTTAATGAAAAGCTGAAAGAAGTTAGTTATGATGACATCGAAAAAGAGAAAAATGTATCTCATCAATCAAAAGGAGGGTGGTTTGGTATCACCGATAAATATTGGCTAGTTTCCTTTATTCCTGAACAGAATTCCTCTTATTCTGTAAATTATAAGTTTCTTGGAAACGCTACTTATTCGTTAGAAAGCAATGATAATTTGTCAATAATTAATCCGTCTGCCGAGCTTTCAAAAAAGCATCATTTGTTTATCGGCGCGAAAGAAATAAACACTCTCGATATGTATGAGAAAAGATTAGATGTTCCTCATTTGGACTTAGTTATTGATTTCGGATATCTGTATATCCTCACAAAACCGTTGTTGTACGCGATGTCTTATGCCAAAGATCTGGTCGGCAACATGGGATTTGGAATCCTTCTGATAACTTTGTTGATAAAATTGATTTTGTTCCCTCTCGCAAACAGAGCTTATCGTTCAATGAACAGAATGAAAGTGATTCAACCTAAAGTTAAGGCGTTGCAAACTAAATATGCGGGAGATCAAATGAAATTAGGTCAGGCTGTTTCTGAGCTGTATCGAAAAGAGAAGATAAATCCGATAGGAGGATGTCTTCCGATGTTCCTACAATGGCCTATCTTATTTGCGTTATATAAGGTTCTGTATATTTCAATTGAAATGAGACATGCGCCGTTTATTTGGTGGATTCACGATTTGTCCGTTGCCGATCCCTGGGCAATTTTAAACTTGGGCGGATTGATTCCCGTGTCATTGCCGGGATTTCTTCAAATTGGAATTTGGCCATTGCTGATGGGATTATCTATGTGGTTGCAACAGAAAATGGGACCTGCTCCAGCCGATCCAGCTCAAGCAAAAATGATGTTGCTCATGCCTGTAATGTTCACATTGATGTTTTCTCAATTGCCGGCTGGATTGATCATATACTGGACCTTCAGCAATTTGTTTGCAATAGCTCAGCAGTATATCATCATGAGAATTGATGAGAAAAACTCGTCGATAAAATCTACAGAAAAAGTTAAGGCAAAAAATTGAGTTCGATAAGTTCCTTGTTTAGCTCCGAGTGTAAGTTTGTCGCCGGAGCTACTACCTTTAATCAGATTCCCTTTTCAAGACTTCCGGAAATCGCGTTTGTCGGAAGGTCTAATGCCGGAAAATCGTCGTTGATTAATTCTTTGGTCGGAAAACCTTGCGCTCGAGTTTCAAAAACTCCCGGAAGAACTCAACAGATCAACTTTTTTTCCTTAGGAAATAAAATTTCTCTCGTAGATCTCCCTGGCTACGGGTATGCTGCGGTTTCAAAACAAACTCGAATGCAATGGGACGATCTGATTCTCAACTATCTGAGATATCGAAAAAATTTAGTCAGAATATTTTTACTCATCGATTCTAAGTTGGGTATAAAACCGAATGATGAAGAAATGATGAGAATATTCGATAGTTTAGGATTGATATTTCAAATAGTTTTAACAAAATCAGATAAAAAATCAGCAGGAACTGAAGAATCAGTAAAAGGAATTATCGATCTACATCCTGCTGCTTTTTCTAAAATCGTATCGACAAGCTCTAAAGAGAGAAACGGCGTAAAAAAGCTACAGGCAGAAATTTATCAATTGATTTCATAAAACTTACATAACTATCTCTCGTAAAAAATTCGCAAATACCCTTGGAAAAACATCGCTATCATCGTAAATTAATATCCGTAAAATTAAAAGGGTGTTTTATGAAAATCAGCGCAAATGAGCTTAGAATCGGTGCGTTAATCGAGCACAAAGGGAAGTTGTGGACTGCGTGTAAGTTACAACACGTGAAACCTGGAAAAGGTGGAGCTTTCGTTCAAGCTGAGCTGAAAGAAATCAAGAACGGAACAAAATTGAACGAGAGATTCCGTTCAGATGAGACTTTGGAAAGAGTTTCGTTGAATGAAGAAGAATATCAGCTGTTGTTCCGTGATGGAGATGTTTTCACCTTCATGAATACCAGCACATTTGATCAAATTCAGATAAACAAAGATGTCATCGGCGAACCGGTACGTTTTCTGCAGGATGACATGATCGTTAAGATTACTTCTTATGAAGGAGAGATAATTGGTGTTATGCTTCCTGATACTGTAGTAATGGAGATCGTTGAAGCAGATGCGGTAGTTAAGGGACAGACTGCAACAGCGTCTTACAAGCCCGCAGTTTTGGAGAACGGCGTACGTATTTTGGTTCCTCCTCATATTGATGCAGGTACCAAAGTTGTGGTAAATACGAATGATGGTACTTACGTAGAAAAAGCGAAGTAACGTGAGGCGCCCAGATGGCGGAATTGGTAGACGCGCTAGGTTCAGGTCCTAGTCCGCGCAAGCGGGTGGAAGTTCGAGTCTTCTTTTGGGCACCATTTTCAATAAATTCAGAAAAAGTTCGGAGATGTATCAATGAATCTTTACAAAAATGATTTACCTAATGATGTAACTTTCGAGGACAGTGTCGCCATCGATACGGAAACTATGGGGTTGGTAACCAAGCGCGATAGATTATGTTTGGTTCAAATGTGTTCAAAAGACGGCGAAGTTCATATGGTACAAATCGAAAAAGATCAACAACACAAAGCAGTAAATCTCAAGAGGATGTTGGAAGATCCGAAAATTCTAAAGATATTTCACTTTGCAAGATTTGACATCGAAATATTGAACCATACTTTCGGGATTCGTGTTAACAATATCTATTGCACAAAGATCGCGTCTAAATTGGTTCGTACCTACACAGATCGGCACGGATTGAAGAATTTGGTGAAAGAAATTCTGGGAATCGAAATTTCGAAGCAAGAGCAGTCTTCAGATTGGGGAAAGGAAGAACTTTCCGAAGAACAATTGAAATATGCGGCAGGAGATGTTCTCTATTTGCATGATCTTAAAGAAAAACTCGATTACATGTTAGCTCGAGAAAATAGAACTGAGCTTGCGAATAGATGTTTTGAAGCTTTACAATTGGTCTCCGATTTGGATCTGCTTGGTGTGTGTCCTGAAGAACTTTTTGTTCACTAAAAACATTTCGATTTCTAGATTTGGATAAAGGAATCTTTTGATGATCGAGAAATTAAAACACAAAGTGTTTCAAGGAAAAGAGATAACGAAAGACGAAGCCTTGCAATTGGTAAGGGCAGATCTCGAGGAATTATGTGAAGCAGCAAACGAAATTCGTAAGAAATTTTGCGGAGATGAGTTCGAAATTTGTACAATCATAAACGCGAAAAGCGGAAGATGCTCCGAGAATTGCAAGTTTTGCGCCCAGTCAGCTCATTATAAAGTAGATATTGAAAAATATCCGTTGATGAATAGCGATGAGATATTGTCAGTAGCAAAGCACGATGACGCAGCAGGAGTTCAAAGATTTTCGCCGGTGACTTCAGGTCGTAGGCTTACGAAAATTGAGATAGAAAGTCTTTGTAAATCTATGAAAAAAATAAAAACAGATACAAATTTGAAAATTTGCGCTTCTTGCGGATTATTAGATCATGAAGATCTGCAAAAGCTCAAGGGAGCTGGAATGTCTCGATATCATAACAATTTGGAAAGTTCCGAGAATTTCTTCAAAATGGTTTGCTCGACTCACTCGACAGAAGATAAGATTAAAACAATTGAAGTTGCAAAAGAACAAGGGCTGGAAGTTTGCTCAGGTGGAATTATGGGACTCGGAGAATCATGGGAAGACCGCATCGATATGGCTTTCATGATTCATAATTTAGGAGCGATATCGATTCCTGTGAACATGCTTAGCCCTATCGTCGGCACTCCTTACGAACATAACAAAGTTCTGGATATCGACGAAATGAGACGAATTTGCGCAATCTATCGTTTTATAAATCCAAAAGCATTCATAAGATTGGCAGGAGGTCGCGGATTGCTTCAGGATAAAGGACGTAGTTGCTTACGGTCAGGAGCTAATGCTCTGATTTCAGGAGATATGCTGACTACAGCAGGTATCACTATCGAGCGCGATCTGCAGATGATAAAGGAACTTGGATATCATATCTCAAAATAAAGACATTTTTGTGATAGAAACAAAAATGAAAATTTCGTTGAACATTGTAAAATCCGAAACGAATAAATCAATAAAAATCCTGATATTTGCATAAGATTTGAAAATCAAAGAAAAATGAAATATAATCGCTCGGTCAGTAGTTAGGAGTGTTGATGAAGATAAAGTTGCCTTATTTCGACAGAGACGGTTGGCGTGCCGCTTTTGCGATTTGGCTTGTTGCTTTTGTTATCGGCCATGTTAGTGAGCCTGTCTGGTGGATAGGTGTTGCGATAGGATTTGCTTGTTTGCTGTTTTTCAGAGATCCGGAAAGAATTCCTCCGAGTAAGAGCCACGTAGTAGTCAGTCCTGCTGATGGTATTATTTTGAAAATTGCTGATGTAGACCCTCCTGCTGAATTGGAGTTAACCGGGAAGAGAAAGAAAATTAGTATCTTTATGAGCATATTGAATGTTCACGTTAACAGAACTCCTATTGCAGGAACTGTAGAAAAAATCCTTTATGTTCCGGGAAGATTTTTTAATGTTACCTTGGACAAGGCCAATGAATACAATGAAAGACAGGCTACCTTCGTAAAAAATGATGACGGTATGAATTTAGTGTTTGTTCAAATTGCCGGACTTATTGCTCGCCGTATAAGATGTGATATTAAAAAGGGCGATAAATTAGAAAGAGGTCAGCGTGTCGGAATTATTCGTTTCGGTAGCAGAGTTGATGTCTATTTGCCGTTGGATGTTTCGGTGTTAGTGGAAGAAGGACAAATTACTGTTGCTGGTGAAACGATTTTGGCTAATTATCATATAGAGGAGAAGAAAAATGAAAAAAAGCAAAGGAACAAGTAAAGAAGATAAAAAAGTATCTTCGAAGACAGAGAAGAAGAGCGTTGCGCAAGTTAAAAATGAAGATCAAGTAATAAACCCTTCGGTAAAAGCCGCAAAGAGTCCTAGAAAGTCAAGAAAAAAAGTCGCCGAAGCTTTGGATAATCTCGGATCAATAAAGACAGAAACTTCTAGACTATCGGGAAGAGAAGTATTGAAAACATCTAATTTAGCAAAATTCTTACCAAATGCTATTACCATTACAGCAATGTGTTTTGGATTGTCATCTATTCGGTTTGCCCAATGCAACGAATGGGAATATGCTGTTCTTTGTATCCTGGTTTCCGCACTACTTGATATGTTCGACGGAAAAATCGCTCGACTTTTGGATCAATCGTCGACTTTCGGGTTGGAGTTGGATTCTTTGTCGGACTTAGTATGTTTTGGAGTTGCTCCGTCAATAGTTTTGTACTTGGCCACTATGCAACAAGTCGGAAAAGTCGGTTGGGGAATCTGTATGTTCTATACGGTTTGTTGTGCGTTAAGGCTAGCAAGATTCAACATTTCTTGTACAGATTCGGAACAAAATTCAGATTTGGATCGCAAATATTTTGTCGGGATTCCTGCTCCGGCAGGCGCAATTATTGCGTTATTTCCTATGATTTTATTCTTCGAAACAGAGAGTTTCACGATTGTAAGACCTTTCTATGTCGCTTTCTTTTTGATATTTTCAGGATGCATGATGATAAGTACAATTCGCACTTTTTCGTCCAAGATAGTTGAGATAAATTATACAAATTCTTGGATTGCTTTAGCGATTATCGCTTGTTTGATTATTTGTTTAACGACTAGACTCTGGCTGTCTTTGTCCGTTCTGGTTACTTTCTACCTGGTGTTAATTCCTTACGGAGTACATAGGTATTCTGAGGCGTTAAAGTCCGCAAAAACAAAAGAATGAAGAAGTATTTTCTATTTATCATAGGATTAAGTTGTTTTTACGTATTTCGCTCTTCTTTTTTAGAAGAGCGTGATTGTTATAAGTCACCTTTGTATCAAGAGTTAAAGAAAGAAGATTTCGGGCGCCTTGATCGTGAAAAAAAGCTCAATATTATCATAGGAATAGATTATCTGCCTTATGAATTTGTCGAAATGTTTGAACAACTGACTGGAGTACGTGTTCACGTCGACATTTTTGATTCGAATGAAATTCTCGAAGCGAAACTATTAGCAGGAGGAACTCAATACGATGTCGTCTTCCCTACAGCTTGGCCAAATCTCGCACGGCAATTATCCGCAGGGGTTTATCGCAAAATCGATCATAAAAAAATCGATTTTTCGAAGTTCAATCCTATAGTTTTAAAAAAACTAAACATCTATGACAAAGGAAATCTTCACGGAATACCTTATCAATATGGTATTTCAGGAATGGGTATGGATGAAGATGCCATAGAAAAAGTATTTCCGGGAGCGGATAAACACGATCTGGGGCTGTTTCTTGACCCAAAAAACGCGGAGAAGTTAGCGAAAGCGAGATTCAGTGTTTATGATTCCGCAGGAGAATTGTTTCCGATGATTTTATGTTATCTCGGACTGAATCCTGAATCCACTAACGAAAAAGATATTCAAAAAGCCGCCGATCATTTAAAAAAGATTCGTCCTTACATATATAAATTTACGGAATTTGGATTTGAAGACCTTTCTTCCCAAAATGCTACTCTGACACTGGGAACTTCCGGTGATATTATCAAAGTCAGAAAAGATACGGGACGAAAAAATATAAAATTCTTCTATCCGAAACAAGGAACTGCTCTTTGGGTCGATGTAGTAGCGATTCCAAGAGGAGCGCGACATATCAATAACGTTTACGCTTTTTTTAAGTTCTTGTTTCATCCAAAAGTGATAGCAGCGATCACAAATCGTACTCATCGGGCCAACTGTGTAACTGAAGCGAATAAGTATGTAAGCGAAAACATCTCAACCGATAAAAATGTTT
>Ga0310690_10010486_pt1 | contig 11527 bp, 10 predicted proteins | sample AusTroGonzalo_MG_2_FD_207661 | JGI IMG/M metagenome (GOLD analysis project Ga0310690, IMG submission 207661) | Bovine rumen microbial communities from tropical cattle in Woodstock, Queensland, Australia - Gonzalo_04 (v2) (version 2) | ecosystem: Host-associated > Mammals > Digestive system >...
TCGAGGGACGCGCCAAGAGCTATTACTACGCGGCGGTGACGACCAACGCCTACCGCCACGCGGTGGATGAGTACCTGAGTGATCCGGGCGGCGATTATCACCTGAGCCCGTGGATCCGTGAGGAGCTGGAGAAGATCAGCCACCGCGCCTATTCGACCGGCTTCTTCTTCGGCACCGAGCCGGGACAGGAGACCGTGGACGGCGGCTATATCCGCCGCTATAATGCGGTCGCCGTGTGTGAGGAGAGCTCCGTCGACGGCGTGGCCGTCATCACTCAGCGCAACAAGTTCCTCGTCGGCGATGTATTGGACATCCTGCCGCCGGACGGACACGCGTATGAGACGCGCTGCCTGTCGCTCAGGAACGAGGAGGGAGAAGAGGTCCCCTCCGCACCCCATCCGATGCAGCGCCTGCAGATCACCACCGACGTCCCTCTCGTCAAGGGCGCCGTGATCAGAAAAAAGAATGTTGAAGGATAGATAGCTTGAACCGAAAGAAGTATAAGCCGTACAAAGTCAGCCGCGGCTCCTTAGAGGAGCAGAAGCTCAGAGAGGATAACCATATGGAGACCCAGCGGGCGCTCCTGTTCATCCTCCCTGTGGTGATGGTCGCGGTGCTGCTGGTCGGTCTGTTCTTCGGCTACAAGAGCTATGAGAAGGCCGCCGAGCAGGTGCGCGAACTGGAGCATGCCGCCGCCGAGGAACCCACAGCGCATGATCCGATGTTCCTCCTGACGGTGAACTCCGCCCGTCCGCTGTCCGAGGACTATGTCCCTGCGCTGACGGCGTACGAGGGCGTACAGGTGTCGCCCGATATGACCGATGCGCTGACGCGGATGCTGTCCGCCGCGCATGAAGCGGGATATGACATCAGGGTGTCGGAAGGATATATTTCTTTTGAAGAACAAAGGAAACGCTACGAAAAGGCGGTGAAGGACTATCGCGCTGCACAGAAGGCCTCGGTCGTCAAGGCAGAGGCGAACGTCAAGCGCACCACCCCGCGCGCCGGTGAGAGCGAGCAGCAGACGGGTCTGATCGTCCGACTGACCGCCGACGTCGACGGAAAGTTTCAGGACAGCCGGGAGTATGCGTGGCTCATCAAGAACAGCGGCGCCTACGGCTTTGTCCTGCGCTATCCCGATAAGGAGAATACCGGCGGGCTGAGCTTTTCGCCGTATCTCTTCCGCTACGTGGGGGAGGAGAACGCCTACTTCATGACCGCTTACGATATGAACTTTGACGCATACGCCGCCTATCTCGCCTCTCAGTGAGAGGATCACTTTTCGCGCAAAACTGACAGATTTCGGATAAAAAATGCCGATCTTCATGGTTTTCGTGATGAAAAATAAAAAAACACTTGCATTTTATAAAAGCTTGATGTATAATTAGCCCGTTAGTCTACGGAAGCAGCAAAAGCTGAATGTGAAAGAGGTGAACGAAATGCAGGAAAAGATCCATCCTAAGTATGAGCAGACCACCATTACCTGCGCTTGCGGTAATGTTATCCAGACCGGCTCTACCAAAAAGGACATCCGTGTTGAAATTTGCTCCAAGTGCCATCCCTTCTTCACCGGTAAGCAGAAGCTCGTCGATACCGGCGGCCGTGTTGACCGTTTCAAGAAGCGCTTCGGTATGGACAAATAATGATCAAGAGCTTAAGGCGGTACGATCGTACCGCCTTAATTTGTCTTACCGGCTCCTTCAGGCTCCCTTTGGTAAAGGGAGCACCCGCCGCAGGCGGGTGAGGGATTGTATCATTGTCCGAAGGGCGGCTTTTGCCGCGCGAGTAACCATATTATGACTACCTATACCACCATCAAGGCTTTCGCCTCTGCGGAGCTGATCGAAAAGCGCTCGCACTTCATCGGCTACGCAAAGCCCGTCACCACCCAGGACGAGGCGATCGCTTTCATCAATGAGATCAAAACCAAACACTGGGACGCGACCCATAACGTCTATGCCTACGTCGTGCAGGGCGAGGGGATCTCGCGCTACAGCGACGACAACGAGCCGCAGGGCACAGCGGGCATTCCGACCCTCGACGCGATCCGCAAGCGCGGGATCACTGACTGCGTCGTCGTGGTGACGCGCTACTTCGGCGGTACGCTGCTGGGCGCGGGCGGACTGGTGCGCGCCTATTCCGCAGCGGCCAAGGCCGCCATCGACGCCGCCGGCGAACGCGTGATGACCCTGTGCTCCGCGTGCGCCTTCACCTGCTCCTACACCCTTTACGGACGCATCCCGGCGCTGATCGCCCGCTTCGGCGGGACGGCGGACGCTTCGGACTTCACCGACGAGGTGAGCATCCGCTTCCACCTGCCGTGCGAGAACCTCGCCGCCTTCAATAAGGCGCTCAGCGAGGAGTCCTCCGGCAAAGTGCAGGTTCAGGAGCTGGAAAAACGGTTTTACGATCAATAACGGCTGTTTTTCTGCATTTTGATCGAAATATTCCGGTTTTCAAAAGTTTTTTCCATAAATAAAGGGTATTTTTATCCTTTTTGCGTAAATAATAATTGACACTGTCTTTTTGCGAAAAACGGGCTCACTTTGCTCTGTTTTACAAAAATACGGTGAAAAGCAGGAAGAATCGTGAATAATTACAATCTCAGCCAACCGAGAACAAATCCGAACCCGCTGTGAACGACAAGGTTTCGGCAATTCTCTGTCGGCGAAAGAAAGAGAGAAGCTATGCGTTTATCGGATGACTTTATCAGCGAAGTAAAATATCGGAATGACTTAAGCGAGATCGCCGCCTCCTATATGCAGCTCAAGCGCAGGGGGCGGAATTTAGTGGGCTTATGTCCCTTCCACGGTGAGAAGACGCCGTCCTTCAACATCTATTCCGAGAACGGCTCCTTCTACTGCTTCGGCTGCGGTACCGGCGGCGACGTCATCACCTTCATCATGAAGATCGAGAACCTCGACTACCTCGAGGCGGTCAAGTTCCTCGCCCAGCGCGCGGGGATGTCGATGCCCGAGGATGACTATGACGACTCGATGAGCCGCCTGCGCACCCGCATCTATGAGGCGAACCGCGAGGCTGCCCGCTTCTTTTACAGTCAGCTCAACGCGCCTGCGGGCGCCGACGCCCTGCAGTATCTCAGGGGACGCGCCCTCGCCGACAGCACGATCCGCCGCTTCGGTCTCGGTTATGCGCCGCCCGGACGATTCACGCTCGGCGACCATCTGAAGAAGAAGGGCTTCACCGAAGCGGAGCTGATCGCCGCGAACCTGGTCTTTCGGTCCCGCTCCGGCAAGGGCGTGGTGGACCGCTTCTATGACCGCGTGATGTTCCCGATCATCGACGTCAGGGGGAACGTGATCGCCTTCGGCGGACGCATCATGACGGATCAGAAGCCGAAGTACCTGAACACCTCCGACACGATCGTGTTCAATAAGAGCCAGAACCTCTTTTCGCTGAATAACGCAAAGAACGCGAAGAGCCGCTCCTTCATCCTGTGCGAGGGCTATATGGACGTTATCGCGCTGAATCAGGCCGGCTTTACGCAGGCTGTCGCAACGCTGGGCACAGCGCTGACCGCCGATCAGGCGATGCTGATGAAGCGCTACTGCGACGAGGTCATCATCTGTTATGACGCGGATGAGGCCGGTCAGAAGGCGACCGCTCGCGCGATCGAGATCCTGAGGCGCGCCGGCATGGCGGTGCGGGTGCTGACCGTCCCGGACGGCAAGGACCCCGATGAGTTCATCCGCCGCCACGGCGACAAGGGTCATGAGGCCTTCCGCAACCTGCTCACCGGCAGCGGCAACGACGTGGACTATCGGATGCTGAAGCTGAAAGGACGCTTTGACCTGAGCAGCTCGCAGGGGAAGCTCGCCTACCTCAACGAGGGCGTGCGCCTGCTCTCGGAGCTGGACAACCCCATGGAGCGCGACATCTATGCCTCGCGCCTCGCGGATGAGACCGAGGTCGATAAGGCCTCCATCCTCGAGCAGGTCAGCCGGCTGCTGCGCCGGAAACGCTCCACGCGGCGCAAGGAGGAGTTCAAGCGGATACAGACGGATCTGTCCGCCCGCGACGACAGGATCAACCCCCAGCATGCGCAGTATCTGCGCGCCGCGACCGCGGAGGAGAACCTGCTCGCCTACATTGTGAACCACCCGGACAAGCTGTCCGCTGTCGAACAGCTTATCAGCGCCGGTGACTTTGTCACCGATTTTAACCGGAAGCTGTACATATATTTCTCTGAGAGAATTAAAGCAAACAAAGATCCGATGACGACCGCTTCGGCGGACTTCACCCCCGACGAGATGTCAAAGGTGATCCGCATCGTGACCTCATACACGAAGGTCAGCTCGACCAAAGAGGCGATGCAGGAGTACATCCGGATCATCAAGGAAGAACACTCGAAGATGAGCGAGCAGGAGATTCGCACGGCGAGTACCGAAAACCTCGCGGCGTATCTGCAGAAGCTCAGGGATCAGAAGCAGTAGCAAAGGCTTCGGAGTATCGTTTTGGTTATCATAGACTATCATAGAAAGGTATATTGAAAGGATGATGCGCTATGGCAGATAAGAGAAATCTCGTAAAGGAACTGACCGATCTCGGCAAGGCGAAAGGCAGCCTGACGAATCAGGATATACTCGATGCGATCGGAGAAATGGACATCGACCCCGAACAGCTCGAAAAGCTGTATGACAGCCTCGAGCAGGCGGGCGTAGAGATCATCGAGACCGACATCGAAGAGGACCTCTCCCTCGAGGGTCTGGACATCAACGGCGACGGCGATGTTTCCGGCGAGGGCGTCTCTGCGCCCGAGAGCTCCGATGCGGGCGACAATATCTCGATCGACGACCCCGTCAAGGTCTATCTCAAGGAGATCGGCCGTGTGCCGCTGCTCACGCCCGAGGAGGAGGTCGATCTGGCGATCCGTATTTCTGAGGGCGACGTCGCCGCGAAGAAGCGCCTGTCCGAGGCCAACCTGCGCCTCGTCGTCAGCATCGCGAAGCGTTACCTCGGCCGCGGTATGCATTTCCTCGACCTGATCCAGGAGGGTAACCTCGGTCTGATCAAGGCGGTGGAGAAGTTCGACTACACCAAGGGCTTCAAGTTCTCGACCTATGCGACATGGTGGATCCGTCAGGCGATCACCCGTGCGATCGCCGATCAGGCGCGTACCATCCGTATCCCCGTCCATATGGTAGAGACCATCAATAAGGTCAAGAAGGTATCCTCTCAGCTCCTGCACCAGAACGGTCATGAGCCCTCTGCCGACGAGATCGCCGACGAGCTGGGCATGCCGGTGGATAAGGTGCGCGAGATCATGCGCGTGGCGCAGGAACCCGTCTCGCTCGAGACGCCGATCGGCGAGGAGGAGGACAGCCACCTGGGCGACTTCATCCCCGACGACGATGCTCCCGCTCCTGCCGACGCCGCCTCTCACACCATGCTGCGCGAGCAGCTCATGGAGGTGCTGGACACCCTGACTCCCCGTGAGGAAAAGGTGCTCAGACTCCGCTTCGGTCTGGAGGACGGACGCAGCCGTACACTTGAGGAAGTGGGCAAAGAGTTCAACGTTACCCGTGAGCGTATCCGTCAGATCGAGGCGAAGGCGCTCAGAAAGCTCCGCCATCCCTCCCGCTCCAAGAAGCTGAAGGACTTCCTTGACTGATGGGTTAACGGTTACCGGTGAAGGGAAAGCCTGACGGCTTTTGGAATATTCGGCGGGTGGCAGACTATCAGTGGAGTGTTTGTCTGTATTTGAATAAAGAACCGCTATGATTGATGAAGGAACTTCAATGCTATGACGTATGAAGAATGCGGCGCGATGCTCGACGAGATCGCCGATTCGCTGCCGACAGAGCTGTTTCGCGAGCTCAACGGAGGGATCGTCCTGCTGGATGAGGTGCGCCTGCATCCGCTGGCACAGGATGACGATCTGTACATACTCGGGATCTATATCCGCGACAGCCTCGGCCGGTCGATCAAGATCTATTACGGCAGTATCATCCGCGTCTTTCCGCATAAGACACGCGACGAATACCGCGAGATACTGCGCAGGACGCTGGTGCATGAGGTGCGGCATCATAACGAGTACCTCGCCGGCGCGGACGACCTCGTCTATTACGACGACGAGCAGATCAGCCGGTATCTGGAGCGCAAGGGCTTCAAGATCAAGTGAATCATGGATAAGCAAAAGGAGAGCTGACAGGCGTCAGGCTCTCCTTTTTGTGTCGGGATTTATTCTCGGTTGAAATGCGCTGCGATTCTATTCAAACCCGCGGATGCGGTTCGCGAGGCGGCAGAGCTGCGTGTAGGTGAAGTCGCCGGTGAGGGTCGCTTCCGTGCATTCGTCGTTGAGTTGTGCGCCGCCGATGCTTTCTCCGTCCATCGTGAGAGAATAGGCGGTATCGCCCGTCTGCGCGCGGAGCATGGCGGCGGTCTCATCCGTGAAGCGGAAGCGCAGCTCGGCGGACGCTTCATCCCCGACGAGCGCTACGGCGGAGAAGTCACTGCCCTCGGCGTATACGGCGCTGTCATCCGTGAGCGCCATCGTGCGGTCGATGATCGTCCACTCGGGTTCAAAGTCCTGTTCCATCGGCGCGACGGTGTGCGGCTGGGGAGCGGGTTCGGTGGGCGCCTCGGTGGGCGGTTCGGTCGGTTCTGTCGCCGCACAGCCGGTGAGGATGAGGAGCATGAGGCTCAGCAGGATACATGTTAGGATTCGTTTCATATCGGTCACCTGTGCTGATACAGCTCCACGAAGCCCGCGGAGCGGATGAGAGTATACTGATCGCCCATGACGCTGTGCATCTCCTGCTCAAGGTTGCTGTAGCGCGTGTCGATGACGAAGTAGTCGGTATCAATAGGCTTATCGCGGTTCGCTGTATAATAATCGGGCATGGTATAGAGCCACTCGACCTTATACAGGTGGGGGACAAGGCTGTCCGCCGCAGTGACGGTCGCGTCGGTGGGGACCTCCTCCAGCAGCGCGTCCATCTGGTCGCGGGTCGAGGCGACGTATTCCGTATAGGTAAAGCAGGAGTTGATCTTCGGCACGATCAGCGAGACGGACATCACCAGACAGAGGCACAGCGACGTCAGCACGACGGCGCGGCGGGTATTGCCCTTCAGCCCGACGATCACGAAGATCGCGCTGATGAGGATCAGCGCCGCGATGCCGTAGGTATACTGAAAGTCGACGTCGTACTGATACTGCCAGCTCTGCATCAGGTTGATCGGCAGGATCGGGAGCAGGAGGATCAGGGACGAGATCTTCTCGGTGAAGAAGGGGGTGAACAGCACCGGCAGCAACATCCACAGGATGAAGGGGATCTTCTCGGCGGAGAATACCTGCTGGAGCATGTAGCCGACGTCAAAGAACAGCGCCTTGAACACGGAGAAGAAGCTGTGTTCGTCATTGATGAAGTAATCGCTCAGACGATCCATCATCACGCCCTCGGTACCGACGGCGGCGACGATCTGCTGCGCCATGATGAAGTAGATGACGGCGATCGCGAGCATGATGCCGCCGCGCAGATATTCCCTGCGGCTGATCATGACATAGAGAGCGATCACGATCAGATAGATCGCCGCGTCCTCCTTGACCGACAGGAGCAGGAGAGAGAAGACACCGGTGCCGACCATCTTGCGGGACAGGATGAAATAGAATAAAAAGAGGATGATCGAGGTCAGAAACTTATTCTCATGAAAGTCGTAGAAGGTGCCGTTCATCAGGCAGGGATAGAAGGCGTAGATCAGTTCGAGCGCTAAGGTGAGCTTACCGGACAGCCCCAGCCTGCCGCTGATCAGCCATACGGCAAAGACGCCCGACGCTACCGCCGCCGCCTGAATATAGAACAGGTAGATCGGCGAGCGGAAAATGTAGTATCCCGGCAGGAAGAGGTAGAAGATCGGCGAGAAATGCACGCCGAAGTGGGACATCATATGGGAGCGCTCCACGGTGGTGGAGGGGACGCCTGTCACCGCCATGCGCTCGTACATCTGTGAAAAGATGCCGAAGTCAAAGGTGAAGTTTGCATAGGCGCGGTATTTCAGCGAGGTCAAAAAGCCGAATATCACCGTCGCGAGGAAGAACAGGATACATGCGGTGATCAGCGCCGCCCTGCGGCTGATGCGGATATGAGAGATGCCGAGCTTGTCATCCCGCACGACCCACAGCACAGCGATCAGGTCGATCAGCCCCACGCCTGCGGTGAAGTATACCGTGTTCTCGCCCGTGTAGTTCGCGGCGAAGAGCAGAGATACCGCGGCGGCAGAGGTCATCAGCGCCCATGGGATCAGCCGCGCCGACTGCATCAGCAGGGTCAGCGCGATGAGCGATGCCAGCACAACGACGGCAACAATGAAGAATCCCGCAAAGTGGATGCTGTTGTAATAGTCGCTCAGACTGCCGAAGCTGCCGCATCGCATGAGCTGGAAGAGATAGGACATCATGAACGCCGAAAAGATCGCCGCGGCGATCCGCTCGGGAGAGAGGTGCCGCCTACGCATATCGGTCAGAATGCCGTTGACTTTGTTCAAGGGGAGTCACTCCTTTATGGTTAATGGTTATGCAGTAAATAAGAAGTAAGAAATAAGAATCGGGAAAACGGTTACCGGTTATAGGTTACCGGTTAACGGTGAAATAAGAAGTAAGAAATAAGAACTTGGAGAACGATTACCGGTTACCGGTTAATGATGGATGATGGATGATTGGTGAAGGGTGAAAGCCCCGATACATGATCATCATACCATATTCTTCTGCGTACTACAATAGGGAATTTCGGCGGCATAACGGGAGGCATAACGCGCAGGATTTCGGCGGCATAACGCCGCGGATCCGGTATCGTCTGCGCGGATTCGCACCTTTTTTGTACAAACACTTGAACATAGCGCCGGAATAGTGTATAATAATACGGCAGCCGTGAATACGGCTCCTATCCGCCCGTGGCGCAGCTGGATAACGCAACGGATTCCGATTCCGGAGAACGGGAGTTCAAATCTCTTCGGGCGGACCAAAGAAAAATCCTGTCGACGAATGTCGGCGGGATTTTTGCTTTGTATGATGCATTAAGTCTTCGGTTTTCAGTTCAATAACAGGATTTTTTAATGAATACTGAAGGTTTAAGAATGAATAACCGTTAAGTTTTTATGCGGCAATACTTGACGGCAGAAAAACATGTACAAAAACGTTTTCGGGAGGGTGCGGCGACCCTCCCCTACGATAAACCGGTGATATTCTGAGAATGAGCGCAATACCAAATCAGCAAGTTGACCGTGTGGTCGGTCAGGATCGCCGTATAGAATACCACCGCGAAGGAGACCCAGCGATCGGCGGAGCGAAGGGCAGGGCTGACCAAGGCGGCGCACAGCCGGTCGATCAGCCATACGGCAGCGAGCGGCACGGCGCACTTGAGTACGAAGCTCCACGACAGCTCGCCGATCACCGTCGCCATCAGCGGATTTGCTTCGGTATAGTCGCCCGTGCGCGTCAGCACGACCGTGCAGATCCAGTCGGCGACGTTCATCAGATAGACGAGGCACAGCTTCAGCCGGATGGACGTGCGCAGAGCGGCAGTTGATTCTCGGATCGTCATGAGATCACCCCATGCTAGCATGAGCCGCGTCGCCGGGATTATGTCCGGCAATATCATCGCTTTGAAATCGGTCGTAAATTGATTTGAAAAAACAGTTGACAAACCTCGATCCGTATGATATGATAACTAAGCACGAAAAGTGCTGGTGTAGCTCAGTTGGTAGAGCAGCTGATTTGTAATCAGCAGGTCGGGGGTTCGAGTCCGTCCACCAGCTCCAAATGAATATGGGAGAGTTCCCGAGTGGCCAAAGGGGGCAGACTGTAAATCTGTTGTCAGTGACTTCGGTGGTTCGAATCCACCCTCTCCCACCATCAAAGAAACCTCTATTGTCTACCAGGGCAAAAGAGGTTTCTTTGTTGTAATGCCGTTTTTCAAATGGTATAATAACCCTGAAAATTGCGTTCCGCCGAGAGGAGGATTCGACGTGGATCGGGAGCATGATACTATCATCTTACCGGAATCGATCCGACAAATGATTTCCGGAAAGTCGTTTCAAACCGACGATGTCGGGATGTCAAATGCGCAGGTCATCGTTTTCAGCGACCTTGTGCTGAAAATCGCGCCGTATCAGAAGAAAAATGAAGAAACGGTCCGCGTCATGCGCTGGCTGGAGAACAAGCTGCCCGTTCCCAAAGTCCTCTGTTATGAATGCGACGCGGAGCGCCAGTACCTGCTCATGAGCAGAATGCCGGGAAAAATGGCCTGCGATGCGTATTATCTGGAACGTCCGCAGGAACTCGCGGAAAGACTCGCCGAAGCGATCCGGATGCTTTGGAGCATCGACGTCTCGGATTGTCCCCGGTTAAGGGATCTCGACGTTGAGCTCAAAGAGGCCAGGATTCGGGTTGAGAACAATATGGTGGACGTGAATCACGTCGAGCCCACGACCTTTGGACCGGGCGGTTTCAAAGATCCCGAGCACCTTCTGGATTGGCTTGAACGAAACAGACCGAACTACGAACCCGTATTATCTCACGGGGACCTCTGTTTGCCGAACGTTTTTATCGATCACGGAAGGATCAGCGGTTTTATCGATCTCGGTGACACCGGGATCGGCGACAAATGGAGAGACGTCGCACTCTGCTATCGCAGTTTAAGGTGGAACGCAGAAGGAGCGTTCGGCGGGAAGATTTATCCGGATACACGCGCGGAAGTGCTGTTTGACGCTATCGGTATCAAGCCCGATCCAGAAAAGATCAGATATTATCTTCTGTTGGACGAATTGTTTTGACCCTCTGGGCGCGCACCGTACGTACCTTTTAGGCGTTCTTTCTATGGTTTGGTGTCTTTTGGGCGCTCTTTCACATCAAAGAAACCTCTTTTGTCTACCGACAAAAAGGGCGTTTTTGAATGATGTTTGCCCTGTCGGGCAAATGATGCTGCCTGCGGCAATGATGCCGCTTCGCTAATGATGCGTGCCTGCGGCACATGAGGGCATACATCGCATCATTGCGAGCAACATCATTTCGAAGCGCAGCGAAGAAACATCATCAGCCGCCAAAGGCGGCGACATCATTGACATATGCCCGTTCTTGTTTTTTACAGAGCTGTTTTTTTACAGCCCCTTTTGTTTATCATCGGATCTGTGCGAGAGGGTGGATTCGAAGGCGACCGTGCCGAGGATGAAGCGCTTAGTCGCTGAAATCCGAAGGTAAAAACAGTCCGGCGGCACACATTGGATAAGGATGGAGGGTCGGAGCGGCATCGTAAGTAGTAGTTTTTTGAATTGGCAGTATGGCGATTCAGCTCGCTATGCTGTCATTTTTGTTTGCTACAGGAAAACCATATTAATAGATGTATTAATGCCGCAGCGAATGAAAAAATGTTCCGCTACGGTGTTTTTCTTAGAAGTATTAAAATTGCTGCTTTTTTTCGTCAAACCATTTACTTTTTCCATCGGAATATGGTAAGATGAGGATGCAATACGGATCGGACAGCGAGGATATAACGATGAAAAGATTCTTTTC
>Ga0310690_10010487_pt1 | contig 11526 bp, 6 predicted proteins | sample AusTroGonzalo_MG_2_FD_207661 | JGI IMG/M metagenome (GOLD analysis project Ga0310690, IMG submission 207661) | Bovine rumen microbial communities from tropical cattle in Woodstock, Queensland, Australia - Gonzalo_04 (v2) (version 2) | ecosystem: Host-associated > Mammals > Digestive system >...
CCGAGGCGCGCTGGTTACGATAGACGTAGTCGTGCTTGGTCAGCATGTGGGTAGCAGGAATCACGATAGCACCAATCTTACACAGGGCCAGCATGATGACCCACCACTCATAGTGGCGCTTCAGGATGAGCATCACTGGGTCGTTCTTGCCGATGCCCAGCGACTGCAGATAGCTGGCAGCCTGGTCGGTCTGCTCTTTCAACTGTCCGTAGGTGGTACGTATCTCCTTGCCCTGGTCGTTAGTCCACAGGATGGCCAACTTCTCTGGTGCCTCTTCTGCCCATGCGTCCATCACGTCGTAGGCAAAGTTGAAGTTCTCGGGGATGATGAACTCTAAGTTCTTATTATAGTCTTCGACGGAGGTGAACTTCGTCTGTTTCAGAAATCTCTCTATCATTGCGGTAGCAAATTTTTCACTTTTCACTATTCACTTTTCACTTCAAATTACTCGACTGTAAAGGCGAGGAATTTGACGGCTTTGTCGCCTACAGCCAGCATGCCGTGGGGCTTGGTGGAGTCGAAGTAGATGCTGTCGCCCTCCTCCAAAATGATGGTCTTACCGGCAATGTAGAGTTCCATCTTGCCTTCAAGCACCATGTTGAACTCCTGTCCAGGGTGAGTGTTCTTATAGACTGTATGAGCTTCGGGCTTAGGCTCGACAGTAACGATGAAGACGTCGGCCTTGTGGTTGACGAAGCCACCCACCAGCGACTGATACTTGTAGGCTTTGGTGCGCTCGATAGACATACCCTGTCCCTTGCGAGTCACGTAGTACGACTTCATGTGGGGTGCTTCGGCAAAGATAAGCTCCTCTGTCGATACACCATACTTGCGTGCTATCTTCATCAGGTTAGAGATGGTAATATCCAACTCACCCTTCTCAATTTTCTCATACTTGTCAGTACTGATGCCGATGGTTTCTGCCATCTCGCTGACGGGGATGTCGAGCACGTCGCGCAGTCCACGGAGTCGCTCGCCAATTTGTTTCAGTTGTTCGTCCATATTCTCAATTATCAATTCTCAATTGTCAATTAGCGAACGCGTCACTTCGCTCCTGCTTTTAATCCTTTAATAACGCTTGAGGTGAAGCCGTTGTGCTCCATCTCGTTGAGGCCCTTAATAGTTACTCCGCCAGGGGTAGTCACCAGATCGATGGCTGCTTCTGGATGCAGACCAGTAGCCTGCAACAGTTCTACGGCACCCATCATGGTCTGCATGACAATCTGCTTGGCCTCGTCGGCCTTGAATCCCAGCTCTACGCCGCCCTCAGAGGCTGCACGTACATAGCGCATGGCGTAGGCAATACCGCACGATGCCAGCGTAGTACCTGCTGCCAGATGCTGCTCGTCGGTGATGATGCTCTTACCCATAGAGTCGAACAAGGCCTGTACCTGCTCTGTCTGTTGCTGTGTGGCAGCGGCAGAGGGTACGATGAAGGTCATTGACTGCAGTTGGGCGATGGCAATATTAGGAATGACGAGGAACAGGGAAATCATCTTGCCGTCTTTGGAAAGCCACTGTACGATGTCTTCTGACTTTACACCAGCCGCAACAACTACTAACGTCTGCTTGTCGTAGTCCAGCACATCCTTGATACTTTTCAGTACCTGTTCTACCAACCAAGGCTTGACAACGACACATACCACGTCGGCACCCTGTGCAGCCAGCTGGTTGCTGGGTGTGGCGGTGATGCCCATATCTGCAAACTTGTCACGTGTCTGACGAACAGGGTCGCTTACGCAGATGTTCTCATTCTGTATGTAGTCACCCTTGATGAGTCCTTCGGCGATGGCACCACCCATGGCGCCAGCTCCAATGATTGAAATCTTCATAAAGTCTTCAGTATCTTGTTTAGTTTTTCGATGAATAAGTCAGCGTCGGCCTTGGTCAGAGTGAGTGGCGGCAGCAGACGCAGTATGTTGGTGCCGGCACAACCGGTGAAGCAGTGCTCCTGATAGATGAGGGGCTGGCGGACATCCTTGTGGGGGATATCCAGTTCTATGCCAATCATCAAACCGCGTCCGCGTACATCTTTAATATGACTGCTGCCCTTTTCCTTCAATTCCTCATTTTTTAAATTGTTCAATTTTTCAATGAGGTAGTCGCCCACCTCACGGGCATTGTCTACCAGATTCTCCTGCTCGAAGACATCGAGCACGGCGAGTGCTGCAGCACAGGCCAGGTGGTTGCCGCCAAACGTGGTACCTAACTGTCCGTAGATAGGCTGAAAGTCGGGCGAGATGAGTACTCCACCCATGGGGAATCCGTTGGCAATGCCTTTGGCAACAGTGATAATGTCGGGCTTGATGCCTAACCACTGGTGGGCAAAGAACTTACCCGAACGACCGTATCCGCATTGTATCTCGTCGCATATCAGCGTAGCACCATAGCGCTTACAGGCGTATGCTAGATCCTGGGCAAACTTCGGCGTAGCCATCTGAATACCACCCACACCCTGTATGCACTCTAGGATAACAGCAGCTACACCACCACGCGACAACTCACGTACCCAGGGCTCTATGTCGTTCAGTGGCAGGAAGCGCACATGGTGGTTGTCGTTCAACGGAGCCACAATCTTGGGATTGTTGGTCACCTCAACAGCTAGACTCGTTCTTCCGTGGAACGACTTCTCACACGACAGGATGCGGGTGGCTGATGGATTCTTGAATGATGCCAGCTTAAGGGCGTTCTCGTTGGCCTCGGCACCACTGTTGATGAGAAACAGCTGATAGTCCTCATAGCCACTAATCTTACCCAGTCGTTCGGCCAACTGCTGTTGTAGCGTGTTAATGACTGAGTTAGAGTAGAACCCGATCTTACCCAACTGCTCTGTCACTTTCTCGATATAATGAGGATGGGCGTGCCCGATACTGATGACGGCATGACCGCCATACAGGTCGAGATACTCCTGTCCTTTGTCGTCCCATACTTTGCATCCTTTTCCCTTGACGATGTTCACGTCGAACAGGGGATATACGTCGAATAGTTTCATATATGCGTACCTTAATGAAAAATCGGTTGCAAAGTTATACTAAATAATTGAAATACCCAACTTTCCCGCGCCTTTTTTGCAACTTTACACACTTCCTTGCATAAACATACATCTTTTCTTACCTCCTATACAATCGTATGCGTCCCGTCACTGCTGCTACATCCTGTCAGCAAGAATAGTCCCATCATGGCAGAAAGGAATACTTGTAGGCTTTTTGCCAGATTGTGGTTAGTAGTATCTTTTTCATTGTATTGGGGGTATTAATTAGCAATTGTCTCTGCAAAGATAATAAAAATGTTGCGCATAACCAACTCTTTTCATAATAAAAGTTGTTTACGTGCAACATTTACTGGTATGATTGTATGACAGTTATCTAGTACATATACTTGCAGATTTTATAATGTTGGATTTATTCGAAAACCAGAGAGGGACTGAAGATGAGTTGACCATCGTTGATGTATATCTCCATGGTTTTCATCGTTTTTGAATGGTATTTCCAGACATATTTTCCATTATCGTCAAAGTCGGCATAGACGTCATCGCTGTTGGAGTAGAAGTAACCGTCGAAGTTATAGGAGCCTATTCCTTCCAGTGTGATGACATAGCGCTTCATCAGTGCTGAGTAATAGATTTGCAGCGTACCCGAGACGGAGAAGTCGGCATTGAAGTCCTTCAGGGTTGTCCAGGCTTTTTTCTGATATACGCTATCTGTTCTAAAACCGCTATCCTTGAGTACCTCCTGGAACCAGTCGTCGAAGGCATCGGCTTCGTTGACGAGGTCTCTGCCTGTTGACATGGCAGTGAGTGTGAACGTACCAGTGCCAGAAAGTATTTCCTTATTGAAGTTGCCCGACATCTTGAGGCCATTTTTCTCGTAGGAGAAGTTACCCCCAGCATCGACTGGTTCGCCATGCTGCGAGGGTGGGAGATGGCCCGAAATGCTATTCCTTGAGATCGTATAAGATCTGGAAGTCGATATCGGTGGTGCCACTGACGTTGACATCGGTGGTGTGAATCACCCTAGCGTTAGGATGTGACCCTGACCAGTTGCAGTCGACGAAGTTGTCGTATTCATCCGTTTGCACATTCATGCCTGAAAGACCGTCGTAGCAGACACAGTTGAGCTGGTATTGTCCGCTGGACTTCAGCTTAATGACGTAGGCATTGTCGCTGTTGCTCCATTCGATGGTGAATGTACCAGTGATATTACGACGCATCGTGCCGTTGAGCATCAGATTCATTTTCTCCAGCATGTGACTGCCGTCACGATACCATGATGCAACATCTTCGGCCGTCTTCAGGTTGTAGTCGTACGAGGTGTTGATGGTGAACGTGCCACTACCGGTCTGCGGCTTCTCATCCGGCTTGTAATTGTCGAAGGCACCATTGAGCGTGAAGCCATCCTTATCGACACCGAACCTGCCGTTGGCATCGGGCTCGAAGTTCTTGTTTTTCTTGAACAGGTCAAGGATATCGTCTTCGAGTCCAACGTTAACCCAGGCATAGCTTTCGAAGAGATCTTGCTTTTTGCCCTCTCCGTATGTCACATATACCCAGACATAGTCACTGCCTGTTGGGTCATGTGTGATGGCCTGCTGCTTGAATGACTTGAATACCAGTCCGTGCAGGTCTTCCTCGTCGGTCTGCTTGATGGTGACGGTCTTGGTATCGGTGGTGTTGGGATTGTTCTTGTCGGTGGCGCTGAAACGGATATAGCTCTCGCGGTCCACGCCCGTCTCGTTCTTCTTCAGCGTGATGACATACTTGTTGCCACTGATCACACAGCTCCACCAGTCGTTGTTGCCAGCACCGTATTCTACCTGCAGGTCGCCATTGATGGTGTTGTCCACCTCCACGATGTCGGTACCACCCGCATTGGGAATGATCACCTTTTCCTTCGACACCGTCAGTTGCTGTTCGCCTACGTAGAAATCGACATAAGGACTGCATTGCATCTCCTTGCCGAAGAGCTTGAACAGCGGGTAGGCGCGGTAGTGGCCGTCCTTCAGATCAGGGAACTCAATGGTCAGGTCGTTCCATACTGAACTCTTGCGATAGCCGTGCCAGTACCACTTCTTAGCGACTTCCTTCTGGTACTTGTCGTAGATGATGAAGCCGACGTCACCCTCCACGAGCAGGTCGCGGGTAGGCTTCGACATGGCGGTGGCTATCTTCTTCTCCGTGTCGTACTTCACGTCAAAGACCCTGAAGTCGGGCACCAGACCACCCTCAAAGTCCCACAGCATGTGGCCTTCCTGCATCTTATCGTAGAAGCTGGCCTCCTGACTCCAATTGCCTACGTTGCCAATGAGCTTACCCGTGCCGTAGGGGCCCATCTTGATGCCGCCATCGCGATTCAGCTTGTCGTACAGGAGTGTCGAGGCATACTGCATGGGCTGTTCCAAGTCGTCCATCTTGAAATCGGCTGAGATTTCCGCCTTGACGCCACTTTCGAAGCGTGTACCCACGCGGGCTATATCCTTGTCGCCCAGCGTAAAGTTGAACTCTACGTAGGGTCCCGTGCTAAATGATATGGTGCCTGCCGCCGTGGTGTTGTTCGTATTCTCAAGGCAACGATAGCTGATGGCAAACTGCGAGTTGCCTTCCTCGATGCTGTTATACTGGGCCATCGCATAGCCGCTGAACACGTTGCGCCACTTCTGGTTATACTCTATCGAACCTGACATGGCGAAATTCCAGCCAGCCTCCATCTCAAAGAAGATGGGCGAGGTGCCCAATGGGAACTTGGCAGGTGGTGCACCCACATCGAATGAGCCATTGAGAGCGCCCTTGAGGTTCACTTCAAAATCGGTAGTAGTCTCCAGGCGGGTGGTGATGTCGAAGTTGATGCCGTCCCACCAGCTAACAGCCAGGAAGGCACGGATATTCAGCTTCGGCTTCAGACTGAAGCTGACAAGACCCTCACCGCTGATGGAGAATTCCGGGGTGGGTCCCCACGAGGTGGTTGCCAGATCGAGGGTTTGCTTCAGTGTTGGGAAGTCGAAGTCGATGCTGTTGGTATCATAGTCAGCACGGCGACGGGCATTGCTGCCACCCTCGTTGTCGTTGCTGGCAGCTATCTTGACGACATACTCATCGAACAGCTCCGTGAGTGCTGTCCCCTTGCAGATTACCTTATAACCCTTGGGTACTGACTCCAGGCTGACCACCTTGCCATAGAAGCCGTGGGGCAGATAGTCGCGCGCCTCGGTAAGGGCCAGCTTGTCGCCAACACGCGGCACGAGAGCAGTAGGAGTTGACGACGAGAGGACGATAGTCGTCAGCGTGTCGCTCTCTACTACGTAGCTCCAGAGGTCGGACGATGGCGTCACCACATCTTCCTTATACTTCGTCTGGGGCGTGACGAAGGCCACGCTGTCGATGACGGAGATAGGGATGCGATAGACAGAATCCAGGGCGGTAATCTCCTGCACGACATAGTCGTCGTGCTCCACACCATTAAGGTCGATGCGACTGAACTCAATCTTCTCGATGTCGGCATAGAAGAAGCCGTTGAAGCCTCCGTCGTTGCGATAGATGTACAAGGCATCCTGATCGGGTTGCGTACTCTGTGCCTGGACGGTGAGCAGCGAGCCTACTGACAGCACTACTGCCAGCAGATACTTATATAAATAGGTGTTGGTCTTCATCGCTTCATGATTTTATAGGACAGGGAGTTGGCTTTCACGATATACACTCCGCTCTGGAGTGAGGCGAGTGAGCGGCGGTAGAAGCCGTCGCGGGGAACGGTGATGCTCTGCTGCAGTTTGCCGTCGAGGCTGTAGATGCTGACCACACTGCCTGCCTTCAGGCCGCGCATCACCAGGATACCGTTCTTGTAGTCGAGCGACTCTTGGTCGGTATTCACCTCGTCGATACCCGTAATGCTGTTCACTTTGAAATAGTAGCGGACGATGTCCTTCAGCGGGATGGTGACATCGGCATTGTTGGTCGCTACCTTCAGGTCTAAGCCCTCTACAGTGATGACGGGCATATCCTCCAGTTCGAAGGTCTGCGTGGTCTGATCCTTGAAGAGGATGATGAGCGACGTGTAGGTGCCATCGGAGGTGTCATCTGGATCGGGGTCATCATTGGCGCCGCCTTCCGGATTGAAGTTGGCGGGGTTGATCTCCACTATCTTCTTGAACTCACTCCAAGGCCACTGGCTTTCGTAGGCTGCCTTTGAGCCTTGTGGCACTTGCAGGACGCAAGGCGTATGCTCGTAGGCCCAGTGAATATTGTCATTGAAAATGCTGGTAGAATTCTGAGGGGTAGTAGCCAGATTCGTTACAGTCTGTAGCTTCGTGCAGAGTATAAAAGCTTCATCGTAAGATGCGAACTCTTCTATCGAAGCAGGGATGACCACATGCTTCAAGGTGTTGCAGAATGCCTTTCTGCCCAGACGCAGCGTGCCATCGGGGATGGTATAAGTCTTGCGAGCTGCCGCCCTGCCATTATAGAGCTGCATGGGCGGACAATAGAGGAGTTTGCGAGTCTGCTCCCACTGATACTCCTTTGCAAATAATACACCATCGATACTGTAGAACGTCTCGTTCTGACTGTCCACATTGATGGTGCAGAGCGATGGGCATCCCCTGAAAGGTATATCCTCATCGGAGTAGGGGTTATAGCCAATATCATAGACGCCCTTGCCCAGATTGATGGTCTGCAGGTTGCTACATTCGAGGAAGGCATTAGAATGAAGACTTTCTATGCTGGCAGGTAGCGTGATGCTACGCAACTGCAGGTCGCCTCGGAAGGCATTAAGAAAAATCTCCTTGACGGCAAGTGTCTTATCGCCCACCTGAATGCTCTCAGGGATATCGTTGGCATTGCCGTCGAACGCCACCTCAGCATTGCGTCCGGCAAGTTGGGCATAATAGTTGATATCGTCGTAGGTAGAAATTTGGTAACAGTATTTGCCTTGCACGGCAACAGCATCGTCTTCGATAATGAAATTCTTCCAGACTTCTGCCTGCTGGTAAAGCGCCTTGGTGCCATAGGGGACATAGAGTTTCTTGCCACCATAGGCAAAGAATCCTACCCCGAAGGTGTTCTCGGAAATGACTGGTGGTATGGTGGCCTGACACGTCACGTCTTGAATGCCACCCATATTCTTGAAAGCACCGTCAAAGTGTTTCAGGGAGGCGGGCAATATCAAGTGAGAGGTGCTGGCATGCTGTAAGGCACCCTCGGCAATGGTCTCTACACTCGCGGGTATCTTCATCCATGTCTCTGAAGAACTGGGATAGGCCATCAGCGTCTTTCCCTCCTTGTCGTAAAGGGCTCTGCTACGACTGCTATAGTGGGCGTTGCCTGCCTCTACCTCGTAGGACTGGACGCCATTGAATGAACTGACATCAAACGTCTGAAGTTCCTTGGGCAATATCAGTTGGCCAATAGTACCTGAGATGGCACCAGGAGCATATTTACATGTAGGCTGAACAACAAACGTGGTCATATCCACATTAACAGCAAACGTGCGTATCTCGGCTGCTCGCTCCAAACCTTTGAAGTAGGCTTTTCTCCCACTGAAAGCATGCTGGTCAAGAATGAAGTCACGGGCATTGTCATCAAAGTAAACGCCAGATAGCTTATCGCAATCGGAGAAAGCTCGTTCACCAATGTATTTGATAGATGCCGGAAGTTCCAAAAAAACCAGAGCGTTACAATCATTAAAGGCGTATTCAGGAATCGTCGTTAAATTGACTAAAGACTCTAGATCAATATCTTCCAATTCAACGTCGCCTGCAAAAGCACTAATTCCAAGACTCTTTAGCTGATCGTTGAAATGGACGGCTTTTAGTGACGTGTTATAAGCAAAAGCACCATTTCCAATCGTCTCCAGATGACTGCTAAGGGTAATTTCTTTGAGGGCAGTCTCGCTGAAAGCGTAGCGACCAATGGTTTTTACACCATTTCCCATGTTGACTTGTTCCAATTTGGGACAATTGTAAAAGGCATATTCACCAATCGTCTCTATGTTGTCATTCAGTGTGACGCTCTTCAGTTGTGAAAATTCCCTAAACATTTGTGAAGGAATCTCCTTGATATATGGCGATTCAATGTTAATGCTGGTAATGTCATCTTTGTAGGCCAGTGCAAACTGAGATATGCTGGTTACACGATAGTCTTTTCCACCATGCGAAATGGAGGCTGGTATAGTGATGTCGCCCGTGTAGTTGGTGCCCATGGAACTGATTAATTGGGCCTCACCATCGTCGTCTGACAAGCTGTAATACAAACCGTCAACAACAACGGGTTCCTTGGTACGTGGCAGGATGCCTGCGATAATCTCCTGAAAGTAGCTGTAACCAGAAACAGACGATGTCGCATAATAACTTGAACTACCTCCCCATCCAAAATTGAAACTGAAATAGCCCCATTTGTCATACCCATCACAAACAAATGCGTGACCATTGGCAGCTAGTGGGTGATGAGCACCTGCATAGTAAACAGGGCGACCGGCTGATAATTCTTGTTTTAAGAGATTATCCCATTCCTCGGGATACTCATCGTAATAGGAGTAGACCCCCGTGTCAAATCCGTAGCGTATCGCATAGCACATGCTTGCCTCGTCATAACCGAAATAGCGAATAAGAGCCTTATATGCATCTTTTGAATGTGCACCACTGCCATAGGGGGAATAGTTCATATCGGTTGCTGTTCCGAAATCAGCAGTAAGAAGTGCGACAGCGTATGCCTGTGTATCATTGTATTCTCCCTCTATATAATCGTCGAGTATGTTTTCCCAATCGTAGATAGATTGTGAAAAATCGCGGGTTTCATGAGCGTCGCTACGTGTATTGGTATGCTGTCCATTACCCTGCTTGGGCCATTGCCAGTAGTTCATGATTTGTGTAATGGCAGTAGCCACACATCCTGCAGGTCCCTCCGGCACAAGGTTGTTAAAAGGAGTACGTTGGTGCCACTTGGTCTTGATAAGTGGCTCCACATAAGGTTTTATCTCTCCCTGTGGGGCTCTTCTGCTTTGTTTGACTTCAGGAAGTCCGTTCTTGCGCAGCTTGCTAATGCCGTCGGCATATTGTTCCAACAGCATCTTGACACCGTCTGGGGCTGTCTCGTAGTCGAAACTGCCAGTATGGGAGTAGGCCAGAATGGTCTTGCGGGCTCTGTCTTCACCCGCAACGATGACCCAGCCGTTGCCATCGGGGTTGTTGAACACGTAGATCTCGTCAGCCTCTGTGCGATAGACTGGCTGTAGCACTGCTGCTGCTCTCTTGGCACCTCCCTGTAGGGGCGAGGCCTCGTCGAAATATCCGGCTGCAATCTGTTGTGCCTGCGGCAGACTGATATCGTCTGCCCAGAGTGATGTAACCATCACCAGGCCAAGAAGGGTTAGTAGTATCTTTTTCATTGTATTGGGGGTATTAATTATCGATTAGTTTCAGCAAAGATACGGAAAATGTAGAATTAGGGGCTTACAATAATGGAAAAACGACTAACAATTTTGTTTTGTTAGCCGTTTTCGTATTATCAGTCTGGTAAACTTTGTAACCATTCTTTAGGCGTCATGCCTGTACGAGCCTTAAATGTTCGGAAGAAAGAGGTCTCGTTGGCAAAGCCGGATTTGATGTAAACCTCCGTCATTTTGATGTTTGGTTGCTGGCGCAGCAGCTGTTGGGCATAGGATACACGATATTCGTTGATGAAAGCTACAAAGGTGATGCCACGTGTGACCTTGATGCTTTCGGAGATATAACGACCATTGGTGGCCAGCATTGTTGCTACGTCAGAGACTTTCAGCTCACAGTTGAGGAAGGGTTTGCGTTCTTCCATCAACAGACAGATGCGCTGCATGAGCAGTTCGTTGGCAGTGGTCTGAGTCTTCTCCTCAGGACTGGGAGCGGCTTCCTGAGGCTGAGGGGTACCCTTTTTCTTCTTGCTGGAAGATCGCAAGAAGACGAAGTAGCCAGCCAGCAATATCAGCAGAATGACAGGTGGTATGAACCACAGCCATGAATAAGAGCTCTCCTGTGTGGCGGCATTCTTGTCAAGGCGCAAGAGCAGGACTGTGGCGAAGGGTCGGAAATTGTTGTTGACCTTTCCGTTGGAGACCATTCCGTTCTTTCCTCCTGTCAACAGGATGCTGCCGTCCTCAGTCAGTATAGGCATATCACCACCGGCATTCTCTATGGGGTCTGTATAGTAGAGGGTCATAGGAGCAGGCTCCTGTCCGTACTTGACGCTGAGGATATAGTGGCGGAATGTGTTGTCGATACCTATCAAGTAGGCGTGCTGGGTCTTGCGATTGACAATGATGGGTGAATTGTACTTGATGGCACCCCACTGGCTCTTCATGGGGACGGGGAACGTTGTGGGCAGGACGGAGAAGATGGTGTCTTGCACCTGGGCAATAGCCACTTGACCGTCCTGATCTATAATTGGAAAAAGGTATGCATAAAGGTTTCGTGATTCGTCGCCAATGAAACAGTTGTCACAATTGAAGGGCATGTCGTGGAATAGGGGCTTCCAGGTCTCAAACAGTGGGGGACAGAATGATTCGCCATGCA
>Ga0310690_10010488_pt1 | contig 11525 bp, 13 predicted proteins | sample AusTroGonzalo_MG_2_FD_207661 | JGI IMG/M metagenome (GOLD analysis project Ga0310690, IMG submission 207661) | Bovine rumen microbial communities from tropical cattle in Woodstock, Queensland, Australia - Gonzalo_04 (v2) (version 2) | ecosystem: Host-associated > Mammals > Digestive system >...
GCTAAGTAAGTATCAAATGATGAAAATGCTTGAGCGCCAGCCCATTCATTTTGCATAATTCCTAAGAAATTAACCATTTGGTTTGCAAGAGTTGATAAATGTTTTGCTGGTGATGAAGTAATTTTACCAGGAACACCACCTAGGCCTTCTTGAATTAGTTGTTTTAAGCTCCATCCAGCGCAATATCCTGTAAGCATTGATAAATCGTGAATATGGAAATCACAATTTTTATGCGCATTCGCAATTTCTTGATCATACACTTCTGATAACCAATAGTTTGCAGTGATTGCGCCACTATTACTTAAAATCAATCCACCTACAGAATACGTAACTGTTGAATTCTCTTTTACTCTCCAGTCAGATACGTTTAAATAACTGTCTACAACATTTTTGTAATCTAATGCTGTAGATTTTACATTACGCATTTTCTCATGTAGTTTACGATATAAAATGTATGCTTTTGCAACATCTACATAATCGCCTCTTATTAATACACTTTCAACACTATCTTGAATATCTTCTACAGAAATAATATTATCTTTTATTTTATTAGCAAAATCAGAAGTTACTTTGATTGCTAAAAAATCAATTACATCATCATCATATTCTTTCTCTGACGCCTCAAATGCTTTTTTCATCGCATCTGAAATCTTTTTCATCTCAAAATTTACAATTTTTCCATCTCTTTTCTTTACTTTATACATCTGTGTCCTCCTTGTCCATACCACGAATCCATACGTTTGGGTATTCTTTTAATTTCTCATTCCATTGTTTTAAGATTTCTTCTGGAACTTCTGTCAAGCTTTTATCTAATACGCAATTACTATTTTTAAAGTTTTGTAAATAGTATTTGCTATTTCCTACCAGTTTCATAATCTGAAGTATATCTTCCAATGTATGATATTCATTGATGACTGTTGTTCTAAATTCATAATCAATTTTGTTTTGCTTTAATAAGTCAATGCTTTTTAAAATATTTTCCTTATTAATGTTAGGAACACCAGATGTCATTTCGTATTTGTCGAAACTATTTTTGATGTCCATAGCGACATAATCAATCAGTTTTTCAGCAACAAGTTCTTTTAATAGGTTATAATTCATTCCATTTGTATCTAATTTAATGTCTAATTTGGTTTCTTTCACTTTTCCAATAAATTCTTTTAAATCTTTTTGTAAAGTTGGTTCTCCACCAGAAATTGTGACTCCATCTAAAATGTTTTTTCTTAAATTCAAGTAATCAAGAACTTCACTTTCTTCTATTAAATTTTCAGAATCTAAAGGAATTAATGTTGAATTTTGACAAAACGGACATTTTAAATTACAACCTTGTGTGAATATAATACAAGATATATGGTTAGGATAATCTTGCACGCTTAATTTTTCGTATCCTGCAATTTTCATTTTTTCTCCTTGACTATATACAGATTATCATATAATAAAAAAATAAAAAGTTGCAATTGCAACTTTTTATTCCGACGTCCATTTTCATCAGTAATATCAACAGTTACAAGTAATATTTCTTTTTGTTTACAAAAATATTTTTTTCATTTTACAAAATTATAATGTCAAATTAATGGTTTTATTTTCCTCTTCATATTTTCTATATTTCACATGGCAAGTGTCCAATAATTTCTTAGAAACAATATTGGATTCTGTTCCATTATATTTATCAGATCTATATACCACCTCTTTGATGCCAGATTGAATAATAGCTTTTGCACACTCGTTACATGGAAACAAATCTACGTATATTGTTGCTCCTTCTAATACAGAACCTTTATTATTCAAAATCGCATTTAATTCTGCATGACACACATATGCATATTTTGTATTTAAAAAATCACCTTCCCTATCCCAAGGCATTTGTTCATCTTCATATCCATTTGGAGCTCCATTATAACCAGTTGATAAAATCTTCTTATCGCGACTTACTATACAAGCACCTACTTGTGTATTAGGATCTTTACTTCTTTGTGCTGCAAGCATTGCAACCCCCATAAAATAACTGTCCCATCCTATGTAATCCTTTCTCTTTTTTACCATCATTCTTTCTCCTTTCCCATTTTTTATTAATTATCATCATTATTTGATGTAATGGCTGATTCCATTATTTCTTGCATATTAAATGGTTTCCCTGTTCTTGCTTCATACATTTCCTGCAAGTTTTTTCCTTGATCTTCTGGATCTAAGTCCACATCTTTCGCATTTTCTCTCCATGGATTTCCTTCTGGAAGCATTTCATAAGCAAGATTATGCTGTACCCATTCATAAACCATATCTTCAGCTGTTCTATAAGATTCTCCATCTTTTCCTAAGACAGGATGTTTCTGTATTAACGTCTGACAAATTACTTTCATATCTTTTTCTTTTTTAATTTTATAAGAATCTACAATATGCCAAGCGCCATTGGCAAAGCTTGCTGAAAAAGTTTCTCCCTCATATTGGAAAGAAAACTTTGTATGGCTATCGTCTAAATCTTGCAACACTATTGCTATTGTAGAATTTTTCTCTTCCTTGACTTCATTAGTAGATAATGGCTCTTCTTTAGCTGGCTGGGATTCCTGATTAGCATTCTTTTGAAAGCAAAAATAGCCTAACAATAATCCTATTACAATAATACCTATTAAAATATATTTTGTTCTTTTCATGATAAAAAATTTTCTCCTCTACTCTATTTTATAGATAGCTGTTAAGTTCAATTCCTTTTCATGATTTTCTTCTACAAACACTTCTCTTCTAAAACTTATTTTTTCTTTCTCCAAACATATCTCTAAAAAACAAAGAAAAATACCCATATCAATTTGATTATAGAAAACAACTTTCTCCATTGGCATAATACCCCTTTTCCCAGGTTTTCTATATCGATAAACTTTCAACGCATTAAAAGAAGTTTCTACTTTCCATGGTTGTGTGTTACAAGCACTGGGAGCGAATCGCGCAATGTTTGCTATTTGTTTATAATCTTCACCTTCCCAAATTTCTTCTACTTCTTTTCTTTTACTTTTATACATATCTTTTCTAAATTTGTCACTAGAATCTACTTTAGCTATCGCTATCATAATCACAAAATCAAGATTATCTAACTTTTCTTCTTGCACTTTTCCAATACCAAACCATAATGTTCCTATGTTTTTAGATACTAAGTACAAATCCAATTGTTCTCCCAAATAACCTATATTTTGCAAATAGTTTTCCTTTTTCTCAGAATACAATAAAATACAATATTCCTGTCCTCGATTACATTTTACACCATCTTTTACAATTTTCATTTTCACTGGAATGTCTTCTACCAATGGTTTTAAATTAGAAAATTGTATCTCGATATCTTTTAATTCTTCCTCTGTAATATGTTCCTTTCCTATGTCTCTAAATAAATGAAACGATTTTCTTTTGAAAATCATAGGATATAACTCATTCATGATAACTCCTTAAAATTTTTCTTCACTATATCACAAAAGGAACGAACTTTCAATAACTCCTTATGAAACAATTGCATTTTCTTATTATTTATGTTATAATGCGCCAAGGGAAAGATGTTTGTTATAAACTTCTGCAAAGGGATCTAGTATATTATATCTCTTGTATTAGAGATTGTTGTTTTGCAGATAACCGTAATATATATGATCTTGTCGTAATCGATTACATCGATTCTCAATTTTTTCTTTCCCTTATTTGTTTTTTAGGAGGACACATGTTAAAAGAAGCTATTTTAGATGATGCAAAATGGAATGAATTTCTTACCTATAAAATAAATAAAGAATTTGTATCTCAAAAAGAGAAAAAGATTTTTACCGATTTTGTTCTTAATAAAAAATATAGAACTATATGTAGCCAAATTGCAGATGGTACATATAGTTTTTCTGTGCCTAAAAAACATCTTATTAGTAAAGGACATTCTTCCAAAAAAAGAACCGTTTATACGTTTTCGGAAGAAGAAATGTTAATCTTAAAATTTATTGCCTACTTATTATATGAATATGATTATCTTTTTTCGCCGAATTTATATTCTTTTCGTAAGAATACCAGCGTCAAAAATGCAATTCATAATCTTAGTCACATCAAAAATCTTCCTAATATGTATGGATATAAAGTAGATATTTCTAACTACTTTAATAGTATTGATATTCATCTTCTTTTGGCCAATCTCGAAAGAGATTTGCCAGATTCATTACTATTTTCACTGATAGAATCTATTTTAAAAAATGATTGGGTAGAATATGAGGGCAAACAACTTAAAGAACAAAAGGGCGTTATGGCAGGCACTCCTATTTCCGCCTTTTTAGCCAATTATTATATTCGAGAAGTTGACAAATTCTTTTGGGATCAAAAGCTAGTATATTGCCGATATGCTGATGATATTATTCTTTTTTGCAATCAAAAAGAAGAACTTATTTTGCATCAAAAAGAATTAATTGCTTTTTTTGAAAAATACCATCTAACCATTAATTCTGACAAAGAATACTTTTTTGCACCAAAAGATAAGTGGGAATTCCTAGGTTTTTCTTTTAACCATCATACCATAGATTTATCTGACAATACCATACGCAAGATTAAAGCAAAAATTAGAAGAAGCGCAAGGGGTATTAGAAGATGGATGTTAAAAAAGGATGCTCCTTACAAAATTGCTTTAAAAGCCATGAATCGAAAATATAATCGAAAGTTTTTTGGCAAACAAAATCGAGAAGAACTTTCTTGGAAATACTGGTTCTTCCCTACTATCACTACTTCAGAAAGTTTAAAAATCATAGACAATTATATGCAAGAACAACAAAGATATATTGTTACAGGGAAACATAACAAAAGGAACTATAAAATAGTTCCTTATACTCTCTTAAAAGAATGTCATTATCAATCTCTTGTTCATGAATATTATAAAAATTTATCTCTTGATGTGAAACACTAAATTTAAATCTCCATATTGATTATCTACAATAATATAAGTGTTTCCTTTATCAAAACGTACCTTAGAGCCTCTTACAAAACCAAGAGAATTTATCTTTATAACATATTCAGATACTTCTTGCTCTGTTACATTTTCAAAATTCATTGTACATCTTCTATATTGATTTGTTTCTTTTGTAGAAAGATCTGTTACAACTTCTCTAAACTTAGGAAATTCACTATATTCTGCTGGAATTTCTTTTGTATTTTGTGAAGAATGCTGATTGTTAGATGCATTAGCGTTATTCGTTACTGCATCTTTTATGTTTTTAAATGCATCCTGTCCTACACTTTTTTCAATTTCTTTTCCTATGTTTTCTCCGAACTTTTTAATACTATCAAATAATCCCATAAATTCACCTCCATAAATTTTACGATATTTTTCTAGCAAAGACATTATATTCTTTTTTATCGTAAAAATCAACATTTTTTCTTTATTCGGTAGCGGTTTCTTTTTTAATGATAGCAATGATTACACAAGATGCTACTATGAGAATCACTATTCCTGCTCCTATTGTGATTTCCGCATAATATGTTTTTTTCTCAACATTTTTTCCTGCTAATAATTTCGCCTCATATTCTAAGCCATCTACTGTATATTTTATCGTTCCTAGTTCTTGACCTTTTACAATAGGTGCTATGATATTTTCTTTCAATACAATTTCTGGTTGCATTTCATCCACAGAAATATCTTTATGATTCATAACTACAATATCATCACTAATGACAATATTTAAATTTTTGGTTTCTTTTGTAGCTTTTTCTACATCAATGGTCTGAATCATATCGCCCGTTTTATGTATTTCTGTAAAAGTATAATTATCAAACATATATTGCATCATTTTACTTGTTTCCAAAAATTTACTTTCTTTTGTTTCTGCTCCTAGAACCACCGTTATAATTTCGAATCCATTTTTTTCAGCATCTACAATCAAGCAATTCCCAGCTTGTGTAGTTGTTCCTGTTTTGATGCCCTTCACATTTGTATCATAATACTTGCTTTCCGGATTCACAAAGCTATTTGTATTTTCCATTACTCTGTCTTTTTCAGAATATTTGTTGGTAGCAGGTAACGTATATTGATATGTAGAAACAATTTGAACAAATTGCGCATTTTGCATAGCATATTGGGCAATTAGATACATATCATATGCTGTCGTATAATGGTCTTCCTGATGAATTCCATTCGGATTCACAAAATGGGAATTCATACAACCTAATTCTTCCGCTTTTTGATTCATCATGGCAGAAAAACCATCTATAGAGCCTCCTACATGTTCCGCTAGAACATAGGCTGCATCATTTGCAGATTTTAGCATCAGCGCATATAAAAGATCTTTTACGCGCATTTCTTCTCCCACAAATAGAGGAGCTACTACATAACCCTCTGGAATGTTCGCAAGCGCATTAGAAGAAACTGTTGCTATCTCTTCTAATTCGCAATTTTCTAATACTAATATTGCTGTTAAAATTTTCGTAACTGACGCTGGATAATTAATCTCTTGTGCATGATTCTCATATATTACTTTTCCTGTATTGACTTCTACCATAAAAGCAGCTTTTGCATTAACTGAAAGTTCCTCTGCAGCAAATACTTGACTATTATTCCACAAAGCTATTACACAAAATACTATTACAATACCTATTTTACAAAAGTTTTTCATCTTTCTTTTCTATTTACTCCTAGTTTGTATATATAAAGTTAATCCTCTTAAAAAATTTGCTTTTTCCCCATAAGGTTCTAAATCTTTCAATGCCTCTTCTATCAATGTATCTAATTCTTTTTTTGCTTTTTCTAGCCCATAAAACGATACATACGTACATTTATTACGTTCTTTATCATTTCCAACCGGTTTTCCCATTTCTTTTTCATCGCCTTCTTCTGATAAAATATCATCTTTAATTTGAAAAGCAAGGCCTATTTTTTCTGCGTAGCTAGATAGTCTTTCTATATCCTCTTTTGGAGCACCTGCTAGTATAGCTCCCATTTTTACCCCTAATTTTAGCAATGCCCCTGTCTTATTTTTATGAATATATTTTAATAAATCTAAAGAAATCATTTGCCCTTCTAATTCTGTATCTAAATATTCCCCAATAATCATTCGATCTACTGCATGAGAAAACTCGTCAAAAGCCATAATTTTATTCTCTAATTCTTCTCTAGATTCCTCTGCTTTCACTGTTTTCAACAACTCTGTACTCATAGCAATATAACTATAATTTAATAATTCATCTCCTGCTAGCAATGCAGTTGCATGTCCAAACTCTTTGTGGTTGGTTGGTTTACCATGTCGAAAATCATCATTATCAACTTCTGGCAAATCATCATGAATTAAAGAAGCATTATGAATCATTTCTAAAGCTATTGCAAAAGGAAAGCTTTTTTCATAGTCTTCTTTAAACAAGCGATAGGTATCCATAACTAAAATTGCTCTTAATCTTTTTCCTCCAGCCATTAAGCTATATGCCATTGCATCATTTACTTTTTTTTCATAACAATCTTCTTTTCTCACATACTTTTCTAATTCCTGATTTATGATTGTTTGATAATTTTTCAGTTCTTCCTTAAATTCCATCTTATCTTCCCCTTTTCCATATTCCTCTTTACTAAAATTCAATAATTCTTGGTGCTTCTGTAAAAGAAGCTATCGTTGCTTTTCCGGATTCGAAGTAAAGAACCGCTGTATTACCATCATTTTCATCATACATTCTTCTCAAATCAGGGTTTTTATCTAACATATCTTTTTTTGCTTCTATCCTATCATCCAAAAGTAATTTTCCGGTTACTCTTATCCATTTTCCATCTTTGAAACCACATAATTCTACTTTGTTATTTGTTTCTATTTGTTTAAAAACATCTTTTTTCTTTCCCGTTTGAATATATAAATGATTCTCAAAGATTTCTGCTGTACCAAAAGGTCTTACTCTTGCTTGATCTCCCTCCTCTGTTGCTAAATAATACACACCACATTCTTTCAAAAATTTTTGTACTTCTTCCATCGTTTCATCCTCCTTTTATCTTAATATATTTTATATTATTTACTAGCAGTGATACCATAATATCTTCTAATTAATAGAATTCCTTTATCATCAGTATTTTCCAAAATATATTGATTTAATTTTTCGTCATCCATCTTTATATCTCCATCCCAGCCAGCTACTTCCGAAAAATCAGATAATATCGGTGTTTTTAATAATAACGCTACTAGATCTTCTTTCGTTTGGTAATATTCTCGCACATGTATTGGCACAAGTTCTACATGTTGAAAGCCAGCATGAACGATATTTTCATAATCTATAACACTAATTGGTTTTGGATCTGTAAAACATTGCCCATACCCAAACAAACATTTTAAACTCCAACAATCTAGTTTATCTACCCCTCTTAATAACAATTTGCCACCTGGTTTTAAGGTATCATAAATCTGTTTCGCATCAATACAAGTATGTCTTGCTACAACCACATCAAAATAATTCTTTGGTGTATCCATGTGTAGATTATCCATATATCGAAAAGTAATATGCTTTTTACCACTTACTTTTAAGTTTGCGTTAGCCGTATTTATCATTTCTTCAGAATAATCTGTTGCTAAGATTTCTTGACACTCTGGAAAATGCTTTAATACGTTTTCGCCACCACCTGTTCCTAAATCTAGGATTTTACTATCTTCATTCGTACTTAAAGATAATATTTGATATAAATCCCAATTAGTTAAACTCTCTTTGGTATAATGTATCATGCTAAAATCCCAATTTTTTACTTGACTATAAAATTCTAATTCACTCATTTACTAATTATCTTCTTTCTTTTATTTCAATATTGATAAGCCAATATTATCACAAAAAAACCTCATTAGCAATAATAAAAATAAGATTCCTATTATGGATTCTTTTTTTTATTTTACCGTAATATATTCTTTCATTTTTTCAAATTTACTTTGACCAATTCCAGAAACATTTTGAATGTCTTCTATCACCATAAATCTTCCGATGACTATTTCTATATTCAATAATCGCATTAGCAGTAGAATCTCCTACTCCAGGAATTGTTTTTAATTCTGAAACATTAGCAGTATTAATATTAATTTTTGCATTTGTATTTTGAAGTAACGATACCTCTAATTCTTCATCATAGATACTTGGAATATAAATCTTTTCTCCATCAGATAAAATATACGCTAAATTTGTTTTAGAAACATCCGCTAAATCTGTTAGACCTCCTGCTATTTGAATAGCATCATCTACTCTACTTCCCACTTCTAATTCTAACAATCCGGGTTGCTTTACTTCTCCTGTAATATGCACTTTAATCTTTTCTATAGCTGTCGTTTGCGTTATTACTTCTTTTTTCTCTTCTTTTAAAATCTGGTTCATAGACACGATTTCATATTTTGATGAATGAAAGCTTTGATAAAACACCGTTATTCCAACTAAAACACTTATTATTCCCACTATCATCCATGTTTTTTTCTTTATCACTATTTTCCTCCTATTTTCTAAAATAAAAAAACAAAAAGGTTTGTTAAAACAAACCTTTTTGTTAGTTGGTTGCGGGAGTAAGACTCGAACTTACGACCTTTGGGTTATGAGCCCAACGAGCTGCCAACTGCTCCATCCCGCGATGCGAACATATTAATTATATTACGGATTAATATCGATGTCAAGCAAAATAAGTTTTTTTTTTGGAAAATTCTTTACAAATCAAGAAATATACAGTAGAATGATATTAATCATAGTTTATGTTCGTTTTGGAAAACTATTCATTTTTTCCAAAATTTTCTAAAAAGGAGGAGTCATATTTATGAGGACATCCCAAACATTATTTAAAATCATCATTGCACTTTTGGTTGCAACTATCGTCTTTTTGATATTGACACAACCTTGTTTTGCATTAGGTGGTAGAGATATTTCTAATATGTTCGCTAATACGAAAGATGAGGGAAATGCTACCAATACCGTTGCAGGGTTTATGAGCAAAGTGATTAATTTCGCACAAGTTTTAGGAATGGGAATTGCCATCATCATGTTAATTGTATTAGCCATTCGCTGGATAGGGTCTGCACCTAGTGGAAAAGCTCAAATCGCTAAATCTTCTAGATATTACATTGCTGGAGCCATTTTTATCTTTGCTGCTGTCGCTATATTACAAATCATTAAATCTTTTGCAACAAAAAGCATTTAAAACGTTTTTTTACAGCAATTATGAGGCAATCTGGATAATTTTTAAAAAAAGTATTTACAAATTTCAATATTTACAGTACAATATATATATAGGAACTTATATATTGAAAAAAATTAATAAGTATATAAATAAAAGGAGGAGATTAGTATGAAGCTTAACAAAATGATAAAAATAATTGTAGCTTTATTAGTAATTGCTGTAGTAGCCATTGTTGCTTCTCAAGCCGTTATGGCAGTTGATCCTGCAACAGCTCCATTGAAAAGCACTTTTACACAACAAGATAATAGTGGTGCTTCTAATGCAGCAGCAAACATTATTGGTATGATTATCAATATTGCGCAAGTTATTGGTATGGGTGTTGCAATTATTATGCTAGTAGTTTTAGCTATCAAATACATAGCAGCATCTCCAGAAGGAAAAGCAGAAATCAAGAAAAATGCAACCATTTATATTGTTGGTGCTGTCATTCTATTTGCTGCATCTGGAATTCTTGGAATTATCAGAAGATTCGCTGTTAACAGTATTGGAACTCAAGGTGAATAATATTAGCAAATTGATACAAAATCAAAAAGAACTCATGTTTCACATGAGTTCTTTTTTGGTGCACCAGGAGGAATTCGAATCCCCGACCTCTCGGTTCGTAGCCGAGTGCTCTATCCAGCTAAGCTACTGGTGCAATCACTTTAATTATTATAAGACCTTTCTTTTTTTTTGTCAATTCCATTTTAGAATAATTTCTTAAAATTCCGAATTCATATTGAAAAAAAATTGTTTAACTGATATAGTAGTAATATCTATTTTAGAATAAGAGATAACCTTTTTTATTATTAAAAATCTCATAGAAAGGACTATATTTTGGAAATTCAAAAGCCTTCTAAACTAAAAATACTCATTATCTCTATCTTCCTTATCCTGTTCGTTTTGTTAGCCGCAAAATACATGACAGATCAAGGTTTTAGAGATTTAATTGATATAAAACTTTTAGGAAAACAAGTTTCTGAGAATGATTTAGATTTTATAGAAATCAATGCAGAAGATAATCCAGCTTATTTCGCATATGATACCCATATTGGTATTATTGCGAAAAACAAACTTTCTATTTACAATAACAAAGGAAATGTGGAAAATGAGTTTTCTATTAACATTTCTAACCCCATCATGGACACTAACGAAAAATTCGCTGTCATTGCTGAAAAAGATGGAAATAAATTTTACGTCATTAATAGTACTAGCCTTCTTTTTCAAGGAAAAATAGACGGTAAAATTAGTAAGATTTCCATTAATTCCAATGGGTATATTTCTATTATTGCTTCTAATTCCACTTATAATTCCATTGTTATCGTGTATGATAATGACAACACGGAATTATTTAAAACATTTCTTCCTACCATTTATGCTATGT
>Ga0310690_10010489_pt1 | contig 11525 bp, 9 predicted proteins | sample AusTroGonzalo_MG_2_FD_207661 | JGI IMG/M metagenome (GOLD analysis project Ga0310690, IMG submission 207661) | Bovine rumen microbial communities from tropical cattle in Woodstock, Queensland, Australia - Gonzalo_04 (v2) (version 2) | ecosystem: Host-associated > Mammals > Digestive system >...
AGAAGAAGGAAGGTCTTTACAATCAGATAGATAAACTCGAAGAAGCTATTGATGAGAAAATAGCCGTTGTGCTCGACGAACTGCTGCCGCGCGCCTTTGCCATTATCAAGGACACCGCACGCAGGTTCAAAGAGAGCAAGGAAGTAGAGGTTACCGCAACGCAGTTCGACCGCGACATTGCCGCCGTTCGCGACAGCGTTGAAATCCGCGGCGACCGTGCCATCTGGTTCAACACCTGGACTGCTGGCGGCTCACCAATCACTTGGGATATGGTGCACTACGACGTGCAGCTTATTGGTGGTGTGGCTCTTCACAAAGGCAAAATTGCCGAGATGGCCACTGGCGAAGGTAAAACACTCGTGGCTACTCTGCCAGTATTCCTTAACGCACTGACACACAGAGGTGTGCATATGGTCACCGTGAACGACTATCTGGCAAAACGTGACGCCGAATGGATGGGTACGCTTTACGAATTCCACGGTCTTCGCGTTGATTGCATCGACAAGCACGAACCCAACAGCGAGGCTCGCCGCAAGGCTTATCAAGCCGACGTTACGTTCGGTACCAACAACGAGTTCGGTTTCGACTATCTGCGCGACAATATGGCCATCAGCCCCGACGACCTTGTGCAGCGCCGTCACAACTACGCCATTGTCGATGAGGTCGACTCTGTGTTGATTGACGATGCCCGTACACCGCTTATCATTTCGGGTCCCGTGCCAAAGGGCGACAACCAACTGTTCGACCAGTTTAAGCCGCAGGTGATGAAGCTCTATCAGGCACAGCGCGACTTGGTTACAAAACTTCTGGCCGACGCCAAGAAACTCATATCCGAAGGCAACGAGGAAGAGGGAGGTAAGCTGCTGCTGCGTGCACAGAAAGGCCTGCCGAAGCACAAACCGCTCATCCGCTACTTGAGCGAGCCGGGCGTGAAGGTGATGGTGCAGAAGACCGAGAACTTCTATATGCAGGACAACAGCAAGAATATGTACTTGATTACTGATGACCTATACTTCATCATCGAAGAGAAGCAGAACGCCATTGAACTTACCGATAAGGGTATCGATTTGATTTCAAGCGACTTGGAAGATAAGAATTTCTTCGTGATGCCCGATGTAGGCGCCGAGATTGCCGAACTTGAGCACAAGAATTTGTCTACAGCCGAACTGGTTGAGCAGAAAGACAAGCTGCTGCAGGACTATTCGATTAAAACAGAACGCATCCATACCATCAACCAGTTGCTCAAGGCTTACGCGATGTTTGAGCGTGACGTTGAGTATGTGGTTGTCGACAACAAGGTGAAGATTGTTGATGAGCAGACGGGCCGTATAATGGAAGGCCGTCGTTATTCTGATGGTCTGCACCAAGCCATTGAGGCGAAGGAAAACGTGAAGGTCGAGGCTGCAACGCAGACTTACGCAACCATCACGCTTCAGAACTATTTCCGTATGTATAAGAAACTTGCGGGTATGACCGGTACAGCCGAGACTGAGGCAGGTGAGTTCTGGAATATCTACAAACTCGATGTTGTGGTTATCCCGACCAACCGCCCAGTGCAGCGTATCGATTACGAAGACCTTGTTTACAAGACAGCCCGCGAGAAGTACAACGCTGTCATCAACGAGATTGTGAAACTCAACGAGGCCGGACGTCCGGTGCTTGTGGGTACCACATCGGTTGAAATTTCCGAACTTTTGAGCCGAATGCTGAAAATGCGCGGCATCAAACATAACGTGCTGAATGCCAAGCAGCACCAACGTGAGGCCGAGATTGTGGCCGAAGCAGGTAAGACTGGCACCGTGACCATCGCCACCAATATGGCCGGTCGTGGTACCGACATCAAACTGACGCCCGAAGTTCGTGAGGCGGGTGGTTTGGCAATCCTTGGCACCGAGCGCCACGAGTCACGCCGCGTCGACCGCCAGTTGCGTGGTCGTGCAGGACGTCAAGGCGACCCGGGTTCGTCACAGTTCTTTGTATCGCTTGAGGACAACCTGATGCGACTCTTCGGCTCTGACCGCATTGCCGGACTGATGGACAAGATGGGACTTGAGGAAGGCGAGGTGATTCAGCATTCAATGATTTCGAAATCAATCGAGCGCGCACAGAAGAAGGTTGAAGAGAACAACTTCGGCATTCGTAAGCGCTTGCTCGAGTACGACGACGTGATGAACAACCAGCGTGAGGTTATCTACAAACGCCGCCGTCACGCTCTGTTCGGCGACCGCCTGCAAGTGGACATTGTGAACAACATATACGATGTGTGCGAGCAGATGGCCAACGAGTACAAGGACGCCAACGACTACGAGGAACTGAAGCTTGCCAACGTGCGCACGCTCTCAATCGACACGCCGTTCGACGAGGACACCTTCAATCGCGAAAGCGCCGCCGTGCTTACCGACCAACTCTATCAAGCTGCTATTGAGGCATATAAGCGGAAGACAGCGTTTTTTGAGCAAGATTTCTGGCCTCTCCTCAAAAACTTCTACGAGCAGCAGGGACAGAGTGTCAAAGTCATTGGCATTCCGCTTACCGACGGACGCAAAACCTATCGTTTTGTTATCAATCTGGAGCATCTTTACGAAACGAACGGAAAAGATTTTATGCTGACTATCGAAAAGAATGTCAGCCTGATGATCATCGATGACGCTTGGCGCGAGCACTTGCGTGAGATGGACGATTTGAAGCAGTCGGTGCAGAACGCCACCTACGAGCAGAAAGACCCGCTGTTGATTTACAAATTCGAGTCGTTCAACCTGTTCAAGAGGATGGTTGAGAACATCAATTCCGAACTTGTGTCGATAATAATGAAGGGTAGCGTGGTGACTCAAGACCCTGAACAGGCCCGTCGTCAGGCCGAGCAGCGCCGCAACATGGATATGAGCCGCTTCAACACCAGCCGCACCGAGCAAGGCCAAGGCCAGCGCCCCGAAGACCGCAGAGTGCAGCCTGTAAGGGTTGATAAGAAGATTGGCCGCAACGATCCGTGCCCGTGTGGTAGCGGCAAGAAGTTCAAGAACTGCCACGGAATGAATCTGCCTGAATAACAGCGTTATGCAGAAACGGTACAATCCCATTAGGCTGAAATTGAGCCAACTCTTTGTTGGTGAGCACGATGTACAAAATCGTGTGGCCGTGCCTTGCCCGCTTGAGAAGGCCACAAGAGTGGGGTTGCTGTTCGCCGTTTCGTCAGATTCCGACATTGCCGACGCCAACTACGCCTACAGCCAGCTCACGGCGTTCAAGGCGGGTGTGACGGCTTTGGGCTACGTGCCAAACCGCAAGGAACTTTCGGCCTATCAGCAGCAGTGCCATTTCAACCTGTTCACCGATGCCGACCTTGACTTTATGTACCGCCCCAAAAGCAGTATGGTGGCCGATTTTGAGGCAACAGCGTTCGACATTCTCATCGACTTGAATTCGGCCGATTACTATCCGACAAGACTGATACTGCATCGGACAGCCGCGAAGTTCCGCATCGGCCGCTTTGCTGACCGTCAACCGTTTGACCTGATGTTGAGCATCGACGACACAAAAGACGCGAAATACTATTTTGAACAGATACAATTTTATCTAAAGAAATTTAACTGATTATCAATATGATGCAACAATTGCGAGGGACGGGCGTGGCATTGGTCACACCATTCGGTTCCGACGGAAAAATAGATTATCAGGCTCTCGAAAACCTTATTGAGTCGCAAGTGGCAGGCGGCACAAGCTATATTGTGGCGTTGGGCACGACAGGCGAACCCGCAACTCTCTCAAAATCAGAAAAAGACGAGCTGCTCGATTTCATTATCAGCAAGGTTGACGGACGTATCCCGATTGTGGTGGGCTGTGGCGGCAACAACACTGCCGACGTGATTGCACAAGCCAAAGAATATGCTAAAAACGACAAAATTACAGCTCTGCTTTCGGTTGCGCCATTCTACAACAAGCCCAACCAGCGTGGCGTTTATGCCCATTTCAAGGCTTTAGCCGACAATGTCGATAAACCGATACTTCTATATAATGTGCCAGGCCGCACGGGCATCAACATTTCGCCCGATGTGGTTGTGAGCCTTGCTAACGACTGCCGCAACATTGTGGGAGTGAAGGAGGCTTCAGGCAACGTGGCTCAGTGTATGCAGCTTGCCAGACGATGCCCGAAGGATTTCATCCTGATTTCGGGTGACGATGCACTGACTCTGCCGCTTATCGCGTGCGGATTCTCGGGCGTGATTTCGGTGCTTCAGAACGCATTCCCAGCTCAGTTCAGCAAGATTGTCAATATGGCTTTGGAAGGCCGTTTCAGCGAGGCTCGTGAGCAACATCTGAAGTTCCTGCCGATAATCGACACACTGTTTGCCGAGGGCAGTCCGTCGGGCGTAAAAGCCTATCTTGAACTGCAAGGCAAAGCAAAAAATATCGTCCGTCTGCCGCTTGCAACAGTCAGCGACATGCTTTATGCGAAGATTAAGGCACTGAACGATAGTGTTAAATAATTGTGCAACAACATGTTGTAACGACTTAAAATTTTATCTCAAAAAAGCGATTCGGAAGTTGCAACAATTGAAAAAGTACCTATATTTGCAACCGCTTTAGGGCCCCGTAGCTCAACTGTATAGAGCATTTGACTACGGATCAAAAGGTTGTGGGTTAGAATCCCGCCGGGGTCACAAGTTTTTCAAACCTCTGTCAGACAATTGTTTGCAGGGGTTTTCCTATTTTTAGGGGGTAGCCTTTTCATCCAATCAATCCCAACTGCCAATTATAGCCAACCAACTATTGTTTTTTTAGTAGATATCAATAAATTTGTTGTGTATTTACAATCAACAAATAACATAAACATTCAAAAACTTTCAATTATGAGGAACAAACTCACCTTTACCGCCATTGCGCTGGCGGCTCTTATGACCGCCTGCAACAGCAAAAATAACTCAACTGTAGTTCCCACAAGCGTTGAACTTCCCGGAACAGTTGACAAAGAGGCATTTGCCGCAAACATCGAGTCAATCTCGGTGATGAACCTTCAAATGGACGACAAATGGTCGCTTGCCGGTTATCAACATTTGGCATTTGCCGACAACTACACTTATATGGTGGAAAACAGAGGGTTAGAATTGCTGTGCTTCGACAACAAAACGGGTGAGAAAATATCGGGCCGCACAATCAAAGGCAACGGCCCAGGCGAAATAAACTATTTGAGCTCAATATTTTGCATTGGCGATACTCTCTGCGTTTGCGACCACAAGCGCGTCATCGGCCAATACAATCAGAAATGCGCCTTTTTGGGCAGAAAGTTCGAGCTAGACGAGTCGTTTATGAATTACATCATACTGAGGTTGAGCAACGGCGGTTACGCATTGGTTACTCCGTTCAGTTTTGCGTCGGACACCACCCCTGCTTTATATCTGACAGACAGTCAGTTCAACGTCAAGTCGAAGCATTTTACGGTTCCGCAGAGCAACTTCTTTATTTCGTTTGGTCCTGCGCCGGACTACTATGCCAACGGTGACACCGTTCGTTTCTTTGTTATGTACGACAACCATTTATTCACAGTTTACGGCGAAATGGAGCAAAGCATCGAATTTGTGCTACCCAACCCGATGACGCTGAAAATTGTTAAAGAAATGATTGATAACGACAATTTCAACCCGTATGAATACGATGGAAATTTTAACGGTCTGGGCGAATCGGGCAAGTTTGTGACTTTCATCTACAGCTACGACAAATCACGATACCGCCTGCTGCTCGACAAGCGCACAAACAACGTTGTGTCAATCAAGATAGACGAAGATTTTGAGGAGTCGGCCACTGGTCTTTTGCTCAATCTTTTCAAGAAGGCTGAAGTTTTCCAAACCGACGGAAAATATCTCTACGCAAAATGCAAAAACTCCGATATTGCCAACATTCTCGATGGCCACGACGACCTTTTGGACGCCCGTTTGCAGAAAACCCGGGCCGAATATCGCGCCTATCTGGAGCAGAATGCCGATTATATCAAAAGTTTGGAGCCTGAGGAGCGCGACGCTGCCAGTATTTTGCTGAAAATCAAATTGAAGGATTGAAAAAGAGGGAGCGAAGCTGATTCGTTTCACCCCATAAAAAAAGCACGGATAACTGTCCGTGCTTTTGTTTTTTTATCGTCAATCTACAAGTAAATCTTCTCGTTGTCCTTGTCAAGGAAAGCATACTCAAGGAAAGCGTACGAACTTGTGCCAACAACCTTAAGACGGCGCAGATACTTGCGTTTCCAACGATGCTTGATTGAGAACAAGCCTTTGTTCAGGTAGGCGGCTATAAACGGATGAACGGCCAGCGTTATCCGCTTGTTTTTGTAGGCTTTAAGTCCCCAGCAGATGATGTTTTCAAGTTCATCAATCAGCAGGAAAGTGGGAGTGACCTCGCCAGTTCCGTTGCACGAAGGGCATTTCTCAAGCGTGCGGACGGTGGTCTCGGGGCGAACCCTTTGGCGCGTAATCTGCATCAAGCCGAACTTGCTGAGTGGCAGCACATGATGGCGGGCGCGGTCGTTCTGCATGCACTCTTTCATGTACTCATACAGTTTGTTGCGGTTTTCGGCTGTGTGCATGTCAATGAAATCAATGACAATGATTCCGCCCATATCGCGCAGGCGCAGTTGCCGTGCAATCTCGGCGGCAGCCACCATGTTCACGTCAATGGCGTTTTCCTCCTGATTGGTGTTGTTTTGTGTGCGGTTGCCCGAATTCACATCGATAACGTGCAGAGCTTCAGTGCGTTCAATGACCAGATAGGCGCCTTTTTGCATCGCCACAGTCTTGCCGAACAGCGATTTTATCTGCTTTTCGAGTCCGAAATGCTCAAAAATCGGGCGTGTGCCATCATAGAGTTTCACGATTTTTTCGCAGTCGGGAGCAATATTGCGGATATATTCCTTTGTCTCCTCGTACAACTTGGCATTGTTCACGTAGATGTTGTTGTACTCGGGCGTGAACATGTCGCGGAGCATGGCTGTTGTGCGGTCAAGCTCGCCGATGAGAAGTTTCGGCGGCTGGCTTTTGATGTTCGCAAAGGCCGACTGCCATTTTTCTGCAAGTTCGCGGATTTCAGCGTCAAGGTCCTCAAGACGGGCATTTTCAGCCACGGTGCGCACAATCACACCGAAATTCTTCGGCTTCACGCTCTGTACCATCTTACGCAACCGCTCGCGTTCTGCCTGCGATTGTATTTTCTGCGACACTGAAACCTTGTCAGAGAAGGGGATGAGCACCAGATTACGCCCGGCAATCGATATTTCCGATGTCAGACGCGGACCTTTTGTCGAGATGGGCTCTTTGGCAATCTGCACCAGAATGGTCTGTCCGTCACGCAGCACCTGATTGATTCTTCCATGCTTGTCGATTTCCTCTTCCATGTCGAAATTGGCAATCGATTTCAGCGGATTCTTGTTCTCAATGGAGCTTTGCACAAACTTGTTGATTGAACGGAATTGCGGTCCTAAGTCAAGATAGTGCAGAAAAGCGTCTTTCTCGTAGCCAACATCAACAAAGGCGGCGTTCAGTCCTGGCATGATTTTCTTCACCTTGCCCAAATAGATGTCGCCGACAGAAAAATTGGTGTTGGTCTTTTCTCTGTTCAGTTCAACCAGTATTTTGTCTTCAACCAGCGCAATGACAACCTCTGACGGTGTTGCACTGATAACCAGTTCCTTATTCACGTTTCGAAATGTTTTGTTCCGATGGTTTTAAGCACGCAATGCTACCATCGTTGTTTTAAAACAATGAATTTTCTACCCCGCACGAAGTCGGGGGCAATCAATTAAAATGCCGAAAAGAGTGGGATAGGGCCATGTTTCGGGGTATTGCACCTCAATAATTCCGTGTCAGTATCCCTAAAAAACAATAAACCTTGAGAGCAGGCTCTTAAGGTTTATTGTATTATCATCTAAAAGAGATTATTTCTTCTTATGACGATTCTTACGAAGGCGTTTTTTACGCTTGTGCGTAGCCATTTTGTGCCTTTTGTGCTTTTTTCCGTTTGGCATAACCGTAACAATTTATTATTTTACATTAGTTTTCACCTTATTCATGAATCCTTTAGCAGGTTTGAAAGCTGGGATGAAGTGCTCCGGAATCACCAGTGTGGTGTTCTTTGAGATGTTGCGAGCAGTCTTCTTAGCTCTTTTCTTGGTAATAAAACTACCAAAACCTCTCAGATAAACATTGTCACCAGCTGAAACTGAGTTCTGGATGTTATCCATAACGGCTTCAACAATTTTCTGAACTGATACTTTCTCAATACCTGTGTTTTTTGAGATTTCACTTACGATGTCTGCTTTTGTCATAGCTTAAAATATTTTATAATCAACTAATTAAATTCTCTTTCGTTGTGTCTGCAAATATAGAGGAATAATTATTACTGAAAAACAAAAATTCGTTCTTTTTTTTAATAATCGCATGTGGCTGATTTATAGTTAAATGCAGATTCAGCAGTTGAAATTAACCTAAAGGAAATCAATTGCCACAGGGCGGTTTTTGGCCACGGCGGCAGTATTCATCCACCAATTTTTCGATATTGCTGATGAGAAAAGGTTTGGTAATCACACCAGTGAACCCCGAGGCAGTGAGTCCGTCTGCAATCTCGTCGGCGTTGTGGGCGGTGATGGCCATGACTGGTGTCTGCGATTTTTCGCCCTCCATCGCGCGGATGGTGGCGGTTGTCTCAAAGCCGTTCATCACTGGCATTTCCAGGTCCATCAGAATCATGTCAAAAGGACGGTCGCGCAACATAGACAAGGCTTCCTCGCCATTATGCGCCTTAGTGCATCGGCAGCCAAGCGATGTCAGAATGTCGGTCAGCAGCATGCGGTTGATGAGAATATCGTCAACAATCAGAATTTCAGGCTGTTTCTGCATGTTGTCGGTCATCGGTTACTTGAAAAATTCGTCTTTGAAATTGACCAGATAGAGCCTTACCGTCGGGCGTGTGAAGGCTGTGTAGAGCCAGCGCAGAAACTCGGTGTTGAGCATGTCGTCAGTGAGCCAGCCCTGGTCGATGAAAACGGCCTTCCACTGGCCACCTTGTGCCTTGTGGCAGGTTATGGCGTAACTGAACTTAACCTGCAGAGCGTTGAAGTAGGGATTCTCCTTCACCTTTTTAATACGGTCGCGCTTGTTGCCAATATCGGCATAATCGGCCATCACAGCCTCAAACAGCCGCTGGTTCTCGTCCCAGGTGAGCGACGGCGATTCCGACGTGAGCGTGTCGAGCATAATCTTTGTCTGAATCTCGATTTCGGGGTAGTCTGCCAGCTTCAAATCAACGTCGGCAAAACGGAACCCGTAGAGTTCGCGGTACTTGCCGATGCGTGTTATTTCGGCAATGTCGCCGTTGGCGATGAATGGCGTTATTTCCTTCTCTTCGTCGCCAAGCCAGAAATAGTTGTTCTTCACAACCATCAGCAGGTCGCCTTTGGCAATCTCCTCGTCGCGCCACAGAATGGTGCGGCGGATGCCTTCGTTGTACTTGTTGGAGCGGCAGAGCACCATTGTGTTGCCAATGCCGAACTCGTCGTAGCAGCTCTCAATCTCTTCAATCAGTTCGCCGCCAGTAATTCGGCGCACATCAGCAAAATCGGCGGTTGTCAAGTGCGGATAGCCTTGCAGATTCTCGGCAAGCGACTGGCGCAGGAGAGTGGCATTGTGCAGAATGCCCGATTCGCGCGTCTGCCGCACCACCTGCTTCATCTCAAATTCGCTGACGCTGAAGCCCATCTCGCCAATCACCTTCACATCGAGCGCAGGACTGATGGCAAGCCCAACGGGCGGTAACTGCGCGGTATCGCCAACAAGAATCAGCTTGCACATCTCGCCGCGATAGACATATTCAAAAAGGTCGTCGAGCAGGCGACCGCTGCCGAAAATGGAGTTTTCCGACTGGTCGTTCGAAATCATCGAAGCCTCGTCAACTATAAATATGGTGCGCTGGTGTTTGTTGTTGTCGAGCACGAAATTGCCCAAGCCATTGGCCGAAGCCGATTTCTGACGGTAGATTTTCTTGTGTATGGTAAACGCTGGATGCCCCGAATATCCAGCCAGCACTTTGGCGGCTCGTCCGGTGGGAGCGAGCAGAACGGCTTTCATCCCGATTTTCGGCAGAATCTTGACAAGAGCCGCCACCATCGATGTTTTTCCTGTGCCGGCGTATCCTTTTATTATAAGTGTGTCGTCGCGGTGGTCGGGCGAATAATAGTTGCTGATGAACGTGCTGATGCGCGAAATCAACTCCTGCTGGTCGATTGTCGGCATGTAGCCCAATGCGTCTTTTATCCGTTCCGAAACACTCTGATTCATGCCCACGAACTAAAACAAAACAAACGGATTTGACAAGAGAAAAGTTTGATTACAGGCTTTAGGCAATAGGTGTTAGGGGATTGGTTGGTTTTCAAGTTGAACATGTTTAAATTCTATTTTTATTCTGAATTCTACATTCTAAATTCTGAATTCAAAATATTAATCCTTTGGTTATCTGCAGTTTACCATCTAGTAAATAATTTTATGACGAAAAACGGTCACAAACGGCTGATTTTTGGAACAAACCTTTATATTTGCACTCGTTTGCAGAGCATGCATTGCAGTCGGGGCTTGCGCCGATAGTTTTTGCGGTTTTGCTTTTAATAGTTAATAATTAAACATTTATATTGTAATGAAAGCACTTATCCACGTATTGTTAGCAGGATTGATTGTTTTTTTGGCTTACGCCACAGTTCAAAGCATTGTCAGACCGATTGAATTTCAGAAAGAAAAGGACAAACGCTACGCAGAAACCATTCAGAGGTTGAAAGACATCAGAACCGCTGAAGGCGCCTTCAAGGAAGTGAACGGCGACTACACCGCAAGTTTCGACACTCTGATTGACTTTGTTAAGACTGGCGAATTCTCAATCGTTCGTAAGATTGGTGAAATTCCCGAAGATTTGCTCGGTCAAATATCTGAGAAAGAGGCTATTCAGAAGGGTATGATTATCCGTGATACCACTAAAGTATCGGTGCTCGACTCTCTCTATCCAGCTAACTACAAAATCGACTCACTGCGCTTTATTCCTTATGCTGGTGGCCGTGAGTTCACTTTGAAGAAAGGCGTTATTGAGACACAATCGAAACTGAAGGTGAAAGTGTTTGAAGCATCAGCACCATCGAAATACATCCTGAAAGGTCTTGACGAGCAGGAGATTATCAATCTTAACGATGGTCTCGACTACAAAGGTCTGAAGGTTGGTTCGGTTACCGAAGTCAACAACGGCGCTGGAAACTGGGAATAAAAACCATACAGATTTGTTGCAGAACATTCATTTCATAGACAAATCGTTCGACTACGTCAATGTCGACAAATACCATCTGTCCCTTCAGGTTTTCCTGAAGGGATTTTCGTTTTCCGTGCTCGACCGTGAACGAAACAAATATGTCGCACTGGCTCATTATCAGTTCAATAGGGTGACGGCGTTCCGCACTCTCGCAAAGCAGATTGATGCTATTTTTGACAGCGAGCCGCTTCTGCAATGCC
>Ga0310690_10010491_pt1 | contig 11523 bp, 10 predicted proteins | sample AusTroGonzalo_MG_2_FD_207661 | JGI IMG/M metagenome (GOLD analysis project Ga0310690, IMG submission 207661) | Bovine rumen microbial communities from tropical cattle in Woodstock, Queensland, Australia - Gonzalo_04 (v2) (version 2) | ecosystem: Host-associated > Mammals > Digestive system >...
TCCATCTCCGACAACGACATCGCCGCCGTCGCCCGTTCCAAGATCGCAAAGAAAAAACTCCAGGAGCCCGCAGCATGATCGTTCCCATGAAACTTGTTACGCTCCTCTGCCTGGAGCAGGACCGCACCTCCGCGGTCGACGCGCTCGCCGGGCTTGAGCTCATGCAGCTCTGCCGCACCGCGCCGCCCGCCACGAAGGACGTCGCGGCCGTTTCCGCGCAGCTCGCCGAATGCGAACGCGTGATCGGCGTCGTCCGCAGCGCCCCGCCGGCGGCAAATCCGTCCGCCGCGCCCGAAGTCGCCGACGACGAACTCGTCGCCTACGCCTCGAAGCTGATCTCCGGCAAGGCCGCCGCGTTCAAGGAACTCGAACGCCTCCAGCACGACCTGAATCTGCTGGCGCCCTGGGGCGAGTTCGACCGTTCCGCCATCGCGACGCTGCAGTCGAAGGGCGTGTACGTCACGCTCTGCGCCACCCCGCGCAACGTGTTCGACCAGCGCAAGAAAGCCGACGAATTCCCCCAGAACGCCGCGCTGTCCGTGATTCGGATGGACAAGAACATGGTCCACTACGCGCTCGTTTCCGAAGAGCCGCTCGACGCCGCGGACATCGACGCCGTCGTCCTGCCGGAGGAAACCCTCTCCGAGGCCATGAAAGCTCTTGCGGACACCCGCGCGGCCATCACGGACGCCGACGCCGCCATCGCTGCGGCAAAGGCCCTTCTGCCGCGTCTGGACGCGAAACTCGCCGCGCTCCGCAATCAGCTGGAGTTCGCGTCCGCCCGCGACAACATGGAGCAGGCCGGCGCGATCGCCTATCTGCAGGGCTACGTCCCCGTCACGCGCATAGAAGCGCTGAAGGCCGCCGCCATGAAGAACGGCTGGGCGCTTCAGATCGACGATCCGGCGGAGGACGACCAGAACGTCCCGACGTACATCGAAAAAGCGCGCTTCCTGAACATACTGGATCCGCTGTTCGATTTCATCGGCATCTCGCCCGGCTACCGCGAAAGCGACGTGTATCTGTTCTTCTTTTTCTTCTTCCCGATCTTCTTCGGCATGATCCTCGGCGACGCCGGCTACGGCGCGCTGATGCTCGCGGTCGGCACGATCTGCCTGATCGCGTTCCGCGCGAAGAAGGCGGCGCGTCTCCCGCTCGTCCTGCTGATCTTCCTCGCGTCCTTCACGTTTATCTGGGGCGCGCTCAACGGCGCATGGTTCGGGCTGCCGGCGAAGGTCCTGCCCGGCTGGATGCACGGCTGGAGCTTTATCACCGATCCGACGCACAGCGCCGCGGCCAAAAAGTTCGCGGACTTCTACAAGATCGACGTGTCGGAGCTGACCACGGACAAGCTCACGCAGTGGTTCTGCTTCCTGCTGGCCATGCTGCACCTGATGAGCGCACATATCGTGCGTTTCTTCACCGGCATCCGCAAGGACTGGCGCGAATTCTCCAACATCGGCTGGGCGCTGATGATCTTCGCGAACTTCCTGCTCGCGGTCGGGCTCATCGTCTTCAAGGGCACGTTCCCGGCCTGGGGCAAGTATGTCTACATCGCCGGCGCGGCGATCATTCTCGTCACGATCCGCCCGTCGGGCGCGCTGAACCTGCCGTTCGACATGATCGGCAGCTTCACGGACGTGCTGTCCTACATCCGTCTGTTCGCGGTCGGCCTCTCCGGCATGTACATCGCCCAGAAGTTCAACTTCATGGGCACGATGGTCAAAGACGCCCTCGCGGAAAAGAGCCTGGTCTGCGGGATCATCCTGATGATCCTCGTCGCGGTCGCCGGACACGTCCTGAACCTCGCGCTCGGATTCCTCGGCGTCCTCGTCCACGCCGTCCGCCTGAACACGCTCGAATTCTCCAACCACATGGGTCTCCAGTGGTCCGGATTCAAGTTCAAACCCTTTTCCGCCAAACAAAACAACGATTAACCAATAAAAACATAAACAAATCCACCAGGAGAAAACCATTATGAGTCTGCTTCTCAACACCCTCGCAAACGTCACCCCGGTCCTCGCCCAGGCGGCCGAAACCGTCGCCGAAACGGCCCAAGCGGCCGCCACCTCCGCTCAGGACATCCCCTTCTTCGACCAGAAGGCCCTGATCTACGCCGCCGCGTTCACCTCCATCGGCTTCGCGGCAATCGGTTCCGCCTACGGCTGCGGCGCCGCCTCGTGCGCCGCCATGGGCGCGTGGAAGAAATGCTACGCCCAGAACAAGCCCGCTCCGTTCCAGCTGCTGATCTTCGCGGGCGCTCCGCTCTCCCAGACCATCTACGGCATGATCGTGATGTTCATCGTGATGGGTGGCGCTGCCAACGTCGCCGCCGCCACGGCCGGTCACTGGATCGTCTACTCCCTCGTCGGCGTCCTCGCCGGCATCGCCATGGGCGTTTCCGCTCTCTGGCAGGGCATCAGCGCCGCGGCCGCGGCCGACGCCTTCGCCGAGACCGGCAAGGGCTTCGCCAACCAGCTGATGGCGCTCGGTATCGTCGAAACCGTCGCCATCTTCGTGCTCGCGTTCTCCATCGTTCTGCTGAGCTCCCTGGGCGCCGCCTGACGCAACGCGGTATTTCCCGGCAAACACGCAAGGCTCCGTTCCCCCGAAACAGGGACGGGGCCTTTTTTCCTGATTTCAACCTCAAATATGAAGCGCATCATGATTTCCTTCGACGCATCCAAATGCATCCGCTGCGGACGCTGCATCGCCGACTGCATCGTCCAGGTCATCCAACGCGGCGAAGACGGCCTCCCGTTCATCCCGAAGCCGCTCGCGAAACACTGCATGAAATGTCAGCACTGCCTCGCCGTCTGCCCGTCAGGCGCGGTCACATGCCACGGACACAAGCCGGAGGACTGCATCCCTGCCGGGCCCATGCCCGACAAAGCGCACATGATGAACCTCATCCGCCAGCGCCGCAGCGTCCGGTTCTACAAGCAGGAAAACCTGCCGCCGGAGGTCATGGACCAGCTGCTCGCCTCGCTGCGCTGGATCCCGACCGGATGCAACGACCACCGGCTGGCGTTCACGGTCGTCGATGACCTCGCGAAAATGGAGCAGTTCCATACGAAAATGCGGAAGCTCACCCGGTTCCTGCTCAAATCCGGCATCATGCGGATCGTCTATCCGGGGTACAAACGCTTCGAGAAGTCCATGCTCGAAGGCTACGATTTCGTGTTCCGGAACGCGCCGCACATGATCGTGGCGGCTTTTCCGAAGGACGCGCCCTGCGGCAGGTTCGACGCCGCCATCGCGCTCACGCAGTTCGACCTGTACGCGCAGAGCCTCGGCGTCGGCACGCTCTGGTGCGGATTCGCGTACTACGCGTTCACGATGAACCGCGGCATGCGCTCGATGCTGCATCTTCCGCCCGGCTACAAGATCGGCGCGGTGATGCTGTTCGGGCCGCCCGCCGTGGATTATCCGCGCGCGACCGATCCCGAACCGTACAAGATTATCCACATCTAAGGAGGACTTGCCCTCCTCACACGACCAGGGTCACCTCGTTTTTCCCGTTCGCGGCAGACCGGTATTTCACCGACTTGACGAGTGCGCGGAGTTCCTCCTTTGCGGATTCAGCAGCCGCATCCGGACTCTGAGTCAGCGGATCGAACTCGATTCCCGGATACTGCACGGTCACGTTCGCCTCGCCGCCCGGCTTGTTCACGTCGATCAGCAGGACGATGCGGCTGATGCGCGGGAACAGCATCCGCACGAGCAGGATTTTCAGCGCCGAGCGCAGGGCGACACGTCTGTCCGGCGGCAGGAGCTTCCCGGACGCAAAGACCTCGATCGCCCCCTCGAATTCGTAAATATCGAACGCGCGGGCGTTGAGCTCGCGATAGAATCCCGTGTTTTTGCGGACGAACGTCTGCGTCCGGTCGAATTGCGGATGATCCAGCACTTCCTGCGGGGTACCGTCCTCGCGGATACTGCCGTCCGCCATAAACACCACGCGCGTGGCGATTTCCCGCGCGAATTCCAGGTCGCGGGTCGAGAAGAGGATGGTCATGCCGGTCCGCGCCACGGCCCGGATCAGGGCGTACACCTCGTTTTTCTCCTCCGGGGAAAGCTTGTCCCCGGGTTCCTCGACCAACAGAATCTCAGGATTGAGCGCCAGGGCCCGGATGATCGCCAGACGCCGACGCTGGCCGGCTGTGAGGTTGATGGGCATTTCTTCCGCGAGCCCGGAGAGTCCGGCGAACTTGAGCAGGGAATTGACGCGCTCCCGGATCATGCCATCCTCGGCGTCCTTCTCATCGGACGGCGCGAGCATCATGTTTTCGTACACGGTCAGGTTGCGGAAGATCGACTCGCGCGAGAACGCCATGCCGATGGCCCTGCGGGCGCGGTCCGTGCCGCCGTGACGCCACTGGACGGGTTTGCCGTTCACTTCCATGTTTCCGCCCTCGGGTTCTTCCAGCAGGTCCAGGCTCCGCAGGAGAAGACGTTTGCCGTCCTCCGAGGCGCCGATCAGGGCGACGACCTCGCCCTTGAAGATTTCCAGACTGAGGTCGCGGAGACGTTCCATGCTGTAGCGGTCCTGCAGACTGAGTCTGCGGGCGGCCAGGACCGGGACCGGCGTTGCGGCGGTGTTTTCTTCGGCTGTGTTCATTTCGGTTTCCTGTTCTATGTTGAAAATCTGTTTTATGGGCGGTTGAGGGTTCAGGCGATCCAGAACGGCGGGCGGGCCGGCAGGTCGTCCAGCCAGGCGTCCGGCTCGTAGAAGACGCGTTTCAGGAAAAGTCCCCGGGCGGGGGCGGTGTCCTTGCATTCCGCGCGGTCGCAGGCCAGCAGGATTTCGCGGAACCGGTCCGGCGTCATGCGACCGCGCCCCACGAACATCAGCGCGCCGACCATGCTGCGGACCATCTTGTAAAGGAACCCCGTGCCGAGGAAATACATGCAGACGAGCGGGCCGAACGTGAGGACCTCGGTGCGGAGGATGGTGCGGACGGGATCGTCGATCTTGCCGCGCTCGACCGTAAACGTGGAAAAGTCGTGCCGCCCCTCGACGTGCTTGATCGCTTCGCGGAGCGCGTCCAGCTCCGTCATGTCCTCCATGTGCCAGGAGTAACGCCCGCTGAACGGGTTAATGTCGCCGGTGTTCACCACGTACACGTAGGACTTGGCAAGCGCGTCGAACCGCGCGTTGAAACCGTCGTTCACGACCTCGGCGGTGCGGACGCGGATGTCGTCCGGCAGCAGGCGGTTCATCGCCTTTTTGAGCTTCCAGTCCGGGATGTACGGCGACGGCGGCGCGGAAAACGAACACACCATGCCGAGCGCATGGACTCCGGCGTCCGTGCGGCTGCTGCCCTGGATGCGGATATGCTCGCGTTCGCCGAAAAGCCGGTACAGCTTCTCCTCGACCACTTCCTGCACCGTGATTCCGTTCGGCTGGCGCTGCCATCCGTGGTACGCGGTGCCGTCGAACGACAGTTCCATTTTGAACGTCGTCCGAGGGGCGGGATCGGGCGGACATGCGGCAGATTCGACGGCCGGAACCTCAAAATCCGTTCCGGCGAGTTCGTTTTCCTCGTGCATGTCGTCCATGGGCTTGTTCCTGTCCGCAAAAACAAAATCCGGGCAACAGTCGCCTGCACCCGGATTTAAGGGCACCTCTATTCATTGATTTCCGGCGGCTTTTCGCATCCGGGCAAATTCCAATTGGTAAGATTTTCGGTGGTTACCTTCAGGTAGCCACACTCAAATCTTCCTGCATTGTCCTGTTTGCCCATCTGCTGAAAATCCATCCGTCTAAATGAACAGAGCTACCCTCATATTCAATTCAAACTGTCCTAATCAGTTGCTCTTCAGGTACACGGGCACGAATTCGTCGCGGCGGTTCTTCGCCCACACGGCGTCGCCGGTGCCGGTCACGGCGGGGCGTTCCTCGCCGTAGCTGACCGTCTTGATGCGGCTGACTTCGATGCCGTAGACGTCGATGAGGATTTCGCTGGCGGCGAGGGCGCGGCGTTCGCCGAGGGCGCGGTTGTATTCCTCCGTGCCGCGTTCGTCGCAGTAGCCTTCGACCACGACGCCGGCCTCGGGATGTCCGAGCAGGTACTGGGCGACTGCGGAGATCTTGGTTTCCTCGGTGGAGGAGATGGTGTTCTGGTCATAGGGGAAATAGACGGGCTGGAACTCGACGCCCTCGATCCTGGCGCCGAAGCCGTCGATGTACGGAGCCTTGCTCAGGTCTTCGCCGAACGCGCCGGGGCCGTCGGAACCGAAGCCGTTGTCGCCGCCGTTCAGACCGGAACCGTCGCCGAAGCCGTCGCCGCCGCGGAGACCCGCGTCGCCGCCGTTCAGGCCGGAGCCGTCGCCGAAACCGTTGCCGCCGTTCAGGCCGGAGCCGTCCAGACCTGCGCCGTCGACATCGCCGTCCGTCCAGAACGGAGCGACCGCCTTGCTCGGGTCGTCGGATTCACAGGAAACAACGAACGCGGTGCAGGTCAGCGCCGCCACGGCGAGGATGGAGAAACGGAATAATTTCATTGCAGAGATTCCTTCATGTTTGGTTGTCGATGCATTTTACATCTTAAATTAGCCCAAAATCAAAAAAAATCAACACGATTTCCGAAAAAAACATTGACTATCGTCGAAAAACGTGTAAATTTCTTTATGTTCATTTCATTTTGGCGGCATTTCCCCGCCGCCGGACCGTTTAACAATGGAGTTTCATCATGGACTATCGTCCCATCCGCACCGACATCGACTGGTCGGCCCTCTCGTTCGGCTACATGCCCACCCGTTCCCACATCGCCTTCCACTGGAAGGACGGCGCCTGGGACAAGGGCGAACTCAAGACCGATCCGAACATCACCATGAGCGTCGCGGCCACCTGCCTCCACTACGGGCAGGCGTGCTTCGAAGGCATGAAGGCGTTCCGCTGCAAGGACGGCAAGGTCCGCGTATTCCGCCCCTGGGAAAACATCGCCCGCATGAACCGCACCGGCCATCAGCTGCTCCACCCGGAGATCCCCGAGGAGATGTATCTTGAGGCCATCCACCGCGTCGTGCTGGACAACGTCGACTACGTCCCGCCCTACGGATCCGGCGGATCCATGTACATCCGTCCGCTCTTCGTCGGCACCGGCCCGCAGATCGGCGTCGCCCCGGCCAACGAATACGACTTCCTCATCATGGTCATGCCCGTCGGCGCGTACTACAAGGACGGTCTGAAGGGCGTCCCCGCGCTGGTCATCGAGGACTTCGACCGCGCCGCCCCGAAAGGCATGGGCCAGTTCAAGGTCGCCGGCAACTACGGCGCGTCCCTCATGCCCGCCAAGCTCGCCAAGAAAGCCGGATTCCCCATTCCGCTCTTCCTTGATCCGCGCGAGCACAAGTACATTGACGAGTTCGGCACCAGCAACTTCCTCGCCATCACGAAGGACGGCAGGTACGTCACCAGCGATTCCCCCTCGATCCTGCCCAGCGTGACCAACATGTCCCTCATGCAGGTCGCCCGCGACCTCGGCATCACCGTCGAGAAGCGCCCGATCGTCGCCGAAGAGGAACTCCCCACCTTCGCCGAAGTCGACGCCTGCGGCACCGCCGTCGTCATCACCCCGATCTCCTCCGTCACCATCCACGGCAAGGTCATCGAATACGGCCACGAATGCGGCCCCGTCTCCCAGAAGCTCTACGACCGCCTCACCGGCATTCAGAAGGGCGAAATCGAAGACACGCACAACTGGCTCTACGAAATCTAAGTTCCAAGTCAAGTCCATAACCGGGAGGCGCGCAGCATGACACGCACCGTTTCCACCGCTATCGCCCTGACGCTCGGCGTCGCCGTTCTGGCCGCCGTCGCCGCCACCGTTTTCGCGCAGAAGAATCAGGCGGGGGCCGCCGCCTCCCAACCACCCCCCCGGCAGACTGAACCGGCTGTCGCGACAGTTGCTCAAGCTCAAACGCAGCAGTCGGCCGAGTCCGCCGCCGCACAGCCTCAGGCGTGGATGCCGGACGGCCCCGACGCAAACGACGAGGAAGAAGAGAAAAGCCGGAACAGCATCCGCACGGGCTCTCTCTCCATCTCCGCTTCGGGAAAGACCAATCCGGTCACGATCAAGGAGGAGAAGATCCCCGAAATCGAGGTGGATTCCTCCAACATCCGCACCATCGCGAAATCCTCGGTCCAGCCCATCCGCGAATCCAAACGCGAGCTGAAGCTCACCTCGACGCGGGCGGATTCCACCCTCGCGGAAAGGCTCCTGAACGCGAACGCGGATACCGTCCAGATCTGGCGGCCCGCCTACGGCACACAGGGGTTCCGCGGCGCCAGACTCGACGCCTTCGCTCTCTCGGATGACGGCAGCGTGCTCGCGATCGCCGAACGAACCGGGACCTCCGCCGGACCGAACGGCACGCGCGTGATCCTGTATGACACGTCAAACTGGCAGGTCATCCGCATCTTCACGACCGATCTCATGCTGAAAAAGCTGGCGTTCGGCCCCGAGCCGGGGACCCTGACCGCGGTCGCGTTCCCGCAGACCTCGCGGAAGCAGAATTTCGGCGTCGTGCTTTTCGACCTCAAGAAGGGCAGGCAGACGGCGTTCTACGCTCTGCCGTTCCCGTTCAACGGCAAAATCGCGCCCGAGCAGATCGCCCTGCTGACCATTCCCGACGGCGTGTTCTGTTCCGGCTTCTTCGGCTCGAAAGTCTTCTTCATTTCGAAGGACGCCGACCCCTCCGCCGAAATCCCGTACTCCACGTTCGAAACGGTATCGCCCGCCTCCGCCCTGGCCGTCACCCCGGACGGAAACGCCGTCGCCGCCGTTTCCCTGAAGGCCATCGAGTATTTCACCAATTACAAATCCGCGGCCGCGCGCCGGGGCATCACCACGCTCGACCTCGGCTGGGCGCCGGTCGACCTGCATTTCCTCGGCGGAGCGCAGACCGACTTCATCCTCTGCCCGTCCTACAGGGAGGATTCCCCGCCCGTCATCGTGCGTTCCTCCGCCCGGGAATCTCTCGACGGACGCAGCGCCGGGTTTGCCGTCCCCATGGAAAATGGCACGCAGATCGGCGTCGCGTTCAAGGTCCGGGGCCGCATCGACATCATCGACCCGGCCTCGCTGGAAGCCGTCGACAGCGTGATCCTCGAACAGCGCCCGGAAACGACGGGCGACGTGCAGTTCGTCTTCTACCTCGACTCCATTCACGCGTTCTGCGCGATCGACACAAGCGGCAACCTCTTCGCCGTCGGAAAGATTGAGGGCTCGAAACGCTGGACGAAGCGCATCATCTGGAACGGGGGCGTAAAACGATGAATCCGGCCACCGGGCTGCCCGGGAAACGGAGTTTATCCCCGTTCCGCCTTCTGGCCGCATGCGCCGTCCCGGCGGCTCTTCTGCTCCACTCCTGCGTCCTCGTCTCCGAAAAGACGACTCCCGACAACGTTTCCGAGACGCGTTCCCAGCTCATCGCCGCTGCGGGCGGCTTCATCTGCCTCTACCGCGAGGGCGCAAACCCGACCGATCTGCTCTATGTAAAGGACACGGCGAACGCCGCCGGCCTTCAGGTCGTCTTCAAGATCGCCGAGCCGGAAGTCATCCCCGAGGCCATTTACAAGGGCTGGGGCGACGTCGCGGTCGGATTCACCGAGGCCGAGGCGAAAAAGCTCGGGCTGCGCATCGTCCCCCTGCCCCGAGGCGAAGAAGAGGACGATTCCGCCGGCAAAAAGGATCCGAGCGTCCTGCTGCTCCGTTCCGCCGACGACTACCTCGACGCCCTGCTGAATCCCGAGAAACGGAACGCAAATCCCCGGTCCCCCGGGATCTGACCCCAGCCCAGTTTCCTTTTTCTTCCCCTCCCGCATAAGGGCACCTCTAAAAATTGGTTTTCGGCGGCTTTTCGCGTCTGAGCAAAGTCCAACTGGGAAGATTTTCGGTTACGTTCAGGTAGCCACGCTCAAATCTTCCTGCATTGGCCTTTTTACTCATACGCTGAAAATCCATCCGATCGAATTTTGAGAGATACCCATAAAAAAACGCCTCCGGTCATGGGAAAACGGCCGGAGGCATTGGGCTTTGTTTTTTGAAGGGGGGTGAGGGAAAGACTACGCCAGTTTCGCGAGGTCCAGCCAGCCGGAGTGCCCGCTGTCCGCAAGCGCATCCGGCGCGGACACCGCGCCAGCCAAAGTGTTCTCCACGGGATACTGTCCGAAGCAAAGCTCGTCCTGCAGGCCGGAAAGAATATCCCCGACCGAAGCGTCCGGCATATCGAGTCCGGTGTTCAACGCGGAATCCGCCGCGTTCAGCATGGCGGACACGCTCGTATCGCAGGAGAGGACCTTCACGGAATAGTACGTGCCGACCGCGCTCTTCTTCGCGTTCGTAGCCTGCACGCACACGTAATAGTTCCCGTCCTTCCTGAGCTTGACGTCCTTGGTGAACACGTACACGGGATTGCCTTCGGTGTCGTTGCGGTCCTTCTTGCACTTGCCGGTCAGGACGGACTTCGTCTTGCCATTGGCGAGCAGCTCGTAGACCGTGAACTTCGCGGCGTCCTTCGCGGTGACCTCGAACGTCAGTTTCGCGTCGGCGCCGACCTTGAGCTTCCCGTAGTCGGTCTCGTCGCCGAATCCGACGAAGCCGTTGTACGAAACGCCCGCGATTGTTTTGGAAATCCCGCTGTCCAGCTTGACCGCCTGATTCGACCCGGTCACGGTCGTCGAAACGAGCATGGAATTCGGGCTTTTGCGGGAATCCAGCAGCCAGTTGTTGGAGCCGATGTCTCCCGCGAAGAAGCACGTGCCGCGCTTGTCCTGACTGTCCGCGTAGTAATTGAGCTCGACTTTGTAGTTCTCGCCGCCGGTCTTGAGCGCGTCCGTGGACTGCAGGGAGATATAATACTCCGTTGCGGAATCGCTCCTGTCAAGCAGGATCGACGCCGTTTCGCCATGGTAAAACCCGCTGGCGGAGTCCGCCTTGAACGTGCGCGACTGAAGCGATTTCAGCGTGTACGTGCCCTTCTTGTTTTCCGTGAGTTTCCATAGTGTGAATTTCACGGAGCCTTTGGCCGAGACCAGGAAGCTCAGGCGCGCCGCGCTGCTCAGCGTGATCTTCTGGAAGTCGACCTCGTCGCGGTAGCCGACGTAGTTCCAGTAGGTCGCCCCGCTCGGATTCGAGTCGTCCAGCTTGATCTCGCCTGTAAATCCGCTCTGCAGCGTGACGCCGGCGGAAGTAGCCGGGAGATATTTGTTGCGTTCCTTCGTCTTGGAGTTGTACAGCCAGTTGTTCCAGCCGTCGTCGCAGTCATGCGAAGGTTCCGGCAGGAGGTCAAGATCCGCGTTCCACTTGATGCTTGCGCCTTTTCCCTGCTCAACATACACGCTGTCGTCGCAGACCACATTGTAGACCTTGGCGCCCTTGTAGACCGCCAGATCGCCGGCGGAAGCCCGAAGCATGGTCGCGGTGCCGCCGCTGTAAACCTCCAGGGAGAAATGGCCGCTGCAATTGGTCAGCGTGCCGCCGCTTTCGACAAAGATGATCGCGCGGTTTGAGGCCG
>Ga0310690_10010495_pt1 | contig 11521 bp, 13 predicted proteins | sample AusTroGonzalo_MG_2_FD_207661 | JGI IMG/M metagenome (GOLD analysis project Ga0310690, IMG submission 207661) | Bovine rumen microbial communities from tropical cattle in Woodstock, Queensland, Australia - Gonzalo_04 (v2) (version 2) | ecosystem: Host-associated > Mammals > Digestive system >...
CTGGCGCAACTCGAACCTTTACATAAAGACCTTTTAATTTGGAAGATTCAGAAGAAGTCTAATTTAGAAATTCAAGCTTTAGTAAAAGAAAAATATAATCATAAGTACCAAGAAAATTACATCTCAACCTTATACTGTAAGACGTTGAAGTCTATTGCCGAAACTGCGGCCTTCCACAGAGAAGTTTGTGAGAATTTAGCCTTCCCTGAGGAATTCAAAAAATGTAAGGATTGCGGCCGTTCGCTACTTTTAACTACTAGAGATTGGGTTAAGAGAGCGCGTTCAAAAGACGGTTTCTCTCCAAGATGTAAGTGTTGTGAGAAGATTAAGAGAAGCTCCAAAGGAGGAAAGTAAATAAATGAGAGTATTTAGACACGAAAAGAAATTTGTGTATGAAGTTGGGAAAATTAAAGACCCCGTAGTGTTTTTTGGGATTGCGCAAATTTTGAAAGTACCATGTTTTATAGATAAGGACAATCCAAGAGAATTTGGGGAAGTATTAAATGATATTTTTGATGCTTACTTTGCGGCCGACCCTAAGAAACAAAAGGAACTCTTGAAGATTTTAAAGGACGCTAATAAATGTAAGGGGAGTTTGAGTAATGGCAGTTATACCAAAGATTCCGCAGAAACAGTTTCTAACAAAGAAGTGTGAGTGCTGCGGCTTAACATCATCTACTGAAGACTTCGCGCAAACCCATTCACCTTTTTATGCAGATGGATTTTTACCCATCTGCAATTCGTGTGTAAACAGAATGTTAAAAGAGAATAATTACGAATGGAGTTTTATTGATAGACTTTGTCAATATGCAGGAATTCCTTTTATCGTAAAGGAATGGACAAGATTAGAAGAGTTAAATGGGCAGGAAAATACATGGCCCGTTTACTCCAAGGTCTTCGCGCAGGATATCTACGAGCCTTTTGGCTGGGATGATTATCACAAACAGTACATAAAGCTGAGACAGGCGGGGTTATTAGAAGGAGAAGTTCCTCTCATTAACGAACAGCATATGAGAGACCTCAGAAAGAAATGGGGTTCGAACTACTCTGATGAAGAACTTGACTATCTCGAAGACCTCTACAAAGGCTTATTAACAACCCAGAATATCAATGGCGCTTTACAGATTGACCAAGCACAGAAAATTTGTAAGCTTTCGTTAGAGATTGATAGTAAGATTCGTGAAGGAAATAAGGACATCGATAAATTCTTATCTTCGTACGATAAACTTGTAAAGACTGCGGAATTCACTCCTAAGAATACGAAAAACGCAGTTGACTTTGACTCTTTTGCAGAAGTCGCGCACTGGCTCGAAAAAAGAGGTCATCAAAATAAATTCTACGATGGCGTTACAAGAGATGTCGTTGATGAAACTCTCAAGAGTATTCAAAATTATAACCAGAGATTGTATATTAACGAAGGCGGTGTTGGTGATGAAATCACCCAACGCCTTGAAGCTTTGAAGTCTGCCGATAAGCTCGAACAGGCTGATGACATTTATGGACTCAAACAGGAATATAACTTAGATGAGTATGATAATGCTGGGTATAATTTAGAGGATATGGAAGAGTTCAGACCGGAGGAAGGAGACGATGAATGAGAAGTTTGCTAACGCTGCGCCCGACGTCATCCAACTAAGGGACCCAGATGATGTAACTTTTAATAAGACAAATAAGATTTATCGTGACGGTATCGAACTTGAGAAAGGTACCGTTATTACAGAGAATTGGTTGGAGAAAAATGAGGAACTTTTGACAGATTGTTGGGACTTATATATGGTATATCCAGATATTTATTTGGATATGATTTTACCGAAAGATTCCACATTCAATTTGCGCTTTTATCAAAGAATTTATTTGAGAGCTTGTATGCGCTATACGCATATTTTCATTACTGCATCACGTGCTACTTCAAAGACATTCTTATCCATTCTTGCAAAGTATCTTCAGTGCGTTTTCTTACCACACCATGTCGGTTCTATCGTTGCGCCGAATAAAACTCAGGCATCAAAAATCACAAAGCAAAAAGTTCAGGAAATTTGGCGTATTTGGCCTTTACTTAAAAATGAACTTGAGATTTATAATGGTGAACCACACGCTAATTTTGGTAAGGATTATGTAGAGCTTTTCTTTAAGAATGGTTCTAGATTAGCCGTTGTTGGTGCGCTCGACTCTGACCGTGGTATTCGTACCCATGCGACCCTTATCGACGAGGCTCGTGACCAAGATGGAGATGCAATCGCAGAGATTATTCTCCCTCAGATGAACGTATCTCGTGCTACTTCGAATGGACTTATAAATAACAGAGAAGTTATTAACACTCAGGTTATTTATGCTACATCTGCGGGAACTAAGTCTTCTTTTGCTTATGAGGCTTTAATAGATTATTTCGAAGAATCTATCATTGACCCTGCGCGCGCCTTCACGATTGGTCTTGATTATAGGATTCCTATGAAGGAAGGACTTATTGATGCGGCGCACGTTAAAAACTTGAAGATGTCTCCTTCTTATAATGAACAGACATTCGCATCAGAGTATATGGGCGTTTGGTCAGGCGGTAGCGAAGAATCTTGGTTCAATTTCGATAAGATTTCAAAACACAGAAAGATTAAAAACCCAGAGTGGAAGCAAAAGTTTAGAGAAGATTCTACCACTTTCTACTTAATTTCAGTAGACGTAGGAAGATTGTCAGACCAAACGGTTGCTTGTATTTGGCGTGTCAATATTCGAGATGCAGTTTATTATTCCACTATGGTTAATATTTTTGTACTCGGCCGCCAAGCAGAAACAAAAACTTTCTCTCAACAGGCAATCGATTTGAAGAAGTTAATTGAAGACTTCCGTCCGCGCGAGGTCGTAATCGACTGTAACGGTCTTGGTATCGGTTTAGCCGATGAAATGATAAAGCCTCAAACAGATGAAATTGGCAATACCTATCCTGCTTATGGATTTTTCAATAATGATGATTATAAGAAAATCCAACCAAAAGATGCCGCTTGTATCCTTTATTCAATGAAGGCTAACGGTCCATTAAACACAAAGATTCACTCTAATGTTTTTGCCCGTTTGAATGGCGGTCTGGTAAAGTTTTTGATAACAGAACAAGAGGCGCGTTCAGCATTACTTGCAACAAAAGCTGGTGCAAAGATGCCTTATGAAAAGCGTGTAAAGCGTTTGATGCCTCATGAACTTACAACAAAATTGTTTGAAGAAATGGCTAACCTTCGTCTTAAACGAACAGGTCTCGACATTGTACTTGAGCAAATTAACTCTCGTTTCCCTAAAGATAAATATTCTGCATTAGCCTATGGTTTATGGAGAATTAAGGAACTCGAAGAAGAAAATTATCAAAAGCGCAAGAGACGTGGCCTTTTAGGTAAAAGACAGTTAACATTCTATACTGAGGGAGCGTAAATAAATGGCTCAAATCGAACACAATTTTACTTTGGATACATTTCGTAACGCTCACGAGCAAATGATTGCGAAAGCGTCAACCGCTTGGACAAGTCGTTACGGTATCGACCTTACAATTCGGCACAGAGAGTATACATTAGAGGAAGTTAATAATATTATTAACTCCTCATCTTTGGCTGAACAGCGAAAACTTTCCAGAACTTATTTCTACAGAGATGGCCTTTATAAACGTATCATTCTGTACTATGCTACTCTTTTGACTTATACGGGTTTACTAATTCCTAATCCGACCTTTGGTAAACAGCTCTCCACACCGCATATTGCCAAGAGATACTATGGTGCATTAGAGTACGTTGATAAAATGAATCTCGCAGAAATAATGACTAGAATGTCCATTCGTGTATTATTGGATGGTGCCTATTATGGAATCGTTCAAACTCAAACAAAAGACAACTTCGTTATTTTTGACTTGCCTACTGCTTATTGTCGCTCATGCTATGTAGACGTAAATGGTGATGATGTTGTTGAGTTTAACGTTGCATATTTTGACACTATTACCGATATTGATGTACGAAAGGAAACTTTAAGCGCCTATCCTAAAATTGTTTCTGATTACTATAAGTTGTATAGGGGCAATAAAAAGGGAAAGAAAACGGTTGTTACTTCTTGGTTGAAACTTCCTACGGAAGTTGGTGTATGTTTTACATTACATGGAGAATCACCGCTTTTCCTTGATGTTATTCCTGCGACAATAAGGTATGATGAGGCAATCGATAGACAAGAAGACGCTGAACTTGAAGAAATCAAGAAAATCATAGTCCAAAAGATTCCACACTTACAAGATGGCACACTCCTGTTCGAACCTGATGAAGCAGCAGTAATTCACGAAGGTACAGTAGGAATGATGAAGGGCAACAAAAATGTTTCAGTCCTTACAACTTACGCAGATGTCGATTCCATAGTTTCTAAGACTACTGCGGATAATGAAGCCTCTTCATTGGAAAAGATGTTGCAGAATGTTTATGCTGATGCAGGAGTCAGTTCACAAATCTTCGCGCCATTGGGTGTACAAGCAATCATGCTTTCCATTATAAATGATATTTCACTTATGATGATATTAGCCATGAAATATGCGCGCTTTGTAACTCGAGTTATCAATTCTTTATTTAGTAATTCTAATATAAGTTTTAGATACACTATCTTCCCACTTAGCTTATATAATAAGAGCGATTTTATTGCAGATTCATTAAAACTCGCGCAGAGTGGTTATAGTTACTTAGTTCCCGCTGTTGCGGCCGGTCTTAGCCAACGAGAGATTGTTAGCATTAAGGACTTGGAGAACGACTTGCTTGGTCTTAGGGACAAATTTATTCCGCTTCAAACCTCTTATACGGAATCAAATGGTGAAGTGGGCGCGCCAGAGAAACCATTAGAGAAAAAGTCGGAAAAAACAATTAAAAACGAAGACGCTATTGACCGTCAGGGTCAGGGAGGCTCTGCATGAAGAAAAGTCAAATAGAGTTTCCAGTTAGTATTTATGGTAATGTAGAGAAGTACAATGATATTTTCTCCAAAGCCAGATGTAGAGTTTTCTATAAAGGTGCAAACCGAAATGGTACTTATATTACTGACGAGTTTGCGGATGAGTTAATCTCAACCTTTAAGTATATCCCTGTTAAGGGCATCCATGATGGAGAAGACTTTACCGACCACGGAACTTTCCGTTCTGAAGGACGAATTTATGGTATTGTTCCTGAAGTAAATAATTTTGCTTGGGAACAGCATTTGGATAAAGATGGCGTAGAACGTACTTACGCTTGCACAGATGTTTTGTTGTTTACGGCGCTCTATCCTGAAGCAAGTGACATCGTAACTAAGCCCCAGTCAATGGAATTGTACGAACCATCACTTTCATACCATATGGCTATTATGCAGGGTCAGAAATATGTAGTTTTCGACCATGGTAGATTCTTGGGACTCCAGGTTTTAGGAGATACCGTAGAGCCTTGTTTTGAGGGCGCCTCATTCTTTACATTACAAAAATCTATTGAAGATACTATTCAAAAGATTAAAGAATATAGTAATATAGGAGGAAACTCGGAAATGGAATTGAATTTTAAGCTTTCCGACAGCCAGAAGCACAGTGCGCTCATGTCATTACTCAATCCTGAGTATACAGAAGAGGGTAACTGGACAATTTCTTATTCTGTATGCGATGTATATGATGATTATGCGCTCGCTTACAACTATGAAGAAGGCTGCTATGAAAGAGTTTATTACACAAAGGACGATGAGACAGATAGTGTCTCTCTCGGTGAAAAAGTAAAGGTTTACATCGTTGATGTAACTGAAGAAGAGAAGACTACTCTTGATACTTTGAAAGTCCTTAATGGCGATACTTACGCATCAGTAAGTGAGAACTTAACTAACGCCGAGAAAAATGCAAGTGATTGTGCAGAATTTAGCACCAAAATTGAAGAGTTAAATGCTACAATCGCTACTTTAAATACAGAAGCGGAGACCGCTCAGGCTAAAATCGCTGAAGTTCAGACTGAATACGATAACGCTAGTGCGCTCAACGCATCTCTTACAGAAGAGCTTGATTCTTTGAAAACTTTTAAGAAGGACATTGAGAACCAGTCAAAAGAGGCTGTAGTTTCTGAGTACAGCGACAAGCTTCCTGAGACAGTATTGGATACTTATAGAGCGAAGTTTGACGACTATACAGTAGAAGACCTCGATATGCACCTTGCTTATGAGTTGAAGAAGAGTGGCGCATCTGTATTTACACAAGTACCGCCTGCGGTACAACTTCCAAAAGACGACGCCTCACTTACAGGCGTTGAAGCAATTTTAAATCGTTACAAAATTAAGTAATGGAGGATTAATACAATGGCTTTCAAAAGATTGACTATTGATGGTTATGGCCAGATTGAACTTAACAATGTGGCATTCCGTCGCGATGGTCGCATTGAGGCTCAGGCTAAGCCTAATGCAACAGATTTCTCAGTTGATAAGCTTGAGAATGGTATGCTTTTAGCTGTAGACGGCGCTAAGCGTGAAGTCAAGTATGCTGTTGATGGTTCCCTTCCAGTTGCTCTCAACTACAGTGCTGAGCACATTTATGATGAGAGAACTCCTGGACTCAAGGATTTCTACCTCAATGGTAAGGATGACTTCCTCCCTCGTTTGGGTTATCTCGCTGTTGGTGATAAGTTCACAACTAACTGCATTGGCTATGATAGCGCTGTAGACAGTTCTTGGGCTACAGAGTCCGCTTTCATTAGCGCACTTGGAACTTGCGCATCTACTACTCTTTATGGTGGTATTAGCGCTAAGGGAGCTATCCTTGTTTCTGCATCTGCACCTACAGTAGGACCTAAGCTCCGTGTAATCGAGAAGACAACAATGCCTAACGGCACACTTGGTGTTAAGTTCCAAGTGCTCGCTGAATAATTAAGGAGGGTTAAGCTATTATGACTCATGAAGAATTAAAACAGTTAGCCCTTCATGCTGCTAAGGGCACAGTACCTGCAAACTTCGTTGCGCAGGGTGAGAGCGCTGCTGACTATGATGTTAACGCTGCTTTCGTTGACGGTCTTAAGGAATTGGCATCTACTTATACTCAGTTCATGAAGAACCGTTATGACATTTATGAAATCCTTGTTGAAACAATCGATAAGGTTATGCCTAAGAATACTATCGCTGCACTTTCTCCTTTCGCAGAAGTACAGGTTGTAGGTCTTGGACAGAAGGCTATCTTCAAGCAGAAGACAGGTAAGATGCGTGCTAAGAAGTTCCTTACACTCGCTGGTATCAATGGTGTTTATGAGACATTCCGTCTTGATTCAACAACTTTTGAACTCGGTGGACAGAACGTAGCTATCGGTGGTACTATTGACCTCGCTCGTCTTATGGATGGCGCTGAGTCTCTCGCTGATATTATGGATGTTATCAATACATCACTTCAGGACGCAGTTTACGTAAAGGTTACTCAGGCACTCCGTGCTGCTTTCGATGTAAACAACGTACCTCCTGCTAACCGTAAGTCTACTGATGGATTCGAGGCTGATAAGATGGTTGCTCTTATGAACGTTGTTCGTTCTTACGGTAATCCTATTATCTTTGCTCCTGGCGAGTTCGTTGCTGCTATGGGTGCAGACGCTATCGTTCCGATTTCTTCTTATGGTTCTGGCGCTAGTGCAAACGCTATTCAGGGTGTTTACTCACCTGATGATATCGAAGCTATCCACAGAACTGGATACATCAATATCTTCCGTGGCGCTCCTATCGTTCAGATTCCTTCATCTTTCGTAGATGAGAACAACGAGAAGACTTGGGTAGACCCTCAGCTCGCTTACGTTCTTCCGGGCGGTAACGAGAAGGTTGTTAAGGTTGTTCTTGAAGGACCTACAATCATCAGAGATTACGAGAACCGTGATGGTTCTATGGAAATCTATGCTGAGAAGAAGATTGGTACTGCCATTCTTACTTACTACAACTGGGGTATCTACAAGAACTACGGTATTGACCAGACTTATTACAATCCTTACGAGAATATTTGATAAGTTTTGAACCTGTGGGGAGAGGGGAATTCCTCTCCCCATATTTTTAATTTTGGAGATTAAAGGAGATTTTTATTATGGCAAAAGTTAAAATTACAAGTACAGTTATTGGGGAAGTAAGCGTATTTCAGCCTTCTATCCCTTTCCGTATGTCATGGCCCGCAAAGGGCAGTACGCGCGTTATTGAAGAAGAAGTTCTTGAGCAGTTGCTCTACACTTCAGGCTTTAAGCGTATGATTGATGCAGGCGCCCTCTATATTGAAGATATGGAGATTAAGAAAAAGTATGGTATTGAACCGGAAGATGCGACCGAGCCGGTAAATGTTATTGTTCTTTCAGATACAGACAAGAAGAAGTACTTGACAATGTACTCTCTTGATAAATTTAAAGAGGAAATTAAGAAGCTTTCTCGCGAACAAATCATTGACCTTGCAGACTATGCAATCGCAAATGAAATTGCTGATTTTAGAAAGAGTGAAGTTGTTGAGAAGGCTTGTGGTAAAAATATTATTAAAGGTATTCAGTTAGCTCAGGCAAACAAGGAGGCATAAGATGACTCCCTTCGACACAGTATATGGTGCTTTTCTAAGTAAAATCTTAGATGATGAATGGGAAAATTGGGATGAAGAAGATATAAAGCAGGATTTCTATTCCTTGCTTGAAATTGCTATTGCACGCTTTAAGTTTCCAAGAGTTTCCTTAGACCATACCGCCGAAGGCTTTAATGAAGACCTCACAAATGACGAAGTACAGATTTTGGCCACTTACATGAAATGTGAGTGGCTAAATAGAAATATTCTTAGTTGGGAGAATGTTAAGCCGTTATATTCAGAGCGCGATTTCTCACAGGCAAACTTAATTGATAAATTCAATAAGATGCTTACCGCAGAACAGACGCGCGCGAAGGCTCTTGAGGCAGCGTATTATCGTTCTGTTAATAAAAAGCCTTTTGATTATACACGCTTAGCAGGACAAGGTTGATGGCTGCGGCTGAGACCAAAGAGGGATATAGAAATAAACTAAAAAATAAACTTTTTGGTTTATTGTGTGAGTATGAAAAAGGTGGCGAATGGGAATCTTATCTTAATGCTATTATCATTGAGTTAAATGGGATTCCCGAAGACCAGCAAACCATAAACTACCTTACCCTCTGTCATAAAATTAATTCACTTCGTTATTTGAACTACGAGTACTTCAGGAAAACAATCTTTGATTGTATGAATTTGTTATCTAAAGGTGGAGACCATGGGATATTATGATATTTACAACCTTAGATTGAATCGGTATGGTAATGATTATCTTTCTCGTATGCAGACTAGACGCGAGAAGGAATTCGAACTGTATCTCGCTAGAACTGTCTATAAAGTAATATTTCCTTTTGGTGGCGAAGACCAAGTAGGAAGTATGGAAAAATATAAACAAGATGATACACGCACTCTTCAGTATTTGTTGACTAATGTGCATCTTAATATTCCTAATGGCACTATATTAGAAATTCCTGATAAGGATAATACTTCTCAGCCATGGATGGTTTATTATTTGGAGAAAATCAAAGCTAGTGGATATAATCGTTATATCCTATTAAGAATGACTCATCTCCTTACTTGGACTGCGCGAGACGGTTCCGCTTGCACTTCTTGGGCATATATGTATGGACAAGAAGATAATATGTTAAAAGATGAAATTAGGTCTAGAAGTAGAATGGATACACTTTATGGAGAAAACTTGAAGTCAAGTTTCTTCGTAATGCCAACTACTCCTAATGTTAAAAAAGATGATTATTTCATTGTTGGAGAAAAACCACTTCAGGAATATTATAGAGTAACAGGTTATGATATTCAGTCTTCTGAAGGCGTCGAGTACGTAACAGTTGACCCTGTATATGAATTTGACCAGACTCCTGCGCCAGAGCAGAAACAAACAGATGACCCTGCGGATTTCTTCTGGTTGAATGGTGGACAAATGGTTACACCTCCTTCAAATACTACTCCTTCACAGGGATAAGGAGGCTTAAATGATAAGAGATTTAAAGGAACTCGGTCCTAATCTGCAAAAGATTGTAAGTCGTTTACAGTCAAATCAAAACTTATTAAAGCTTTTGTATTATTCAGATAAAGACCCTCTTTCTCACCCAGACCTTACAGAAAAACAAATTCAAGAAGAAGTTTTTGAAAAACTTATAAAGATATGTCCTCGCGTCGGCCCGAAAGAGACGGCGCAGAGCCTTATTTCTATTCGTGTCGTAAATGGAATGACCAATAGAGGTAATAGTGAATTTAGAGATATTGGACTTGGAATTGAAGTCTTTGTTCCATTAACTCAATGGTTCATTAAGGATACAAACTTGAGACCTTTCTGTATTATGGGTGAAATTCAAAATACCCTTAATGGAAAAACTATAAACGGAATGGGTAAAATTCAAGGCGGAGACTTTTCCCTTAACTTCCTTACAGAAGAAATTTCATGTTATGAAATGACTTTTGACTTTGTGGAATATGACTAATATAAATTTTCTCTACGGATATCCCGTAGAATTCAAACACTTATGTATGGTCTATCCGCCTAAAGTTCACGATACATTTAAGAAAAATTTTTTCCTGTATGCACAGATTTTAACGCTTTCACAAGAAGAAATTGAAGATGAGTATGTAGAAAAAGAATTAGATATTTCGAACTTACTTACACCTTTTGAGTATTTATTAAATACTGCTTATAATGACCCAAACTTGAGACAATATATAAAAGACGCTTTTTATCTTTTTATTCACGAAGACGTTACATTTCTCTATGAACAAAAACAGATTGTAATTGGAGACATTAAAGATGTAAAATCTATTGACGAATTAAGGATATTAAAAGAAGAAGATTATTTTGAGTTTCAGAACTTGGTGCGCGACTCTATTGGAAAAAAGAGGGTTGAACCTCCGAATCCAAACGAAGACCCTCGTGTCAAAGCAATCAAAGCTAAGGCGCGCTACCGTGACAAAATAAAAGCAAAAAAGGGACAAGGAATATCTTTTCAAACAACTTTATCATCAATTTGCTGTATGGGAATTGGGATAACCCCACTTAATATTGGAGAGCTAAGCTATGCGATTATTCCGGTTTTAATTGAAACCTATCAAGCAAAGGAGAAATACCAACTTGATACGGATTGTCTTCTTGCCGGCGCAGATGCTAAAAAAATTAAGCCTAAATATTGGATTAGGAATTCTGAAAATAATTAGGAGGAAAAATAAATGGGTAACATCTTAGAAAAGTATGGTATCAAAGAAGTCGCAGACGTAATGTTCTACGAAATCGACTCTACTGGTGCTCCTAGTAAGCCGGTTCTCTATCTTGATACCCTTAAGGTTTCTACTATCGAGCAGACAGCAGAAGAAGCTGTTGCTAAGGGTGGTAAGGGTAATGCTCCTCTTGTAACATGGGACTACGGTAAGGATATTAACGTAACTCTTGAGGACGCTCTTTTCTCTGCTAAGTCAATGGCTATCATGTTTGGTGATGGTACTGTTAAGACAGACGTATCTAGCTTGAAGAAGACT
>Ga0310690_10010496_pt1 | contig 11520 bp, 8 predicted proteins | sample AusTroGonzalo_MG_2_FD_207661 | JGI IMG/M metagenome (GOLD analysis project Ga0310690, IMG submission 207661) | Bovine rumen microbial communities from tropical cattle in Woodstock, Queensland, Australia - Gonzalo_04 (v2) (version 2) | ecosystem: Host-associated > Mammals > Digestive system >...
GGCATCGGTCTCCAACACGATACGGTCCAAGGGGACACAGGCAGGCAACACTTCCGGCAGGTGACTCTTTTTAAAGGTCGATACGCCACCAATACCTAATACGAAGTTATCGAACTCCAACAGTTGACGTGCCTCTATTTCGTTGCCCGTAAAACAATGAAACACACCGCCAGGCAGTTCACTTGCATATTTCTTCAATATCGCTACCATCTCGTTTTGTGCCTTTCTGCAATGAATCATCAATGGCAGATGCATCTCCACCGACCAACGTACTTGTTCCTCGAAAGCCTCCAATTGCTCTTGTTCGAACTCACGACTCCAATAATAGTCGAGACCGATTTCGCCGATGGCGACAATTGACAATTGATAATTGATAATTGACAATTTAATCTGCGTAAGTTGCTCGCGCCAATCAGCCTTGACTTCTTCAGGATGAAGACCAAGCATAGGATAGGTGAAGCCAGGATAACGGTGACACACATCCATCACCGTCTGACAAGACGGCAGGTCGATGGCTGGCACAAACACTTTCGTACAACCAGCCTCACAAGCCCGCTGCACGACGGCATCCAAGTCGTCACGGAACTCTTCTCCGTCGAGATGGCAATGAGTGTCGATGTAATTCATTTTCGTAATAACGATATAACGTAATAACGGTATAACGCTTTATTTATTCCTATGTAACAATTCGTCCATATACTCACGAAGTGCCTGCTTGCGCTCCTCCGGGACGTTGACCTTTGCCAAGCACTGGGCTGCCTGCTGGAAATAGTAGTTGATCTTCTCTTCACAGAGTTGGCGGATGCCAATCTCATCGTAGAGACTGGTGACACGAGCCACCTTCACGTCGCGATTGAATGTCGGTGCCTCTATCCATTTGACCAGTTCAGCATGTTGCTTCTCGTTAGCCAAATTATAAGCATTGATAAGCATATAGGTCTTCTTATTCGATGCTATATCTCCTCCCACTGCCTTACCGAAGACTTTCGGATCGCCATAGACATCCAATAGGTCGTCTTGCAATTGGAAGGCGAGTCCCAACTGTTCTCCAAACTTATAGAGACTCTCTACATCCTTCTCTGGTGCATCGGCAAGGATGGCACCAATCTTCGTGGCACATGCCAACAAGACGGAGGTCTTCAGACGAATCATCTCAATATACTCTTCCTCACGAACATCACTGCGCGTCTCGAAAGCCATATCGTATTCCTGTCCCTCACCAATCTCCAAAGCCGTCTGCGTAAAGCAATCCAGCACACCCGCCAGTTTCTCCTTCGGAACCTGAGCAATACGCTGATAAGCCAACACCAGCATCGAGTCGCCCGATAGGATAGCGGTATTAGCATTCCAACGCTTATGCACCGTCTCGTGACCGCGACGAAGGTCTGCCTTATCCATCAGGTCGTCGTGCAACAGCGTATAGTTATGATAGGTCTCCAGTCCACATGCCGGCATCAAAATACTTTCGGGATCATCCTTATATAGGTTATACGCCATCAGCATCAACACGGGGCGAATACGTTTGCCACCAATTGACAACACGTAGCGGATAGGATCATACAACGACTGTGGCTTCCGTTCGTAAGGAAGTTGGTCTAAGAAATCGTTTACCAATTTCAGGGTTTCATTAGATGATATCATAATATTTAATGTTTAATCTTTAACGTTTAATGTTTAATGTTTAATGTCATAACTTGAAGACGATGGGAATACTTACTTTGGTGCGACAAGGCTTTCCATTCTGAACACCTGGTTGCCATTTGGGCATCATACCCAGCACACGCAACGCCTCTTGGTCACACTCCTTCGAAAGTGATTGGGCAATCTTCAGGCCCGTGATACTTCCGTCTTTTTCCACATAGAAGTGGGCGATGACCTTACCTTGCGTCTTCCGTGTCTGTGCCAACTTAGGATATTGCAGATTCTTGGTCAACCACTTCATAAACTCCACGGCACCGCCAGGATATTGAGGAAGGTCTTCTACGAGACGGAACTGCAAGGGATTGTCTTCTGGGTCGATACCCATCGGCGCCAGTGCCTTGGGCTCTTCCTCTTCCTGCAATTCTTTCAGCAGTGCCTCATCCTCACCATCACCTTCGTCTTCCGCTATCTGTTCGTCCTGTGGCAGAATCTCTACATTGTCGTCCACGATATGCAACTGTTCGGCTTCTTTGGGTTCCGACTTGTCGGGCTCCAACTGGGCAAGTTGTTCCTCAAGCGACATAGGAATCATCTCGTCCTCACGCACCAGTTCGTCCAAGTCAAGCGTGGCATCGTCATCGTCTGAATGGATATCGTTCCATTCCAAGGCGACAAATAGCAAGGCAAGCACCAGTATCACTCCCAGAAGGAATCCGGTAGTGCGCTGTTGCTCCAAATCAGCCTGTGGTGTCTTCTTTTGTTCCATGCCGTCGGCAATAAATACAGGATTTGTCCGTTATTAATTGTGCAAAGTTACGAAAAAAGCAGTATCTTTGCGCTGAATTTAGGATTTATTAGATGAAAAAAGTCGTTTTTGTCCTTATCTGCATCCTTTCTGCCCTCCGAGTGAATGCCCAGGAGAGTCAGGAGGTGTATAGCTTTCTACGCCTGCCGGTAAGTGCCCATGCTGCGGCTCTCGGTGGCGACAATGTCACTATTTGGGACGACGACCCCTCTATCATATTCCATAATCCCGCCCTCATCAGCAACGTCTCAGACAAAAGCATCAACCTCAACTTCATGACCTACATGCAAGGCTCTAAGACTGCTTCTGCCTCGTTTATCAAGGCATGGAAGGAACGCGCCACATGGGGTGTTAGTGCCCAATATATGGACTACGGAAGCATGAAGGAGATGACTGCCGATAATATTGAGTTAGGTACTTTCTCTGCCAAGGACATCGCCATTGCAGGCTCTTTTGCCTATTTGCTTGGCGAGCGTTGGAGTGGCGGTATCACCCTGCGCGTCATTTCCTCTTCCATCGCAGGTTATAGTTCTATGGCTATTGCCTCCGACCTTGGACTGAACTATTACGACGAACAAAGAGGCTGGTCTATCTCTGCTGTTGCCAAGAACCTCGGTGGACAGGTGAAGGCTTATCAGGATGAATACGAGAAGATTCCCTTCGACCTACAGGTAGGTGTATCCAAACAACTGGCAGCAGCACCCTTACGCTTCTCTGCTACCCTCTCACGTCTCAACCGATGGGATACCAATTTCATACAGCACCTTGCCTTAGGCGCCGATGTCTTTATCGGTGAACGCGTCTATATCGGAGCAGGATATAATTTCCGCCGCAACGAAGAGATGAAGATCAGCGACGGCGACGGCAGTAGCAGTCATGGGGCAGGACTCTCCATCGGTGCCGGTCTCACGCTCCAGCGCTTCAAACTCGGCGTAGCGTATGCCAAATACCACGTGTCCGCCTCGTCGCTTCTAATTAATGCAACTTATAGTTTATGAAAAAGATTACAATAGCCATTGACGGTCATTCCTCGTGCGGCAAGAGCACGATGGCAAAAGACCTTGCCCGTGAAGTAGGATATGTCTATGTCGATACCGGTGCCATGTATCGCAGTGTTACGCTCTTTGCCCTCCGCAACGGACTGTTCCAAGAGGTGAGAGGTGAGAAGCGAGAGGTGAGTGATGTGATGATCAACGAAGAGGAGTTGCGTCGCCGCATGCCCGAGATACAGATATCCTTCCAGTTCAATCCCGAGACAGGTCGTCCCGACACTTATCTAAACGGTGAACTCGTAGAGAAAGACATCCGCACGATGGAGGTATCCAATCGTGTCAGTCCTATTGCTGCCCTCGGTTTTGTACGTGAGGCGATGGTAGCCCAACAGCAACAGATGGGTAAGGACAAGGGTGTTGTCATGGATGGTCGTGATATTGGCACCACCGTTTTCCCCGATGCCGAACTCAAAGTCTTCGTTACTGCCTCTGCCGAAGTACGTGCCCAACGTCGCTATGACGAGTTGAAGGCGAAAGGCATGGAAGCCGACTACGACGATATCCTGAAGAACGTGCAGGAGCGTGACTATATCGACAGCCACCGCGAAGTCTCTCCCCTCCGCAAAGCCGACGATGCCATCGAACTCGACAACTCCCACATGACCATCCCCGAGCAAAAACAATGGCTCCTCGAACGATTCTATGAGAGAGTGAAAGGGAAGGAAATAACTAAAATTTAATTCATGCAATAGTATGACTGTTCTTTTTGTTATATATTCCCCAACAAAGCCCACATTACTATGCTATAGGGATGAAATATTATTAGAAACAAACAATGAACAAGAAAAACATCATCACCGCACTGCTCACCCTCGTCCTTATAGTTGCAAATGCGCAACAGAGATTAACCATTAGGGATAGTCTCACGCAAGAGCCTATAGCATATACAAATGTATGGTTTGGAAATGAGGCAGGAGGATATACTGATGAATATGGAATGATAGAGATTCCTGAAGGAATAGAACTTATACGGTTGTCGCACATTTGCTATGAGACGAAAAGTATATCTATCGCTAATACCAGAGGACGTACGGCGTTTCTTGTTCCCAAAATCGTTAATCTCGGAGAAGTCATCGTTAGTGCGAAGGCTCCTAAACGGATGAAAACTACGACGGCAGGTCAGATAAAAGAGAAAACACAGACATGTCATAGGGGCGCCAATGGATTCGAGATGGCTTTGTTCGTTCCCTACGATAGCAAATGGATGGAGACTACTTATATTCATTCCATTTTGGCAAGCCTCGACTACTCTACACATTGGTTGACATTCACAACCATTAAAACCCCGATTTACGCAACCCTGCGCTTTGACCTGCGTCTGCCTGATGCCCAAACTGGTGCGCCAAGAGACGAATCCATCATCAATGGCGGGATTATTATTCCACCCAGCCCAAGAATCGGCAAGGATGGTGTCAAACTCGCTAATCCCATACCCTTTCCGAAGACGGGTGTGTTCGTCGTGGTGGAATGGATAACCACATCAGCAATCTCTGAGTCGCAAAACCTTGTGCCAGCCCTCAACATGACCCTGAACGTCAAAGAAAACCGAACATGGAACAAAAAGACTTTCCAGGGTACGGACTGGATGCAGGAACAGGAAGAACCAATCTATCAGAACGAATCAGCAAGAGAAATGTATAAAGGAAGAATCCCCACTGCCAAGTTGGGATTAGAAATATCGACTTTCTGATCCCTATTGTCTTACATTCGGGTCGTTTGAATGAAGCAAACGACCTGTTTGGAGCGTTCAAACTGGGCGAAAATAAAGAGTGTTGAGAAAAAGAGTGTTGTGCAAGAAAACTCGAGTTGCATAAACTATTGAATAAATATAGCAGGAATCAAGGGAACGGTTTGTTCGAGTGCTTTCTATCACTCGTTCCAATGCCTATTTAAGGGGTAAAGGAATGCCTCCGTCACTTCGTTCCAGGCATTGGAATGGGGGTATAACAGGCTTTGGACCAATCGATAGAAGGCATTCCTTTGTTTACGAGGAATAAATATACAGAACGCAAAAGAGTTATATGCAATTTTATATTTGCATAGAATTTTTCAGAAACAAGTCAACATCTCCTGTAAATCTATCGGAACTTCGATCAATAAAGGGTGGAGAATACGGGAGATGTTGCTTGAACATCTCCCATAGATCTCCTGTAGGTCTCATATAGATATACTTTATTGAGAATAGTTTACAGGAGATGTATGGGTAATCTATAGGATATCTTTGACAAACATCTCCCGTTCGAGAGAGCCTTTGTACATAGGTATTTGAGGCACATTGCAGGGGATGTTGGGGAATTTACATTGAATTCACATAGAAAGTGCCTAACATTCGCATCGAAAAGTGGCTTTTTTCATGTCAAAAAGTGGCTATATTCTCCTCAGTTCTTCTACATAAAGTTTTTATTTTAACGTCACCGTTGTCACAACGTAACACTCGTTGATAATCAAGGAATTACGCGTGAAGACGGTGTGATATTAGTGACGACGAATGCTGTTTTTGGCTTATTTTTGCGAGAAACCCGCCACTTTTCCATAAGATAAGGCGGCACCTTTCGCATGGATACATCGTACCTATCGCCCCGTTTGCTTGGGGGTATCGGGGGGATAGGTGCCGCCTATCTCATAGAAGGGTGTTACTGTAATGCATCACGGCATTGTTCCATGAGCCATTTGGGTGTGCTGGTGGCACCACAGATGCCGATAGTCTCAATGCCTTCAAGCCATGAACGGTCAATCTCGGCAGGTCCCTCTATCAAGTGACTGTTGGGATTGACACGCAAGCACTCATTAAAGAGTACCTTGCCATTACTGCTCTTCCGTCCACAGACGAAGAGGATCAAGTCGTGCTTCGTGGCAAAATTAGAAATGTTCGGCATGCGGTTAGCAACCTGTCGGCAGATGGTATCGAAACTCTTGAAAACGACATCGGGCGAGATATGCTGCTGGATATACTCGATGATACGGTGGAACTCGTCGAGGCTCTTCGTGGTCTGCGAATAGAGATAGATATCACGGGTGAAATCCAGTTGCTTCACATCCTCAAACTGTTCGATGACAATCGCCTTACCACCTGTCTGACCAACCAGTCCAAGCACCTCTGCATGACCGTTCTTGCCGAAGATTACCACTTGGCTATTGGCGGTCGGCTCTTCACAATTGGCAAGATGTTGTTTCTTGATACGCTTCTGCAACTGCAACACCACGGGGCAGGTAGCATCAATAATCTCGATATGGTTACGTTGGGCGAGTTCATAAGTCTCGGGCGGTTCGCCATGAGCACGTAGCAATACCTTCACATCATGCAACTCACGCATCTCGTCGTGATTGATGGTGATGAGTCCCATCTGGCGCAACCGCTCACACTCCATACCGTTGTGCACAATATCACCCAAGCAATAGAGTTTGTTGCCCTTTGCCAGTTCTTCCTCTGCTTTCTGTATCGCCGTGGTCACTCCGAAGCAGAAGCCGCTGCCGTTGTCTATCTCAATCTGTAACATTAAAAATTAAACATTAAACATTTAATTCACTTTGTTCAGAGATTCCGCTTTAGGGAATCGAAGTAGAGGTCGAGAAGGTCTTGCGCTGCTGTAAAGGATGTCTTCCGTCCTGCCAAGACGGTCTTTTCTGCCTCCTGCAACTGCTGTTGGATGAGAGGATTGTTATAGAAGTTCAGGCGCAGGTGTTCGTTGATGCTCTCATACATCCAATATTTCGACTGTTCGTTGCGACGATAGTCGAAATAACCGTTCGCCTTCACGAAGTCGATATACTCATACACCATATCCCAGATCTCCTTGATACCCAATCCATAGAAACCACTATAACAGAGCACCTTCGGCATCCAGCCGCTCTCGGGCATCGGGAAGAAATGAAGGGCATTACGGAAATTCGTGGCAGCCATCTGAGCCTTATCGACGTTCTCACCATCACATTTGTTGATGACAATGCCGTCAGAAATCTCCATAATACCGCGCTTGATGCCCTGTAACTCATCACCCGTGCCTGCCAACTGGATGAGCAAGAAGAAATCGACCATCGAATGGCATGCCGTCTCACTCTGTCCTACACCGACAGTCTCCACGAATATCTTGTCGAAACCAGCCGCCTCGCAGAGAATAATCGTCTCGCGTGTCTTACGGGCGACACCACCCAACGAGCCCGCCGTTGGACTGGGACGGATAAACGAGTCGGGATGGATGCTGAGTTTCTCCATGCGTGTCTTATCACCCAGGATACTACCCTTCGAACGCTCTGAACTGGGATCGATGGCAAGGACGGCGAGTTTACCACCTTTCTCCTTCAGTACATGCGTTCCGAAGACATCGATAGAGGTCGACTTACCGGCGCCAGGCACACCACTGATGCCCACGCGGATACTGTTACCGCTATAAGGCAGACATTTGTTGATGACTTCCTGCGCCTTCGCCTGATGGTCGGGATTGACACTCTCCACCAGTGTGACGGCTTGTGAGAGGATGGTGACATCGCCTTTGACGATACCCTCCACCATCTCAGCGGCAGTCATTTCACGCCGTTTGAAACGGTCACGCTTCAGGTAGGGATTGATGATAGAGGGCTGCTCTACCCCACTGTTCACCTGCAATCCTGCATATTCCGCACTGTTCTCTGGATGTTCCATGTTTTCAATTGATAATTGATAATTGACAATTGACAATTATTTTGCATTTATGGTGATGACAATCTTCGATTTGTCGGGGTCGTTCGTAATCATCAAGATACGGGGTTGGGTACGTGCCTTCTTAATCTCGTCACGCTGTACCGTAATCTTCAGCTTCGTCGACTCACCGGGTTGAAGCGAACGCTTACCCAGAGAGACCTGCAAACCAGCAGTGAACATCTGCAAGGAAGAGATGGTCAGTGGCGTACGACCTGTATTGGTGAGTTGTATCTCGTCTTTCTTCTTCGACTTCCCATCAAACACGATGTTCACCTGTTCCTTCGACAATTGCAGGCGAGGGGCATACTGTTTCTGCTGTTCCGTCATCTTCGTAAAGGCAGGCAGCAATACAGTAGATACACCGATGAGATTCTCCTGCGTTGCCTTATCACCCGGATTGGCAGCGAGATAGATGGATGACTGCGTCAGTCCATAGTCGCTAATATTCTGAGAGTTCAGCGTTACAGTAATCGTGGCGGTACGTCCGGGACGTATCTCCTCTGGTGCCGTCGTTGCCGAGAGCCACGAAGGCAGGTGCATGAGGTTCGGTCGCATCACGCTGGTACCGTCGTTATACACGTGAATCTGTTCCATCGGCTGCTCACCTTTATTGACATTATCAAACTCCAGTTCGTTCTTGTCGATACGCATCATACCCATCTCTATCGGATAGTCGCCAGAGAAATCCTGATAGTCTGCCAGCACGACACCCTTCATACGGATATAGATAGGTGCCTTCGTCGCATTGGATACTACCGCTGCCTGATAGTCGAAGTGTCCTAATCGCTGTGCATCATAGGTCATCTTGATTTGGAAGGTCTCTCCCGTACTGATGACATCCTTCGGGTATTCTACCACGGTACAGTTACAATCGGGATTCACCGCCTCTATCCTCAGGCGACGCACATTCTTGTTATGGAACTCGAAGACGGCAGTAATAGGCTGTTGAAAACCTGTCTTGCCCACATCGATTACGGTCTTCTCCGCAATCAGTTTTTGTGCTGCCACAGGCATCATAAATGCTGTAAGCAGCAAGGTTATTATCGTTTTTCTATTCATATTCATTCGTTCACTATCAGTGTTTCAGACTTTGCAGTAGCACGATACTCGGGTGAGTAAGCACACTGCACGGTGCATGTTCCCGTCTCGTAAGTACCAGCGCGGTCGATATAGTAATCAGTCTCTAACACATGCTTACCCTTGGCAATACCATGATAGAAATAGTTCGTCGAGAAGTCCTTGGGCGAGCAATAAGAACCGTTGTTATAGCCAGAGAGTTGGCGAACAGGTTCCATACAAGCGGCACGACGGTCGAATACCTGTACGAAGTCGAGGTCACGGGTAGACTGAATCGTGATGCGTACCTTGATGCGGTCGCCGACCTTTAATGGGGCTGTTAGCGGTTTGCCATTAGCCGCAAATATCTCGCGCTTCACGGTAATACCACTCTGTGAAGTCTCCACCTCGGAAGTCTTCTGCATGAACTGGGCATAGAGAGCACCCCATGATGTTCCAGTAGATGTCTTCGTGGCAGTGAATTCCTTACCCTTCGGTTGCTGGATGGCAGTCTTCACGTAACCGATACCCGCAGTCTCCTTCGACAGTTCGATGGGCTGTTGGTCAATAGCAAGAACCGTCGGTTCCTGCTTGGCAAGCAGGTCGGCATGGTCGAAGAGGAAAGCATAAATTGCATTCACACTGCTAATCGGTGTATCCCACATCTGGGTCTTCTTCTCCTGCAACAGCCAGCGACGCATCTCATCGATAGTCTGTGTATCGTCCGGGGCCGCATACTTGATTGCCTCGATAGCAGCAACCTCGGTCGGAATCTTATAACTATACCATGAATAACCAGCACGTGGTGTGTCATAGTAACGTCCCATCTCCTCCGTGTAAACAGTATATTCCTTCAGGCTCTGTACATACTCCTTTGCTTTCTGGGTATCTCCATTCTGCTGAAGGATGATGGTCGTCATCGCCTTCTCATAGATGGTCTGACGTTTGATATCCTTCTTCAACAACGGCATCAGATAGGCTTTTGCATCAGCCGCCTTGCGATCCAGTTCACGGTTGACGATAGCATTGACATAGAGCCAGTCGAGTGCCATGAAGGACGGGAACGACGGTTTGACACCCTTCTTCTCCCATTTCTTCATCTCCTCTACCATCTCCTCTATCTCTTTGTCCATATATCTCATGGCTCTCGTCTGAATCGTAGACGCATTACCATAAGTACCTGTCATAACATGCAGACGTGCCAGCATCTCTGCTACACTCATGGTGATATACGGACTGGTCGGCATACCTGGATACCACGAGAAGCCTCCATCACCCTGTTGCAGTTTACCAAGTTTCTCCAATGCTGTCGACAGACGGTTGTCGATGGTGTTCACATCGAAGAAGTCAGCAAGGCGTTGTTTCTGTTCTGCCTCACGGTCGGCATCATTCACCCATGGTGTCTCAGCGAGGATGATATCCTTCAGTTCCTGATTCTTCTCCAAGTTACTGTGTAATGAGGTCTCATTGCCCGTTTCACGCTTCCACTGCTCGAAGACCTTCTTCGCATTCGGAGTCTGTCCGAGGATGGTCTTTGCCAACAGATTAGAATAGAAAGAAGCGGCTTGGTCAATGGCACTGGTCTCATAAGGCTGTCCAAGAGTAGCCAATGACTGTACCATCAACCATGCAGGATTGTTGGTATATTCAACGGTCAGTTTCTGTTGTGCCGTTCCTGCTGGGAAGAGTTTCGTAAGGTCAATCGTCTTCACACCTGGCTCATGCTGGGTAAACGGAACACTTACTGTTACACGTTCCTTATCCGGCAAGATGGGCAGATAGTGTTGTTCTCCGTCAGAGAAGTCGGCACCCTTTGCCGTTATTCTGCATATCAGCAAGGAATACTCGTCAGTGGGTTGATAGTAGAAGGTAACATGTCCCGTCTTACCAGCCTCCACCGTAAAGGTCTTCTGGTCAGTATATACCACCTTCTCCGTCTCTGGGTCGAGCAGTTCCACGTAAGCCGTTCCCTGCTGAGACTGTTCACTGATATTAAAGATACGGGCAGAGATCTGCGCCTTATCACCCATACGGATGAAACGTGGCATATTCGGCTGTATCATCACATCTTTCTGAGCAACAGTCTCACCGCCTAAAGAACCTGTGAACATATCCTTGGTATGGGCTATACTCATAAACTTCCAAGTGGTCAGACTCTCCGGCAAAGTAAACTTCAACGTGACATTTCCGTCTTGGTCAGCCACCAACGAAGGATAGAAGAAAGCAGTTTCGTTCATATTCTCACGCAACTGTACGGACTCCTCTTTGGGCTCTTCCGTTACTACCTG
>Ga0310690_10010497_pt1 | contig 11518 bp, 20 predicted proteins | sample AusTroGonzalo_MG_2_FD_207661 | JGI IMG/M metagenome (GOLD analysis project Ga0310690, IMG submission 207661) | Bovine rumen microbial communities from tropical cattle in Woodstock, Queensland, Australia - Gonzalo_04 (v2) (version 2) | ecosystem: Host-associated > Mammals > Digestive system >...
TGTATATATGACTTAAACCTTGTAGCCACTTGATACCGTAATTTACTGACTCCGGTCCTTTTGCCGCCTGTCTTATGAATGCTCCGTATGCCTTAAAGTCTGCTATTGCAAATAATCCTCCGCCACCTGGGTCTGCTATAACAAGTTCTTCCGGACTTACTTTTTTCAGGTCTACATACAAAGCATCATATATTTCTTTTATGCGGGACTGATGTGTATCGTATTCATCAAATATATAAATATCTCTGTGTGACTTATCAAAATGTAGCCTCACAAATCGTGTAGGGTCTAACGCAAAACCCCAGTCAATTCCATTATATATGTGGTCGAATGTTTTCCACAAGGGTATTTCTGAAATTATATTTCCATATCCATCATCGTGCGGCTCACAGGGAACAAGTTCCTCCATATCCATATCACAGGCATTAGGAAATACATCGCCTCCAGTACCAATTGCTTCTCCGCCATACTCATGCTGATAGGCTCTTGGATTTATTCTTTTTAGTTCTTCTGCTTCTTCTATAAAAACTTGTCCAAGCCATTCCGTAGGAACATCTAAATAAGTATTGCGTGTGACAAGTGTATTTTCTGTTCTTTCTATTTCACAAGTATCTGTGTATTCGTTAGCCCAGTTATTCTTTGAAATGGGAGGGTTAAATGTTCTAAAATCCCAAAACTTTTCTCCGCCTCTCATCGTTGATTGTGTTACCTTACGGAGTTCATTTTCTCCTGCAAACTGGTCCAACTCCTCAAACCATGTTACGCCGATATATCCGAATTGCGGTTTAATTGATTTGATTTTATTAGGGTCGTCCAGTCCCATGAAATATATCTTTTGTCCTGTGGGTATATACGTGATAGGAGTGCTGTATGTTTTTGGTATGTGAAACAGGGAATCCACTCCCAGTTGATAAATGCCCCATATTACCTGTGGAAATATTGATGTCTGTATTGTATTTCCTATTTTTCTAAAACATACTGCATGCACTTCCGGATTTTGCATGATAAGAAGTGGAATTGCTATGCCGCCTACGAATGAAGATTTGGTACTTCCACGTCCTCCAGGAAATACATAATGAGTATGACGGTGCTCCAGAATGTCTTCAAGAACATCGTCATACATGGGAATTATACAATCTTTTAAGCTGATTTCAAAATTACTCATAACTTCCTCAAAAAGTTTTTACTGACCCAAGCCGTGATATCACCAAGTCTTGCCCATCCATTATCCGATTCCTGCACTACACGCACAATCATATTTTTTGGTATTTTGAAAAGTACGTTTCCTGTCTCGGAATAAGTATCTCTTACATTTAATTGAGTTGCCGTGACTTTTGCATTATAATTTGCTGTCAATAATTCCACGGGCTTGTCATATATAGTCAATTTATTTTGTGTTACCACACGCATACAGTTAGTGACATAGGTTGAACGTGTCGCATACCCGTCCGCCTTAATAAAATTCAAATACTGCTCTGGTGTCGTTGCTGTTTTAAGATTTGCGTATCTTTGAGTGGATATAAAATCAAAATACCCTTTTACTCCATCCGACATATTATTATAACACCTGAAGTCATCATATATCTCTGTCAATACGCCTTTTTGATATTCCTCTTTAGTTTTGAGCCTTATCTTTTTTCCTGTCCAACTCTTACCTGCTTTCATTCCGAAATAGTTGTGATACTTTGCAAGACCGCTCTTGCCATAAGCACTTTCCAAGCAGGCTTGAGCGATGATAGGACTACATACTTGATATCCATATTGCTTTGCATATTTCTGTATAATAGGTCCTATTTTTTCGATAAATTCCAATTGCTGTGAACTCATAGGCTTTACCTCGCTAACTGTTCAAGAAGTTGCTTTACCTTGTCGAATCCCACGGTTGCAGACAGAAAGGAAAGAAATATCAACGCAATGATGATTACAATAATTTGTGGAGTAAGTGCTGTTGCTGTGTAAATAAGATATCCTGCACATATTGCAATGGTAAGAACTACTGAAACAATCACGGCAAGAAGATTTGAACTGTAATGTCTATCGCCAAGAAGTTTTTTAAGTGCTTCAACTGTGAGTGATGTAAGAACTGAAATTATTGCCAATGCTGAAATAAGAAATCCGCTATTCATCCTTGTTCCTCCTTATTCTCATATTTTAATTTGAATATCTTTATCAATCCACATACTACAATCTCTCCGCCAAATAAGCCATAAAAGCAAGTAATAAGCACATCAGGAATTGTTACACCACACGCACTCATTATCATTACCACTATTGTGAAGAGTATGCACATAAAGATTGAAAATGCTATATACAAGGTTAATGATGATATTTCTGTTTGCTGATTATCCTTCATGCTTTCTCCTTTCATATTTGCCGTAGACAGGTATATCCCCATCTACGGCTCAAAATACCCATCATGTTACGCACAAAGGCTTAATGGGTTCATAATCGTATCGTGCAAGGAATCACACCTTGCAATATGACCTTCCCTGTCCGTCAACGATACGAGTTACACTAAAAAGTATGTAATTACTCTCCTTCGGGTTCGGGTTCGTGTCTGATTTCCTCTGCCTTGCCGTCGTATACGTCAAGGGTTTCGTTTGCTACCCTTACATTTGCCTGTTCTACGTCAGGAGCATTGAGATACATAGCACACTTGCCGTGATAATCTACCATTGCGCCCTTAATTCCTGCCTTGTTAGGAATCCACTCTGTTATGAGGTTGGTCATAAGGTTGTTATTGCTTACCGCTATGACAAAAAGTTTTCCTGTCACTTCTTCGGGGTCATCACCTGTCTTGTCGATTACTTCCTCCCACGGTCCGTAGGTCTTAAATTCCTCGTCTGTTATTCTGACCTTTGCCTGTTCCGTGTTTTGGTCATTCCATAAGTTTTTGCAAGTATTATGGAACGATATCCTTGCACTCTGTTCATCTTCTTTTGTTGCAACGACAGTTTTTACTCCGTCTGCTATTTGTTCTATGTAGAGTTTCATTTGGTTTTCCTCCTTTATTTTGTATAATAAATTGTAAGATAATAATATGTGCTTGAATCTATAAAACTGCTCGTATTGGGTGCTTTTGCGATTATTGTTATTTGATTTGAATATATAAAGGGAAGAACCTCTGTCTCGTTTACTGCTGTTGTGTATGGTATCGGAAATGTCGAATCTGCTTGCGTTGATGTTTTGTACCGTGTAAGTCCTTCAACTTTTGTAATATTTCTCCGGTCAAAATCAGAAGAAATCAATCTAATATAATAGTCATAGTCGGGATAATTTTGGGCATCTGACGCAATCATATTGTTACCCGTCCACACATACGTCTTTTTGTATATTTTGCTTCCATCAATCCATATATCGCCTGTATCTATTTCAGATGTAGAATAATAACCTCCTTTCAACTGACTCGCCACACTCAACACTTCCCAATAAGTAGCATTAGGCGGTTGGTGTCCTGACGAAGCCGTTGAATTGATATAGCGGTATCTTACATTTCCTGATATACAGGTCATTCCTTTTGAGTAGGTTGTCGAGGAAGAATACTGTGCATCCACATAGTCGGGAGTAGGTGCTGGTACTGTCTTTCCTGCTATTGGGATTAGGTTTGTTCCATCGTATATATTTACACTCATTTAATCACCTCCTATCTTACAATGCTTTGTAATAAACCGAAAATTGATAATTCGATAGGTCACTAACATTTCCGCTTGTCGGGTCAACACTTGTTGCGCTTCCAACCTTAAATTTCCTTGTTGACATAGTGTAATTGACCGCAGCAGTTGTCATGGCAAATTTATATGCATACGCACTATTTGCATAAGCACTACTGATAATAAAGGATATATAAGTATATAGCCCCTCTGTTTGTGCTTGTGTTATCCTCCTTTGAAATTCTGCTTTAGGAAGATAAATCTCACCAACTGAACCTGTCGCAACACCTGAACCTTTCCTATTCAAACACATATACACATCACCAAAACTTGATGGTAATGTTAATTCTCCACTTGTATTTTCAAGTGTTCCGAGATATGTCCAATCATTTCCATAATCATCACTCAAATTAACAACCGTATACTTTGCTTTTTCTGTACTACTTAACGCTTCCCATTCTGCCGTTGTTCCGCTGAATATCGGCAACTTCACCTTTGTGCGGTCATTCGTGCTGTCATCCGTCACTCCCATTCCTTCAAACTGCAAGCCTGCTCTTTGGGTCATTGCTGAACCCGAACCGTTTAGGATGGTGTGACCGCCACCACTACTTTTTTGTTTGCTCGGTAAAATCATATTTATCCTCCCTTAGTTTATTATCCAAACTCTCACGGTCATAGCCTGTGAAGCCGCAAGGGTCATTGTCACTGTCAATGTATCACCGCTTAATACAGCACTCTTATATTCAACTCCGTCTGTTGTCCATATCTCATATCCCGTCACCCATGTAGGAAGTGTGAATACGAAAGTATAATCTCCCGCTGTTGTTACCTGTGCCGCTGTTTTGCTGACTTCTAAATATTCTGAACGGTATATGTAATATCCTGTTGCGCTTGAATTTTTCCCTAATATGTTTATGGATTGTCCTGTTGCGGATGAACCTGTTGCCGATGAAGGTGCTGTTACTGATACGGCACTTTTATCTTCTAATGCCAACAATGCCGTGTTGACAGTAGAATAATTAACCCCCGCAACTTTAATAGGTATAATAGTCTGCGATTGATATTCCGTTGTATCAATCGTTCCATCATTCTTTACAAGTCCTGCGGTCTGCGATTTTCCGATCTTGTCTGCTAAAGCGGTTTCAACATCACCAAAACTGTCAATGCTTGATCCGTCTAACATTCCTGATATAGCGTCTGCGTTTGCTTTTCCTTTGTTTCCAGCATAAGCTGTTGAGGATGTTTCACCTAATGCAAGGCTTTCTGATATCTCTACATATTCAGAGCCACCCCATCTATAGGTTTTATTTGTACTTGTAGCAACGTATATCTTTCCTGTTTCTCCTGTTGCCGGAAAATCACTTGTTGCTGTATATTCAAGTACATCATCAACATAAGAAGGTAACTGTGCGCTCGGTACTTTGCCGTTTGCATCAAGTTCCGCTACACCGCTATTTGCGCCTTTTGCTGTGGTAGGTATTGCTCCAACATCCGAAGCGGTAAGTGTTTTCCATTCGGTGTCGAAATCATCACCCGACTTCTTAACAATCACTTGTCCGGCTGTTCCTTCTTCGGGTACTCCTACGCCTGTTTCACCTTGAATACCCTGAATACCCTGTATTCCTTGAACTCCTTGTATTCCCTGTGCTCCTGTATCGCCTTTGTCTCCTTTATCGCCTTTGTCTCCTTTGACTCCAACAATAGGTCCATTATTATACCATTCATTATCATCTGAAAGCCACACATATAAATCCGGATTATCTGAAAGTCCTACAAAGTAAGCATCTCCTGCTTGCCCTGTCGGGTGTGCTTCTATCAAATCTGCATAAGTATCATAAGCGGCTTTGATTTCAAACGACTTTCCATCGGCTCCATCAGCACCTGCGGCTCCTGTGTCGCCCTTATCGCCCTTAATTCCTTGCTGACCCGGAACTCCCTGAATGCCCGGAACTCCCTGAATGCCCTGAAGTCCACGCTCACCCGTATCTCCCTTATCACCTTTAGCACCGTCCATTACATTAAGCGTGTCTGTGAGTACAGTTCCATCATCCAGCGTCCACTTGAATGTAACTCTGTTGCCGCCCGTAATAGGAGTAATATTTTCTATGGTACAGTTCTTTCCTTTTATTGCTCCTCCACCAACGACTGTTTCATCTGTGTAATTCTTTGATAAGGCGAAGGCTTGTATTGCTTTTAATGCCATGTCAGTTTCCTCCTAACCAATTCCACGTGCCGTCAGATTTCATAAAAGCAACTTCTCCGCTTGCCGTAGTAACATCACTACCAAAGTCCATTGCATAATCACTCGGCAATCCTTTTACCACCATGCCACTTGTAATTTCTTGCTTCGTGTCTGCAAATATAGAGCCAGTCACTTTCTTATTAGCATGGTCATAATTTGTTGCGTCTGTTAATTTTATCATTTCTATCCTCCTTTACTACAAAATAAAAAGGGTCCCAGTATGTTCTTCCGGACTCTTTATAATTGCGGGAGTGGGACTTGAACCCACAACCTCCTGCGTATGAGGCAGGCGAGCTTCCATTTGCTCTATCCCGCTACGGGGTGCATCTTTTTTGTTGAGAAAGATTCGGTATGGACTAAACTCATGTGAAGGGGGTTTATATGGCAAAAACATTTTGATATTATCTTAAATTTACAACCTCTTCAATCCTGAAATGCTTGCATATTCACCAGTATTATAATAAATCCAATCTTCATACATATGGTCTTTCAGTACTGAAGCAGGAGCATCTTTAACATACCAACTTGCAAAAAATCTATTTGCGAGAGCTATTGTCTCGGCCTTATTTAATTTTCTTAAAGTTGCTCTCACTTCTTTTTCTGTATCGCCAAGCTTTGAATTATATTTTGTTGCAATCTTTTGACGGCGTCGTTTTTCATTTGACTCTATTGCTTGTTCTTTAGCAGTTTTCTTTTTTGGATGTCCAAGAAATGACATTGCTTCTTCTTTAGTCTTAAAATTTACTCCTCCAGGAGTAGCAGTATTGGTCTTTGAGTCAAATTCTCCTACTTCCCACTCATACTCTCCAGGTTTACCAAATCTCTTATAATAATTGCCTTTTTCGTCTACCATATAGCCCTGCCCAGCATTGTGAAATCCTTTCTTCTTTTCACTGGCTGTTCTTTCATTTGCTTCTTTTTTATTACGGGCGATTTGCTTTTCTTTTTCATCATTGTCTTTTGATATTTGTTTTTGAGTTTCTGTCTTTTCCTTAACCCCGGTAGAATATGTATCTGTCGGCTTCCTGTTATGCCATTCTTTATGAATACCCGTCACTTCATATCCACCGCCTTTACCTTTAGTAAAAACGCCTCGGTATTCATTTCCATACGCATCATATAATGATACTTCTTCATCATTAAAATCTCTATAATGTAAGCTGGAAGCATCTGCACTTTCCATTCCCAGTCCCTGTTCCTCTAATTTCTTATGTAATTCGCTTGCAGTTGTTCCTTGAACAACTTCTGGGACATTTTTAAGCTGTTTACGAACGGGCTCTTTCTTTTCACCCGTCTTTTTCGTGCCCTGTGTCTTCTTTACCGCTCTTTTTACGGCCTCTTCTTTTGACTCCCCTTCAAATATAGGGACGTGCTGTCCATTTACTGTTATCCATTGTTTTACTTCTCTTGCCATCTTTAACTCCTTTTCCAGTTAAGACTAATTTCTACCTTTTGGTCTGCTTTACCGTTTGCCCTGTTTTCTATATCAATAGTTCTTTTGGCTAATTCGGTTAATGCCTTTATTCTATCGCCAGCACTTATATCAAGACCGAATTGGTCTTTTTCTTCGCCTCGTGCTATTGCGCTAAAATGTTCAAGCACTTCTTGTCCGGACATGATTGTGGGTTTTGCCTTGATATTCTCTAACCTGGTAATTTCTTTTCGGATGTTACTTTTTTTAAGGAGCTCATGTGCTTTCACTCCTGCCGCTGGCTTTGTCTTACATACATAACCGGCTTTTATCACTGCTTCCGTACCATTACCAAGTTCTATATAATATCTGCAAAAGGCTTTTTCTTTTATTGTTAATTTATTAGTATCCTTTTTTACTGACATTAGAATTCTCTTCTATCCCTGAAATATTTATATTGTTTACGCTTATTTGGCTCTACTTTATTTACCGCTTCTTTATATTGTCTATATGCGGCTTTTCCTTCTTCTCCATAATTTAACCATGCGTTTGGTTCTACACTGAATTTTTTAGAATATTTTGAATATAAGTCATCCATCCTTACTTCCCAATCTGCCGCATCCATCCGATATTGCTTCTTACCACCGCTACTGGCCAACCTTTTTGCTTTCTCTTCTTTATAATCTTTATTATATGCGGCTTTGAGTTTTCTTAATTCTGCTTGTTTTTCTTTTGGCATATTCTTTGATATTTTTATTGCCTTTGCATTCATATATGCCTGTTCTTCTTTACTTATATCATTATCGAGATATGTTGTATTTCTCTCATCTGCTTGTTTTTTATTTTCCGCAATTTGTTTTTGTTTTGTATCTTCCTCTTTATTTGAATTATCTTTTTGCCAAAAATCTGCTTTTTCTATGTCGGCTAACTGTCTTGCAGTTCCTTCACTTGTTCCTACTATCTTTGCTCCTGCTTCTAAATTCTTTCTTATAGTAGCTCTCTCCGCAGAAGTCTTTTTTACATAGGGATTCTCTTCGCCCTCATCCGGTATGTATATTCTTCTTCCTTTACTTGTTACCCATCTTCCCATTATTTTTACCGCCTTTCTTTTTCATTACTGGCTCTATATCATTAGGCTGGGATTTTGTTTGATAAAGTTCTTTTGCCTTTTCCCACATTTCATTATCTGTAGGTATTTCCCAACCGTTTAATTCATACCAATAATCTCTTAACCATAAAACAATCTGTATCTGTGAACAGGAACTGAATAATTCTACATTCCTATGTTTACCGCGTTGTTCATCGTATATTGCTCTTCGTATTACATATTGCGTCACAGGCCTGTTCTGTTTTTCCGAATACCATTGCTGTTTATTATACAGTATATGAGCGTCGAATTTATCATTTATGGCTTGTTGAAGTTTATGTATCATACTGCTATTTGATGCAGGCATTATCTTCTTCTCTTACCCCTACCTTTGCGGGCTACTGTTCTCCGCCTCTTGTAAGTTGTTACCGTCTGTTTTGAAGCCATTATTGTCACCTATCCCTATCATTGTATTCATGTCGCCGCTTGTTTCCTGTGTGACTGTTTTCGTCTCCTCTACTGGAAGACTTAAATACCATACAAATATGCCAGCCGTTCCCAGTATTATCGCAAGTTCTACCATTGCTATAATAAACCATCTTTTCGCGCTAGCTTTTACTTCTACCAAAAGTTCGTATGCTAAACTATGTTCATTCATTCGTTGTAATTCTTCAATCTGTTGCATAGTAATTTCCTCTGGAATATTATACAACGAATAATAAGAGTTGTAAACTTAAAACAATGGTTTTCGTTTATCAGTCTTTTGTTTCTTATAACACACTTCTCCGAATCCCAGTAATCTTGATTTATCACTTTTTAATTTTCTACCACACCTCAAACAATATTTATGATATTTTTGTTTTTCCACTTTTTCTCCTTTTCTTTTCACGTTTAATACCAGCTTTTTCCAATTTATAGTATAACCCGGATATACTCATATTATAATGAGCACATAAAGATTCTACTGGGACTCCCTGTTTATACTCTTCCACTATTGTATTATCACGAATTGCATTATATTCCTGGAGCCTCAATGCTTCTTGATGTTTTATTTCTTTTATGCTTGCTTTACAATCAGGCAATTCACAATTAAAACAATCTGGATTATTCCCGTATGGACACATCTCAATCCTCTCTTTCTGCCAATCTTTGTTTGAGAACTTCCATAAATATTCTCATGCCATCAATTGCATATCCAACATCGGTGGAATACTCTTTACCGTCTATTTTTAACCATCCCTCACCACCCTCACATTCGCAAAAATCAGCATAGGTTTTTTCAAGCATTCTTTCCAGTACATCCCGTTCTATGTACTTTTGTTTGATTACAGAGTACATATCTATTTCGATTAAATCATTCTCGTTCATTCCTTATCACTCCTTTCTGCACCACATTCTTTGCATCTTGTATAATCGGGATTGATGTAATATTCACATTTACTGCACTTATCCTCACTTTCTGCCTTGTACTTGTCGATAATCTGCAATACTTCCTGTTGAAAGCCATAAAACCTATCTTCATACTTTGTTGCTACTTCATTAAGGTTTATGTTTTCTATCTCTGCTCTTATCTTGTCAAGTACATCAACTCCATATCCTTTTGGAAGTGGTATGCCGTTCATTACAGCATCAAAGATACTATTCACTATCCACGGTGATATATCACCCATCTTATGTGCTTTATAAACATCTTCGGGTATATCAATTATCAGTTTCATTCTATTTCCTCACTTTCCTGCCAATGTTTCTAAAATTGTTGGGATAGTCGCCCACTCCGTCGCACATTTACAACCCTTTCGTTTATTAACAAGGGAGGTAACATTTGCTCTTAACCTATTTTGTTCATTCCTCACTTTCCTGTGGCTCAACCTCTGTCCTCAAAACATCAAAAAATCTTTGGAGCATATAGTCAGCACCTATAACCTTGCCTTGTTCTTCTGCTATTAGTCTTTCACGTTCTCTTGCATAATAATTTCTATCCTCTACTATTGCTTTGATGATTTTATCCTTCTGTTCTCTTGTCATTCTTTATTCTCCTTATCTGCTTCTATGATTGTTGGTGTGCTATTAAGAACTATTTCAGTATGTCTAATGACAGATTTATTGTCAAAGTAGTGCTTCTGTTTATTGTTTACGCAATATGAAAATATTATCTCCATAAAAATTATTATATCCTCCTCTTAACTGCCTGACATAGTTCAAATTATAATTTCTCCCATCACTACCTTTTGTCTCTCCGTAATCTTTTATTATATGAGACTTGCATAAATAACCAAATTTTCGTATAATATCTTTCCCATACACTCCCAGGTCTATTTCTTCACCACTAACATAAATGTTACCTAAAACTAAAATAACATAACCCTTATCATATACATATTGATTAACATTCTTGAACACATCTTCAAACCATATTAAAAAATCATTGACACTTGATTTATTACTCCCATCATTTTCCTTGTCAGAATATTTAACAATATTGTGATATGGTGGGTGCATTATGACAAGTTTGAATTTTCTACCTGGATTAAATGTCATACTATCAGCCGGTATTATATAATTTTGTGTAGGTGAAATATCGTTGATAATACAGTTTCTATTTAACATATCTGCTACTCTTTTAGTAGTTCCGCTTCCACCGAAGCAATCCCAAACATAATCACCTTCATCAGTGAACCTGCGTATAAATTGATAAGGTATCTCCGGAATAAATAATCCATGAAAATCTGAAGAATTTTTAAGTTCCTCTCCCCAATCACGTTTTGGAATTAGAAACATTGGTCTATTATTAGTCGATAAACTACTTATCCATAATGCATCGGTAGTTATGTCATTTTGTAGTTCTCTCCAATTATCTGTATTCATTCCTTATCCTCACTTTCCTGTGGCTCAACCTTGAATCTTTTAGTGTCGCAATATGTTATATTTCCGCAATCATCAGCAAGCACAAGCGAACCGTCCTCGCCTACAAAGAATTGATCTATGTCCATTGTCATAAGACCACCTTTCTTTGCTATGTTATGAATTACTCGGTATGTTGGCTCTTTGCCTGTTTTTGTATCTATAACCTTAAATGTCATACTTCCTCACTTTCCTGTGGCTCAATCATCGGTGTACCACACTTCGGG
>Ga0310690_10010499_pt1 | contig 11517 bp, 6 predicted proteins | sample AusTroGonzalo_MG_2_FD_207661 | JGI IMG/M metagenome (GOLD analysis project Ga0310690, IMG submission 207661) | Bovine rumen microbial communities from tropical cattle in Woodstock, Queensland, Australia - Gonzalo_04 (v2) (version 2) | ecosystem: Host-associated > Mammals > Digestive system >...
CGGTGTCGATGGCTTCGTCGCCTCGCATGCCTCTCACGTCGAGGTCTTGATGGAAGTTGTGACGGCGGTCTTCCATCGTGGCACGTGTCACTTTGGAGGTCTGTATGGCCAGCGCCTCGTGTTTGTTGGCAGAGGTATTTTCTTTGGGAGCCTCTTTCGCCCGCTCCAACTGTTCCAGTTTTATTTTCGAGCGTACATCGCCGAAGATGACGGTGCCCTGTTTTCCCTGGATACTCTCTATCTTACCGACGGTGTTGAGACCTTTGATGCGAACGGTGTCGCCTATCTCCAACGGACGGTTCTCGGCATTCTGACTGGACTTGGCGTGTTCTGCCAGTTTCTTGCTGGCAGCCTTCTGTTCTTCGCCCTTCCTTTCCTTACGCTGAGCCTTACGCGCCTTGCGCTCTTCCATCTGGCGCAGTTTTTGGGCGAAGTCCTCCTCGCTCATCAGTCCTCGGGTATCGTCGCTGGTCACCTGCTGACGGAATTCCTGCAGTTCTTCCCGGATGATGCGGGTGCGCTCTTTCTCTGCCTGTGCCTCCTTGATCTCACGGATGGCATTCTCAATCTTGCGGTTGGCCTCGTTCAGCAGTTCTTCTGCCTGTTGCTGGGCGCGTCGCAGGATATCCTTGCGCTCGCGCTCTATCTCCTCAAGGTTGGTTTCGTAGCGCTGTATGTGTCCTTCCAGCGACTTCTCGTGCTGGTGTATCGTCTGGCGCTTGCCCTCCCAGTAGCGCTTGTCGCGTACGATGTCCTGCAGATATTTGTCGCTCTGGATATAGTCCGAGCCCACAATGTCGGAGGCATCCTTGATCACCTCTTCGGGCAGGCCCGTCTTACGGGCTATCTCGATGGCGAATGAGGAACCGGGTTGTCCGATGCTGAGTTGGAACAGGGCCTGCATCTCATGGCGGTCGTAGAGCATCGCACCGTTCACCACGCCCTCGTGATCCTCGGCAAAGTGCTTCAGGTTCTGATAGTGGGTGGTGATGACGCCGAAGGCCTGCTTCTGCCAGAACTGTTTCAGTACGGCTTCTGCGATGGCACCGCCGATGGTGGGCTCCGTACCGCCGCCGAACTCATCGATCAATAATAGGGTTCGTGCATCGGCTTGCTTCATCATCTGCTTCATGTTCAGCAGATGACTCGAATAGGTCGAGAGGTCGTTTTCGATGCTCTGTTCGTCGCCGATGTCAATCATGATGGAGTCGAACATACCCGTCGTGGAACGGTAACCGATGGGGATGCTCAGGCCACATTGCAACATGTATTGCAGCAGTCCGACTGTCTTCAGACACACCGACTTGCCACCCGCATTCGGACCACTAATGATTAAGAGACGTTTTGGTGGGGTGAGCATGATGTCCAACGGCACTACCTTCTTTCCCTGCTTCTCGAGCGAGAGTTGCAGCAGCGGATGACAGGCACGAATCCAGTCGAGGTGTGGCTGTGGCTTCACTTCGGGCTCAAAACCCTTCATCAACTTTGCCAGTTCTGTCTTGGCGCGCAACAGGTCTATCTGTGCCAGGAACTCGTAGGAGTCGAGGATCGGCTGTACCTGCGGACGAACCTCGTCAGAGAACACGGTCAGTATCCTGACTATCTCGCGCCGCTCGGCGGCTTCCAGTTCGCGCACCTTGTTGTTCGCCTCTACCACCTCAGTAGGTTCGATAAATACGGTTTTCCCCGTAGCCGATTCGTCGTGTACGATACCACTAATCTTGCGTTTCACGCCGGGGGCGACGGGAATGACTAGACGACCGTCACGAACGGCGGGCGTCACGTCCTTATCCACTAACCCGTCTTTCTGGGCAGCGTGTAATATAGTATATAAGGTACGCGAGATGGAACCTTCCATCTTCTGTAGGTCGTGTCGGATGCCAGCGAGGGTCATCGTGGCCGAGTCCTTGATTTTCCCGAACTTGTCGAGGATAGAGTCGATGCGGCGTATCATGGCGGGGAAGGTCATCACTCCCTCCGTCATGCGGTGCAGGGCAGGGTAGGGATAGGACGTTTCGCCGCTGGCCGTCTGCTCAGCGCCACGCTCCAGATACTTCACGATGTCCGCAATGGTCTGTAGCGAGCGCCGCAGGTCCCATACCTCGTCTTCCTCCAGATGCGTGTTTTCCAGTCGGATGCGTTTGATACTCTCTCGCACATCGAAGAAATACTGCATCGGGAAGTCATCGGCCTCGTCCTGTAAACGGCGGAACTCACGCATCTGCTTCAGCCATTCGTTCACCGTCTCAACATCAGTAGAGAAGGCGATCTCATCTACTTTCTCCTTGCCGAGCGTACTCAGACAGCGCTCTTTCAGTAGCCCTCGTATCTCGTTGAAGCCAATCTTCTGTTCGAAGTTATTCGGGTAAATCACGCTGCAAAGGTACTAATTTTAACTTGGATATGCAAAAAGTTGCCTAAAAATTTGTTCAATTCCGGAAAAACTCGTACCTTTGCACCCGCTTTCAAGAAATCGAAGCACTGGAGAGATGGTAGAGTGGTCGATTACAGTAGTCTTGAAAACTACCGTACCGAGAGGTACCGGGGGTTCGAATCCCTCTCTCTCCGCAACAAAAACAAGGAACCCGCTGAAATTTCAGCGGGTTTTCTTTTTCTGTACTGATTAAGACAACCGTTTTAGCAATTCAAGCAGCACTTGCCAGATGTCATCGATGGTGGAGAGTTCAACCCGTTCGCTGGTAGAGTGGGGTTCCACAATACGCGGGCCGATACTGGCTATCTGAATGCCCGGATAGTGCTGTACGAAGAAACCTGCTTCCAGTACAAAGTGCATGGCCACCATGCGAGGTCGCCAGCCCAGTACATCTTGGAAAGTGTTGCTGACCATTTGCAGGAAGGGCGACTGCTGATCTTCCTGCCAGGCAGGAGCCGACATCACGATCTCCGAATCGGCACCAATATCCATAAAGGTGTTGGCAATATCCTTGCTGAGTGCCTCCATATCAGCGTCGATGAAACTGCGTGTATGGGTAGAGACAAAGATATGTGGCGACTGGTACTCACCGTCGCCTTCTGTCGTAGAGATGCGTCCCACATTATTGGATGTCTCCACCGTGCCGGGCATTGCCTCACTCATTTTCACCTTGCCTTGGGGAATCTGTTCCAAACAGTCTATCAGTACCTCTATGGCCGTTATGGGGATAACCGTGTCTGTGTCCTGTTGGTCACACGTCCCGATGCTACAAGTGATGCAAGGATCGGTGCTTCCATAGTTCTCGCGAAGCCATAGGTTGATTTCCTCAATCTGTTTTTTCAAGAATTCTAAAGCCTCGTCAGATGGGATGCCAATCACCATCTCACCTTTTGATGCAATCGATGCGTTGGCTTCGCCAATCTCGATACTGGCAATATCAATGTCATCTTCATAGAGACAGATGGCTTTCAAGATGGCCCTTGCAGGAATCTGAGCACTGCAACGTCCCTTGTTGATGTCAACGCCTGAGTGACCGCCCAGTCCTCCCTCAATGCGGATGCGGTACCAATTGCGCTCACCGCCTGTAACAGGCTGTCGCTTGATGGGGATGCGGTGGAACTGAAGGCAGGCTCCTGCTGCACCCGTCGTGATGGTGTCGTAATCCTCCGAGTCGAGGTTGATTACCTTACGGCCTTTCAGAAAGTTCTTGCTCAACTGCGAGGCTCCCGACATACCATCCTCCTCATTGGTCGTGGTGATGACCTCAAGAGCGGGATGAACGATGCTGTCGTCTTCGAGCACGGCCAGAGCCATCGACAGGCCGATGCCGTTGTCGGCTCCCAATGAGGTGCCACGAGCCTTCATCCATCCGTTTTCCTCGTAGGCCTCAATGGGGTCGTTCAGAGGATCACTCATCCCCACACATACCATGTCCATGTGGTTCAGCAGAACGATGGGATCCGCCCCCTCATGACCAGGACTGGCTGGCTTACGTATCACCACACAGTTCTCCTTGTCGCGCTCATACTCCAGATGCAGTCGCTCTGCAAATTGGCAAAGGTAGTTAGCCACTCGTTCCTCATGATGCGAGGGACGTGGAATCTGGTTCAGTTCATGAAAGATGCTGAACACCCGTTCTGTTGAGGGACATGTCTTTATCATACGACGATTATTTCTATACTACATTTTGGGGTTTCCCCTCAACAAATGCCCGAACATTGTCGATGGCAATGGCTATCAACCGGATTCGAGCCTCGCAAGAGGCCCAGGCGATATGCGGGGTGATATAGGCGTTCTCGCACTTCAATAGCGGGTTGTCAACCTTTGGGGGCTCCTCTGTCAACACGTCGGCGCAGAAGGCCCTCAAGCGGTTTTCATTTAGCGCATCAGCCACGTCCTGATCGTTGATCAACGGACCGCGCCCTGTATTGATGAGGATGGCTGAGGGCTTCATCTTCTGGAGTGCCTGACGGTTGATGAGGTGTTTAGTGTCAGGGGTGAGAGGACAGTGCAGACTCAACACGTCGCACTCTGTCAGGATATCATCCATGGCCTTCTTCTCGATGTACGATGGCAACTGATCGGCCGACTTGCTGGTCAAGGCTACGACTCTCATGCCAAAGGCGTTGGCAATGGCAGCCACACGCTGACCGATATTGCCGAGGCCCACGATGCCGAAGGTCTTGCCAGCAAGTTCTGTCAACAATGTGTCGCAGTAACTGAAATCAGGATTGTCAGTCCACCGGCCTTGTCTATTCTGAACAGCATAGTGCTCAGTACGGTTGGTGACGGTGAGCAGATGGGCGAACACCATCTGTGCCACACTCTCCGTGCTATAGGCGGGTACGTTGGTGATGATGATGCCGCGCTCTCTTGCTGCCTCCATATCCACCACGTTGTAGCCTGTGGCCAGCACACCGATATATTTCAGACAGGGCAGTTGTTCCATCTCCTGTCTGCCGATGATGACCTTGTTGGTCAGCACAATGTCTGCGTCTTTCGCCCGTATGACAGTTTCTTCGGGTCTCGTGCGGTCATAGACCGTCAACTCACCAACCTCCTTGAGACCATCCCATGAAAGGTCGCCAGGATTGGCCGTATAGCCGTCGAGTATTACTATTCTCATTTTCCTTTTTTATTATAGTTGAATGCTTTCGATGCGGAGTCTGAGCAGACCGGCAGGGACACGTACTTCCACGATGTCACCAGCCTTCTTGTTGAGCAGGGCTTGTGCGATGGGCGACTTGATGGAAATCTTTCCCTCGCGGAGATTGGCCTCGTGGGGACTGGCGATGGTGTAGGTCATGCGGCTGTTGTTGGCGAGGTTGGTCATCTCCACCTTGCTGAGCAGACCGACGGCATCAGAGCCGAGTCGTGACGTGTCGATGACCCGCGCATTCTCCAGTACCTTTTGTTTGAAACGTATCCTACCCAGCAACCGTGACTGTTCACGCTTGGCGGCATGGTATTCGAAGTTCTCGCTGAGGTCGCCCTTGTCGCGGGCCTCAGCGATAGCCTCACGTACCTGAGGCAGATCCACGGTTTCCAATTGACGGAGTTCGGCTACGAGTTTGTCGTAGCCTTCCTGAGACATGTATTCCATAAAATCTTCGTTTATCGTTTGGGGGCGACAACGTTCTTGACTGCCTTGGCAAGGGCTTCTGAGGCTTCTGCCTTGGCATCAGTGGGAAGCAGATACCAGCGAACGGCCCACTGGAGCGACTCACCTGGCTTCAGGGTTGTATAGGCTCCCTGACTCTCCAACTCTATGAACGACTTGCGTTGGTTCACATAGACCTGAATCTCGGCCTCTTCTGGAGCAGGCTGTGACGGCTCAAGGTCTTGAAATTTCTTGATAAGCAGCAGACCGTTGGCGCTAAAAGCCAGCCATCCTTTACCGTCGGCATTGATCTTACGGTTCTGAGGGGCTTCATCGGTCTGATACCAACTGAGACCAAAGGCGGACTTGAAGTCCAAAAGACCAGCGGGTGTGATGCCCTCGACGGGAGCATCGAAGAAGATGACACCGTCGCCGTTAGGTACGCGGGTGATCTCCCACGGAGCCACCTGACGTATCTCGTCAGACTTGTTGATGATGGAGTAGTTGACCACGATGGCATTATCGGCAGGATCAACGGTGAACTCCTTGCGCACCTGATATTTCAGTCTTCCTGACACTTCGCTGGTCATGACGAGGCTCTTGTCCTTAGTAACCTGATAAGGCATACGGTCGAACTCAGGTACTGGTGGCCAGTTCCATTCCTTCTGAGGACTGGTCCAGAAGGTACTGCCGAAGGAATTGGGGAAAGTGGTCTGGCTGATGACCTCAGCATCGCCGTATTTGAAAGAGAGAATCTTGCCGCCGTCGGTTGAGACGGTCATGGAGACCTTGTCACTCTGGATGGTGTACTTGCCTTCTCCGGCTTCTGTGATAATGGCTGCTTGCCTGGCCGTCATACAACTGGCGAGGGCTACCATCAGAAAGGATGTTAAAATCTTCTTCATGAATCGTTGATGTTTAATGTTAAAATTTGAGTGCAAAGATATGAAAAAGATGTTATGAACGGGCAATAGTTAATCATAAAAAGCAACAATTAGGGAAGATTAACAAAAGTGTTCAAGTTTAAAAAACATTAATCTTGAAGAGTGTGTTTGGTACATTCAATTTTTTTTCATAACTTTGCTCAAAATTTCCTAACTTACTTAAACTATTGCGTATGAGAAAAATGAAAAGCGTTGCTATTGCCGCATTATTAGGACTGGCAACAACCTGTTGGGCACAGGAGCCCGCAGTCAAATCAACCGTCTGTAATCCAGATGGAACAGTGACCTTTAACTACAAGAATGACTCTGCAAAGAGTGTGTTGGTGGATGTCCAGTTTGCCGGGCGTAAGGAAATGACCCGTGGCGCCAATGGCGTGTGGACAGTGACCCTCGGTCCTGCCGAGCCTGACATGTACCCGTATTGCTTCGTCGTTGACGGTGTCAGCGTGATGGATCCTCAGAATCCTCTCTATTTCCCCAACGAGGGTTTCAAGAATAGCCTGTTGGAGATCAAGTCGAAGGACGGTCTGCCCCACGACATCAAGGATGTGCCGCATGGACGTGTCGAGTACATTCACTATTACTCTAAGAGTCTCGGTGGCACCAATACTGCCATCGTCTATCTGCCACCCAGTTATAATACAATGACGATGTCGTTTAATGCTGGCGACCAGAAGAAATATCCCGTGTTCTACCTCATTAGTGGCACGACAGACACTGAAGAGGTGTATCTGAAAGTAGGTCGTGTGAACTATATCCTCGACAACCTGATTGCCGACAAGGCTGCCAAGGAGATGATTGTGGTGCTGCCCTACGGCAATCCCACTAAACTCCTACCTGCCCCTAAGGATGGTGGTCCGCAGATGCAGTTCGGTAATGATGTGTTCAGCAAGGATCTCATCAACGACCTGATGCCTTATATCGAGAAGACCTACCGTACGGTGAACAACCGCGACAACCGTGCCATCGGCGGCTTCTCACGTGGTGGTAACCAAGGCCTGCTCAATGGTCTGACGAATCTCGACAAGTTCTCTTATCTCTGCAGTTATAGTTCATTCACCTCGACGGATATTCCCAATGTCTATGACAATGCTGCTGAGACCAACAAGAAGATTCACCTCTTCTGGCTCGGCGTGGGCACTGATGACTTCCTCTATGGCAATGCCCGCGACTATATGGAGTTCCTTGACAGCAAGGGTATTCAAAGCGTGAAGGAGTTTACCACGGGTAAGTTCGGACACACTTGGATGAACGCCAAGTATTTCCTCACCAAGACCCTGCCGTTGCTCTTCAACAAGAAGGCTTCTGAAGAAGCAATGAAGGAAGGCAAGCCCGCACCTGCTAAGACGGGACAGGAACAGCAGTTTACACCTGGCGTGATGGCCCGACTCTTCCCGCGTCCTATCATTTCGCCGGAATATTCTGAAGACGGTATCACCTTCCGTTTCAAGGCTCCCGAGGCCAAGAAGGTGGAACTGGAGTGCGAGATGCTGCCGGAGAACCTTGCTATGGAGCGTGACAGCGACGGTGTGTGGAGCGTGACGATGACCGACCACCTCTTCGATACTTTTGAGTACTGCTTTGTGATGGACGGAACGCCGGTGGCCGACCCCAGCAATATGTATCTCTCGCCTAACAAGGGCTTCAAGTATAGCATTGCCGACAATCCCAATTCTCCTTTCAACTTCGCCTCGATGGGTGAGATAGAGCACGGACGTGTATCGTACGACTTTGAGAATAATGAGGCTTGGTACACCTCGGCGATGCAAGGTCAACAGGGAGGCGGCATGTTTATGATGCCCACGATGATCCAGTTGGTACCCGGCAAGGATGACACGATGGAGAGTTGGTTCAAGGTAGGTGGCGCTGATGCCATCGTCGATAAACTCGTTGCCGAAGGCAAGGCCAAGGCTTGTATTCTTACCACCAGTAGCATGGACTTCATGCAGGGTATGCCTGGTGGCGGTGGCGGCATGCCTGGTATCCAGATGGATGTGCTGAAAGCCGACGACTATCCTACTTGGGGTCTGCGTCGTGCTGCCCTTATCAAACTGCTCCTTGATATTGCCAAGCGTCCTGCTCCCCAGATGGGTGGCTTTGGTGGTGGACGTCCCGGTGGTGCTGGCGGTCGTCGTGGTGGCGGCGGTGGCTTCCCAGGCGGTGGCGGCGGCTTCCCAGGTGGCGGCGGTGGCTTCCCAGGTGGAGGTGGCGGTTTCCCGGGTGGAGGCTTCTAACCTGACAGTTTGCTTACATTTATAAATATAGTATTAAAATGAGAAAAATGATTTTAGCGGCAGTGACCGCTATGTTGGCCCTGACCAGTGCGTCGGCCCAGTACAAGTATGAGTGGCAGAATCCCAACCTGCCCAGAGAGCAGCGTGTGGAGAGTCTGTTGAAGATGCTGACTCCTGAGGAGAAGGTAGGACTGATGATGAACAAGTCCATCAGTATCGACCGTCTTGGCATCCCGTCCTACAACTGGTGGAGCGAGGCCTGTCACGGTGTGCGCCAGGGTGGCTATACTGTCTATCCACAGCCTATCGGTATGGCTGCTGCTTTTAGTGAACAACTCGTCTATGACGTGTTCTCGCAGGTCTCTGATGAGGCCCGTGCCAACTGGAACCGCAGTGACCACAATATCTTTAATGTGCCGATGGGTGTGACTTATTATCCCGGTAATCCAGAACTGACCTTCTGGTGCCCGAACGTGAACATCTTCCGTGATCCGCGTTGGGGCAGGGGACAGGAGACCTGTGGTGAAGACCCCTATCTGAATGCCGTCCTCGGTGTGCAGACAGTACTCGGTATGCAGGGCAATAACGACAAGTATTTCAAGACCCATGCCTGTGCCAAGCACTATGCCGTACACAGCGGTCCGGAGCCTCTGCGCCACTCTATGAACGTGGAGCCCACGAACCGTGACCTCTGGGAAACCTATCTGCCTGCCTTCAAGGCATTGGTGAAGAAAGGTAATGTGCGTGAGGTGATGTGTGCCTACCAGCGTTTCGAGGGTAAACCCTGTTGCACCAGCGACCGTCTGTTGATTGACATCCTGCGCAACAAGTGGGGCTACGATGCCATCGTGCTCACCGACTGCGATGCCATCAACAACTTCTTCAACCGTGGACAGCACGAGACGCATAAGGACGGGCTGTCTGCTTCTGTCGATGCCGTGCTGAATGGTACGGACTTGGAGTGTGGTAAGGTGTTTATGTCGCTGACGGAGGGTCTGGAGAAGGGACTCATCAAGGAGTCTGACCTTGATGCCCATCTGCGTAAGACCCTCATGGGTCGTTTCGAACTGGGTATGTTCGATCCTGCCGACATGCTGCCTTGGGCTAATCTTGGTCCTGAGGTCATCAGCAGTGAGAAGAACAACGACTTGGCTACTCAGGCCGCCCGTGAGTCGATGGTGCTGTTGGAGAACAAGGGTAATGTGCTGCCTCTCTCGAAGAGCATCAAGACACTGGCCGTGCTGGGCCCGAATGCCGACGATGTGGAGTTGCTGAACGGCAACTACGGTGGCACGCCTACCGATGAACACAAGCACTCGTTGCTTAGTGGTATCAAGGCAGCCGTTCCCGGTGCCAAGATTATCTACAATAAGGCCTGTGAATTGAACGATGAATATACCACCGTTCACCACATTCAGGACTTCAATGGTGGTAAAGGCGTATTTGTAGAATTTTGGAACAACAAGAACCTCGAGGGTGACCCCGTGAAGAGCGCCTACTATACCGACGAACTGAACTTCTCTACCTTCGGAGCATGGGGCTTTGCCGAGGGCGTCGATAACGACAATCTCTCCGTGCGTGTCAGTGGTAAATATACTGCCACTTTCACTGGTGAGATGAAATATACGCTTTCTACCGACAACGGCTACATCCTGAAGGTCAACGGTGAGGTCGTTGAGGAGAACAAGGGTGGCGGTCGTCGTGGTTTCGGAGGTTTTGGCTTCGGACGCCGTGGTGCCGATTACAAGGGTTTCAACGTTGAGGCTGGCAAGACCTACGATGTCGTCATTGAGTACCGTCGTGGTAGCGGACAGTTCGCTATGTTGCGCGGCGATATCTGCGAGCGTAAACTCGCCGACTTCACCGATCTGGCCAAGGAGGTCAGTGTGGCTGATGCCATCATCATCATCGGTGGTATCTCTGCCCGAATGGAAGGTGAGGGTGGCGACAAGCAGACCATTGATCTGCCTGTAGTTCAGCAACTGCTTCTCAAGGCTATGCACAAGACTGGCAAGCCCGTCATCTTTGTCAACTGCTCTGGTTCTGCCATTGCATTCGGCAATGTCGAAGGCGAATACGATGCCCTACTTCAGGCTTGGTATGCTGGTCAGGGTGGTGCCAAGGCCCTCGCTGAGGTGCTCTTCGGCGACTACAATCCTGGTGGTAAACTCCCTGTGACGTTCTACCGTTCCAACGATGATCTGCCCGACTTCATGGACTACTCGATGAAGAACCGCACATACCGTTACTTCACGGGTTTGCCTCAGTATGCTTTCGGCTATGGTTTGAGTTATACTTCCTTCGCCCTTGGCAAGGCTAAGATCTCTGCCAAGTCGATGAAGAAGGATGGTAAGGTGACACTGACTGTCCCTGTGACGAACACAGGTAAGCGTGAGGGTACCGAGACCGTGCAGATTTATGTGAAGGCTCTCGACGATGCAGGTGCTCCCATCAAGGCCCTGAAGGGATTCCAGAAGTTGTCTCTGAAGGCAGGTGAGACCAAGACGGCCTCCATCACCCTCGATGGTGAGGCTTTCGAATACTACGACGAGAGTATCGACGAACTCTCTACCAAGTCAGGTCGCTATCAGATCCTCTACGGCACATCGTCGCTCGACAAGGACCTGAAGGCTTTCGGCTTTGCAGTAAAATAAATCTTTCAGATGGAGAAGTTATGGAACAGGAACTACTGCAAGGTAATGACGGCGAACTTCGCACTGTTCTTTGCCTTCTATGTTCTTACTCCATTACTTCCCCTCTATCTGAGTGAACATTTCGGAGCGACGAAGGATGTGATAGGGCTTG
>Ga0310690_10010500_pt1 | contig 11516 bp, 8 predicted proteins | sample AusTroGonzalo_MG_2_FD_207661 | JGI IMG/M metagenome (GOLD analysis project Ga0310690, IMG submission 207661) | Bovine rumen microbial communities from tropical cattle in Woodstock, Queensland, Australia - Gonzalo_04 (v2) (version 2) | ecosystem: Host-associated > Mammals > Digestive system >...
TCGCCTGCAGGACGTGGGAGGACTTCGCCGCGCTATTCGACCGCGAGTTCCGCCACGACCTCGGCGAGGCGGCGGACTACGCGTGGATGTTCAACGACCTCCGCGCGAAGGACTGCAACGTCCTCTCGGCGCTTCTCCTGTCGGGCTGCATAGAGCGCGCGAAGAGCCCGACGCGCGGCGGACTCTCGCGCGGATGGGGCCTCCTGATGACTATCGGCATGCCCAACCTGATCGACTCGCTCGCCATAGTGAAGCAGTTCGTGTTCGACGAAAGGCGCTGCACGATGCTCGAGCTAGCCGACGCGCTCGCGGCAGACTGGAATGGCCACGAGAAGCTGCTCGCGGAAATCCGCCGAGACGGGGTCTTCTACGGCGAGAACGACCCGCGCTCCAACGAGATGGCGCGCCTTGCGCACGAGACGCTCGCCCGCTTCGCGAGGGAGAGGCGCGACTACTTCGGCGAGCCGTACACGTTCGGCACCCATGTCGGATACCATCCGCACGGAGCGTTCTTCGGCGAGCTGACTGGGCCTACGCCGGACGGGCGGCACGCGGGCGAGCACCTCTCCTTCGGCAGCGGTCCGGCGTCGGGGCGCGGCACGGGGTCGGCGACGTCGATCCTCCTGTCCGTCGCCCAGATGGACCCGGTCGGCTTCATGTGCGGCAGCCCGATACTGAACCTCTCCGTGCCGCCGAGCGTCGTCACCGACGACGGCGACTTCGAGAAGCTCGTCGTGCTCGTCGAGACCTACTTCCGCGAGGGCGGGCTGCACCTCCAGCTGAACCACGTGACGCCCGCGACGCTCATCGACGCGCAGAGGCATCCCGAGAAATACGCAAACCTGCGCGTGCGCGTCTCTGGCTTCTCCGGCTATTTCGTCAAGATGCGCAAGGAAATCCAGGACGAGATCATCGCCCGCCTTGTCGCATCGATGAGGTGACTATGACTGTAAAGAGACTGATGTGCGTTACTGTCGTCATGGCCATGACGGCGGTTCAATGTGTGTACGCAGGCGATGCGGCGGCTAACGAGTTCAAGGCGTCGGACTACGAGGCGCTCAGGAAGCAGCTGCGCGCGTTCTACCCGCCGGACGGGCAGGGCGACAAGATGACGCCGCAGGATCCGCGCGCCTTGGAGAGCTACAAGCGCATAGAGGCCGACCTCACGGCCTGGTGCGAGGCCCATCCCGGCTACGACGCGCTTGACGTGCGCCGCGAATGCTACCTTGCGATGCGGAAGCACTTCGTGCCTTTTCTTTTCACAGAGTCGCCGTTCTATTTCGAGGCCGGCGTGAATGGCGGCTGGGGCGGAGCGAGGCCGGGCAGGCTCGTGAACCGCCTCTGCGCGAAATTCTACAAGGAGCAGTCGCTCGTTCCGGACGAGGAGTTTCGCGTGCAGGGTGCCCGCCAGCGCGAGGCGCTTGTCCTATGCTGCGGTCCGTTCTCCGACGACATGCACCACGTCCCGCCGTTTCGCACGATTCTTGCCAAGGGTTTTGGCGGCGTGCGTGCGGAAGTCGCCGACGCGCTCGCCAAGTGCCCAAAGGACGATCCGCACGGACGGAAGCAGCTGGAGACGGCGCTTGTCGGACTGGACACGGTCCACGAGATCCAGCTCGCGTTCGCGAAGGCTGCTCGCGAACTCCTTGCGGGTCCTGGCCTCACCGACCGCCAGCGCCGCTGGATGCAGATGGCGGCAGAAGCGGCGAAGCGGTGTCCGTGGGAGCCGCCGAAGACGTTCTTCGAGGGGCTGAACACGCTTTGGTTTACGCGCGAGATACTTGGCTACATCGACGGCACGAACCAGTTTTCGCTAGGTCGGCCCGACGCGATGCTCATCGCGCTTTACGAGGCCGACCTTGCCGCCGGACGGCTCTCCGCCGCCGATGCGCACGACCTCGTCGCGCATTTCCTCATATTTGCCGACTGCCACTACGACGGCTACAAGACGCTCGATAGCTACAGCGACCACGAACTTGAGATACCCATGTCCCTCGGCGGCTGCGACAAGGACGGCAAGCCCGTATGGAACAAGCTTACCGAGATGTTCCTTGACGCGCACCTCGGCTGCGACTGCGTGTTTCCGAAGCTCCACTGCCGCGTGGGCTCGAACTCGCCTGAACCGTACCTGCGAAAGATAGGCGAACTGCTTATCAATAACCACGCTGTTTTCACGCTTCTGAACGATGACCGATACGTGAAGCAGTACATGGACGAAGGGTTTTCGGCAGAGGATGCCCGATCTTATATTGGCGTCGGATGCTGGAACGGCTACATCGACTCGGTGATGGACGTGGACGGGTCGAACTACACGTCGCTCATCCGCATACTGGAGATGACGATCCACAAAAACCAGAAGCTCGAGAAGGAGCTTCGGCTCACGCTGGAGCCGTTCGACGGCGCGAAGACGTTTGAGGAGGTGGAGGAGATCGCGTACCGCAACTTCATGAGGTTCTTCCGCGACGTGCTCGCCACTTATACACGTTACGGCGGCGTTAACGCGAAGGTGTTCCCGCACCCCGTCTATTCCGTGTGCCTGCGCGGCGGTATCGAGTCTAGGCGTGATACGACCGAGGGCGGCGTCGCGTCGCGACCGCGCATCATGACGCTTGGCTTCATCGGCAACGCTATAGATTCGCTTTGCGCAATACGGCAGCTTTGCTTCGTGGACAAGACATGCACTCTTGAGGAACTGCTTGACGCGGTGCGCACGAACTGGGCTGGTTCGCGTGGCGAGGAGCTGCGCATGAGGGCGATGGCCGCGCCGTACTGGGGCGACGGCGGTGAAGTCTCTACTGGCATGATGTCTCGCTGGATGAAACGCATACGCGCCGAAGTCGACGGCTTCCGCAACGACCAGGGAGGCCCTTACCGTCTTGCGGTCTATACCTATCGCGAGTTGATGTACTGGGGTTTCAAGACGAAGGCCACGCCAGATGGTCGGCATAATGGCGACCGCCTCGCGCAAGGTTTGTCCCCAAGCGAGTATCGGTGCAAGGAAGGGTTGACGACAGTTATAAACGCCATAGGGTCATTGCCCAACGAAGCGCTCTACGCCTCAAACGCAAACCTCACGTTCGACCGGTCGGTTATGAATGAAAAACTGCTTGCGGCAGTCATCCGCGTGTTCGCGAAGAAGGGTTCCCACATGATGCAGCCGAACTGCAACTCAGTGGAGGAGCTTCTTGACGCGCAGAAGCATCCAGAACGGCATCAGGACTTGATTGTGCGAGTCTGCGGATTCTCGGCGCGGTTCGTGGCACTCTCGAAGCGCTGGCAGGACGAGGTGATAGAGCGACACCGCTTGAAATGAAAAGGGGGCATGGAATGATGACGAGAAAGGAATGCATAACCAGTATTGTTGCGCTTGCGGGAGGCGTCGCCTTCGCAGGACTGCTCGACGACGTGAAAACGGCGGACGAGAAGTGCGACGCTGAGGTCGCGTCCATCCGCACGGTGGACGAGCTGAAGGCGAAGCAGTCGGCGTGGCTTGCGCGCGGCCTGGCCGCGATTGGAGGGCTCCCCGGCGAAAAGACTCCGCTCAACGCCCGCACGGTCGGCATTGTGGAATGCGACGGCTTCCGGGTCGAGAACATAGTCTTCGAATCGTTGCCTGGCGCATTCGTGACGGCGCATCTAGCCTTGCCGACCGGTTCTTCGTTCAAGCCGCCATATCCTGTCGTGCTGCTTCCGCTCGGGCATTCCAACATAGGCATCAGGCGGCCTTTCTACGCCGACCAGTTCGCCATGAGCGCCCGTGCGGGGTTCGCCGCGCTTTCATGGGATCCGTCCTCACAGGGCGAGCGCATCCAGTGCGCTCCGCAGTTTGACGGCCCTCCGTCCGAAAATTGTTCCGTGGAACACACGCGTCTCGGATTGAGGTCGTGGCTTGTCGGTTGGAACTTTATGCGCTTTTACCTCTGGGACGCAATTCGCGCAATCGACTACGCCGAGTCGCGCTCAGACCTCGACTGCTCGCGCCTCGGCGTGATGGGGACTTCCGGCGGCGGCACGATGAGCGCGTTCATCCAGGCGTTCGACGGGCGCATCAAGGTGTCGGCTCCGAACTGCTATGTGTCGTCAAAATATGAAGTCATCCGCGAACGCGGATGCCACGACGCGGAGCAGTTCTTCTGGAACCAGCTGCCGGACGGCCTCAACCATGCCTCTCTGCTTGCCATGGGGCAGCCGCGCGTCGCGCTCGCCGTATGCAGCCGCTACAAGGACTATTTCCCCCACAAAGGCGCCGTCGCGACTTTCGCCGTATTCACGAACATGACCGCGAGTCTCGGATTCAGGGGGCCATATTGGCATTTCCACTGCGACGGTCCGCACGGTCTGCCGCTGCCGACGCGCGTCGCGCAGGTCGATTGGATGCGCCACTGCATCCTTGGGGGGCCTGCGCCGAAGCCGATAGCAGAATACCAGGCGCTGGGCGGGACTGAGAAGGACAGCGACCCTGCCGCCTCTGCGCCACTTCCGTTTCCCGAGGAGAAGATATTTTGCACCCCGACGCATCAGGTCCGTGATCTTCCCGGATTCAAGTCTCTCTATTCGATCATCGCCGACCGCGCCACTGAGCTTGCCGTCAGGCGCAAGCCGCATTCCCGTGCCGAACTGCGCGAGATTGTACGTCGCCGCGCCGCTATTCGTCCGCTTGCGGAACTTCCGACGGAACTGCAGAAGCCATTCGACCATCCGAACTTCGGCTGGTGGTATTTGGACGGCGCCTATGGGAAGCGCCGCGAGAACGAGGCATCTATCCTTGCGACTGTGGGGCGCAGCGTTGTGGGGCGCGACGCCGAGAACATCATCATCCGTGCGGCGGCGCAGGTGAAGGCGAACGGCGGCAGGCCCGTTCCGCTTGTGGCCAAGGGCTGGGACTGCATAGCCGCCGCCCATGCCTACGCCGCCGAGCCGCAGTTGTTCTCCGAAGTGGCATTCACCGAACTTCCACCTTCGTGGACGGAGCTTGCGAGGGATCCGGCCGTCGGGCGCGAATCATATGCGGTTGCCGTTTGGGGTGCACTTGAAGAGTATGACTGGCCAGACCTTGTGGAAGAGCGGAACATTGTAAAATAGGTCTGACCTAATTTACAATGTTTGAAGAGGAGGTGGAGTTATGACGAGAAAAGCGTTTATTGAAAGAAGTGCGGCATTGCTTGGCGTTCTGCCGATGCGGTCGTTTGCGGACGAGCCGCAGCTGGGCGTGGCGCATGGGAACGCGGTCGAGGGGACTCTGTTCAACGTCTGGAAGTTCGCGACGAAGGACGGCCCTGGCATCCGCACCGTGATTGCGCTCAAGGGCTGTCCGCTCCGCTGCGTATGGTGCCATTCGCCCGAGAGCTGGAGCTACGACATCGAGAAATATTCCAACGGCGAGACGGTCGGATGGAAGACGACGGCAGAGAAGGTCGTAGAGGAAGTGCTGCGGGACAAGCCGTTCTACGACGCATCCGGCGGCGGTCTTACGCTCACGGGCGGCGAGCCGCTTGCGCAGGCGGAATTCTGCCGCGAGATTCTGCGCCTTGCGAAAAAGGCGGGACTTCATACGGCCATCGAGACTAGCGGCTATGCTCCGCTAAAGGTGGTTGAGTCAGTCGAGCCGTTTGTCGACCTCTGGCTCTATGACGTGAAGCTTCTCGATTCGGCGAATTGCCTGAAGCACACGGGGCGTCCGCTCGCGCCAGTTCTCGAAAACATACGCCATCTGAACGCGGCGAAGAGGCGCATCGTGATGAGGTGCCCGATGATACCTGGAATCAACGACGACGACGCGGAGCTGAAGGCGCGAGGTGCGCTTGCCGACGAGCTGGATGCGGTGGAGGCGGTAGACGTCCTGCCATACGTTCCGTACGGAATCGACAAGGCGCGTCGTCTCGGGCTCAAGGTCTATGAAGCGCCTCAGCCTCCGCCAGAGTATGGTGCGGCAATAGTCGCGAAACTGGCAGCCCTTACGCGGCGGCCGGTGAGATTGCCTTAGCGTACACGCAATCTCGTTGTTTTGGTATAATGCGCACATGAGGATATTGTCGGTAATGTTCGCGGCTGTCTGCGCGTGCGCTGTGCATGCCGCAGGCTTGGATTCGCTTCGCCATGTCGATTCGCTGATAGGCACGGAGGGGTCGGGGTCGCAGTATGGCGGTATGATGCCGTATACTGGCGTTCCGTTCGGCTCGTTCCACATGGTGCCGATGACGCGCCTTAACCGCGTGGGGCAGCTCAGCTTCAACCAGGCCGACGATACGCTAATCGGCTTCATACTCACCCGCCAGCCCGCAATATGGATGGGCGACTGGGGCGAGGTGAGGATACCAATCGAGCCCGCGAAGATCGAAAGCGCCGACTACACGCCGTACATGGGGCGCATCACCGCCGGGGGTCGCACGTTCGAGTACACCGCGACGGCGCACGCCGCATGGCTTCGCGGCGACATGAAGAACATCAGGCTTCTCGACGGCTACTGTTCCAATCGTGACGACGAGAACCTTGGACGCGCGCTTCCGAACTTCAAGGGCTGGCGGTGCGTGAGGCGGGTCAAGGGCGGAATGCAGATTGGCGTCTCGCTCGTCTCGCTAGAGCAGGCGCGTCGCAATCTCGCGGCGGAGATCGGCGAACGGACGTTCGAGGAGGTCGTCGCGGGAACGAAGGCCGAGTGGGAGAGGTATTTTAGCCGCATCGAGATAGACGCGCCGGACGAAGTGAAGACGATATTCTACACGGGGCTCTACCATACGCTGCTCTATCCGCGCCAGATAGACGAGCAGGGCCGTTACTACTCGGCGTTCGACGACAAGGTGCACGACGGCACGATGTACAACTGCTATTCCCTCTGGGACACATATCGCGCAGAGCACCCCTGGCTGACGCTCGTTGCGCCGGAGCGTGTCGACGGCATGATGCAGTCGCTTCTTGAAATGTACCGCGAGGGCGGATGGCTGCCAAAGTGGCCCAACCCCGGCTACACGGGAATCATGGTCGGTGCACCTGCTGAGGTTGTCTTGGAGGAGGCGATGGCGAAGGGCTTTGTCGGCTTCGACCACGGCCTTGCGCGCGAGGCAATCGCCAAGAACAGGACGGTTCCGCAGGAGTTCGACGAGACGCGTCGCTGGCGCGACCGCGAGCAGTACGGCGACTTCCCCGAGACGCGTGCGGGGCTTTCAAGCTACCTCAAGCGCGGCTACGTCGCCTGCGACGAGACGGACGAATCCGTTTCGCGTACGCTCGACTTCTCCCTGGCGGACAGGAACAGGAACTATACCAACCTCTGGTGCGCGTCGTCGGGGCTTTTCCTGCCGCGTCGCAAGGACGGTTCGTTCGACGCAAACGCATCGCGTGCATACACGGAGTGCAGTCCCGCGACGGCGCTCTGGTGCGTGCCGCACGATCCTGAGGGGCTTGCGGAGCTGGTGGGCGGCAGGGAAGTCGCGGTCAGGCGGCTTGACGAGTTCTTCGACACGGTCTTCTGGGTCCCGGAGCGCGGCAACAAGTCCATACACGGCAATGAGCCCAGCCACCACTGCGCCTATCTCTACAATCGGTTCGGCGCGCCAGAAAAGACGCAGAGACGCGTCCGCGAGATAATGACGCGCGCCTATTCAACGAACAGGAAGGGCTTCGACGGCAACGAGGACTGCGGGCAGATGAGCGCGTGGTACATCTTCTCGGCCCTCGGCTTCTATCCGCTCGATCCCGTGGGCGGCGAATATGAAATCGGCTCGCCGATCGTAAGGGGAGCAAGGCTTCGCATCGGCGCTCCGTATGCGTCTGCGACGCTGGAGATACGCGTCGCGAACTATGCGCCCGACCGCTGGCGCGTCAGGCGTGCGACGCTGAACGGCGTAGAGCTGAAAAAGTGGCGCGTACGCCACGCCGACCTCGTGAAAGGCGGAGCCCTCGAATTCGAGATGGCGGAATGATGGCGGGGTCGACGATGAAAAGGGCGTTTGTAGTTGCGATGGAATGCGAGGCGGAGGCGGTGCGTCCGGCCCTGGGGCCCGACGACAGGCTTTACGTCTCTGGAATAGGCAAGGTGTTCGCGGCGGCGGCGACGCAGCGGGCGATTTCCGAGTTCGGAGCCGACGAGGTCGTCAACTGCGGGCTATGCGGCGGCTTCGGCGACGGAATGGATGTCGGCGACGTGTACGGCGTCGAGTGCGCTGTCGAGTACGACTTCGATCTCTCGGGGATAAACGGCACGCCGACCGGGGTTAAGGACGGCGCGACGACGCCGTATGTTCCCGTTTCGTCTGGCGGCGGCTTCCCCTTGCGGCGGCTTGCAACTGGAGACCGATTCTGCGACGGCGATTCCGATGACGCGCTGATTGCGTCGCTTGGCTGCACGCTGCGCGACATGGAGGGCGCGGCGGTCGCGAGCGTGTGCGCTGCGAATGGCGTCAGGTGCGTCATCTTCAAGTGCGTAAGCGACGTGCATGGGCGCGGCGCGATGACGCGGCAGTACCTTGACAACAGGGAAAGGGCGCTAGAATGTTTGAGTCGCGCGGCTATCTCCTTGACCTGACCCACCGCGTGCCGACGATGCGGACGCTCCAGGAGATCGTGGACGTCCTCGCGCGCTGCCGCTACACGGAGTTCCGCCCGTTCGCCGAAAGCGAATTCCCCGCGGAGTCCGTCGACCTGAAGCGCCTCGGCGCGTACTGCGAGATGCAGGGCATCGAGATGGTCCCGACGACGCGCGACGAGTTCGAGCGGATATACCTCGGGAAGGACGCGATCTGCGCGTCCACCGAGGCACCGCGCAGCCTCGCGGGGCGCGTCGAGGAGATGCGCGAGCGGATGGAGCGCGCCGAGGCGATGGGCCGGGGGCGCCGCCGCTTCCTCGTCACCGACTTCTCCGACGGCTATTCGTGGCAGCCGCTCGTCGTGTCGCTGCCGGGGATCATCCTCGGAGGCAGCTTTGCGTATAGCGGTGCGAAGGCGGCGCACATGGACCTCGAGCGCGAGCTTAACGGAGTTCTAGACGCGCCGCTAGGCGGTCTCGTGCTGAAGCTGGGCACTCTCTACCTGCGTGGCGGCGCGGTGCGCGACGATGCGTCTGAGTACTTCAACATTCTCGCGGGCGACCACGGATACTCGCGCCATCCCGGCATAACGCAGACCGTGCTGGACGACGTCTCCGGCGTCGTGCGCGGCGTTCGCATTGCCGCCGAGCGCTGGACGGAGCGCAGCGACTGGGCGAAGGAGATTTCCTACGCGGCGCTTCTCCTCGACTGCGCGTGCCACCGCCGCAGCGAGCCGATGCTCCGCGAGCTGCGCGACGAGCACGGACACATCTGGCGCATGCGCTTCGCCCCAGAGGGTCGCGTCGAGTCCCTCGCCCGCCTCCCCCGCTTCTAGGTTTGCGTTGAGAACTCTCTAGGGCACGAAAGCCCTTAATGTGCTATAATTCGCAGTATGAAAAATTCTGACGGGATGGAATCGCTTTTTACGAGGCGGCGCTTTATCGGCGCGATTGCCTCTACGGGGGCCCTGGCCGGATGCCGCGCATTCTCGCCTACGGGCGGGGACAGGCCGCTTCTCAGGATCGGCGTCGTCAGCGACGTGCACTTCCGCCTTGCGAAGGACGGGGACAGGCTTGAAGACGGCTACGGCGCGGAAACCTTCGAGAAGGCGCTTGAATACTACCGCGACATGGGTGTGGACGCCGTCGTCATCGCCGGCGACATGGCCGACTCGGGGCTTGCCGGCGAGCTCAAGGCGATTGCCGACACATGGTATCGCGTATTCCCGGACGACCGTGCGCCGGACGGCCGCAGGGTCGAGCGCGTCTTCACGTTCGGCAACCACGACGCATACGGGCGCCTGCGCGGAGGCCGCGTGGTCGCGGGCGAGGACGGCGTGCGTAGCGAGTCCATCGAGGCCGACCCTCGCCGCGTGTGGGACGAGTGCTTCCACGAGGAATGGAAGCCGTTCTTCTCAAAGAGCGTGAAGGGGTTTGACTTCTTCGGCGCGCACTGGCGGCCCGGCGTGTGGTGCAACGGCTACTACGAGACGGGCTGTTCGGGATGCAAGGACGCGTTTGCCGGGCTGATGGCCAAGAGCGATCCGTCTCGCCCGTTCTTCTACGTGCAGCATCCTCATCCGCGCGGGACGGTGTACGGGAAGTGCGCATGGGGCGCTGACGACGGCAGCGCGACGGAACTGCTGTCGCGCTTCCCCAACGCGGTGGCGTTCTCCGGACATTCGCACGAACCGCTCACCAACGAGCTCTCCATCTGGCGCGGTGCGTTTACCTCAGTAGCGACAGGTACGCTGCGGCAGCTTGGAGCGAGCCATGTGTGGAACCCCATGCGGCAGGCGGGCTACGAGAACGGCAAGTGCAACATCCATGTCCCGGAAATCAAGCGCGCAGACCGTCCGCTATACTACGCGAAATACGACGCGCCGAAGATGATGCCCAACGAGGCGAGCCGATGCGACGTCCGCATAGGCCAGCTCGTGAGCGTATACGACGACCGCATCGAGTTTGACAGGCGCGAGTTCGCGAGCGGGATCGACATCGGCGAGCCGTGGGTCGTGGAGCTCCCCGCGCGGCCAAGGAGCTTCGCCGCTCGCGCGAAGGAGGCTCGTCCCGCGCAGTTCCCGTCCGGCGCCGCGCTTTCCGCCGTCGTCGCAACGGCGAAGACGCGAGGGCTGAAGCGGACGGACTGCGAAGAGATTCCGCCCGCCGAGCAGCCTGCGCTAAAGCTGACGTTCCCGGCCGCGACGGAAGGGGGCGTCGTCGTCGAATACGAAATCGCGGCCTCGAACGAGGCGGGCGAGCGGTGGGACACGCGGATCTGCGCCGTCGGAGGGTTTTTTCCGAGGCTTCACGAGATGTTTGCGCGTCCCGTCTCCGCGACGGTACCGCTCGCCGCGCTGCCGAAAGGCGCGTCGTCCGTCGAGGTGACGCCGCTTGATTCGTTTGGAAACAGGGGCTGCCCGCTCGTGGCGGCCATTGCTCGGAATGAAAGGAGCGTGAAATGACGGGGGGATGCAGGTTCTTGAAGTCGATTGTCGCGGTCGTGGTCGTGGCGGGGTGTGCGGTCTGCGGCGATGCGTGCGAAATGGCCGGAGCGGGACATCCGCCTTACGCGCATGTCGTGCGCGACTGACGCGACGCGGTATCATCACCTGGGGCTTCCGACTGTCATCTTCGGCGCGACTGGCGGCGGCGCGCACGCGGCGGCAGAGTGGGTGTCGCTCAAGAGCGTCGAAGACTACGCCGCGATGTTTACGGAGCATTTGCGCGCGTTTTCTGCGCGTGAGGCAAGGGTCGAACCCTAGTGATACGGTCGATGTGATACGGTCAATCGCATCGGCAGCGGTAGGTGTCAATAGGATCGGTCGGTATTGCGCGCGAGGTAGTTGGAGATGGCCTTGTGCAGGACTTTGTAGCCGCCGGGGGTTGGGTAGTCGCCGGTAAAGTACCAGTCGCCAAGATGAAATTGAGAATGTAAAATGGATAATGTAGAATTTGTGGGTGTGCTATCAAGTGGCGAATGTGCGAAGTTCGG